>QWCB01002009.1_pt1 | contig 25378 bp, 22 predicted proteins | sample 1972511 | NCBI WGS metagenome assembly QWCB01 (sample SAMN09866719, study PRJNA288562) | Human gut metagenome isolate term5_stool, whole genome shotgun sequencing... | isolation source: gut | host: Homo sapiens | place: USA: California | reverse complement strand
ACATTAGGCGCAGCGCGTAAAGCGTTGATATTCAGAGAAATAACCACTTTCAGAGTTGCAAAAACACCAACTCTGAAAGTGGCTTAACTATTGATAATCAGAGGATTACGCGTTGCACCCCAACATCACCGTTCTCCACCATATTACACATCACCGTTCTCCTCCATATCTCACGTAACCGTTCTCTGGAGCATTCCACACCACCGTTCCGAGCCACATTCCAACGTCAAAGTTATCCACCATATCAACGTCCTCCACAATATTTCACATCACCGTTCGCCACCACATTCCACATCAAACGTTCTCCGCCACATTCCACATCACCGTTATCCACCACATTCCACACCAAAGTTATCCACCATATTCCAACATCTCCGTTCTCTGGAGCATTCCACGTCAAAGTTATCCCCCATATTTCACACCACCGTTCCCCGCCACAATCCAACATCAACGCTATCCACCAGATTCCAACACCACCGTACCCCGCCACATTCCACATCAAACGTTCTCCGTAGCTCGAAGATAGAGTTTCAGTATAGAAGCAGTGGCCGGAGTAACCATGACAGACTCATCGACACGGAAAAAGAACCGACCGGAAACGTAGCCGCAGACGCCGGCCACCCGCACGCCGCGAACCGCATCAGTGCCAATGTTATCCGCCACTCTCCTCGAAGCTTCACTATCCGAAGCATCACTGGACGAGTCTCCACGCCCCGCCCCCTCGCCTGCCGAACCGGGCAGGACAATGACCAGAGTAAAGATATCGCTGAGCTTTTTCTTGCCATTGAGCCCGACAGGACGCATCCAGTCCCCATTTTGCCAACCGCGCAACAGGAACGGTAAGGTCAATGCTTCTGACGAAAATGCCGCAATCCCCTCTCTGGCCAATGACTTGGCATCCGCTACCGGGTCTGCGCCTGCTTCGGAAACAGAGACATTGACACGAAAATCATCGAAAACATATTCGCCGGTCGTGCGGACCACCGAGCAGGCCTCGTTCTCGTTTATCACTGGTCCGCCGGTCATCAACATGCCGCGTGACCTGCGGGCCGAGCCTCGTCCGGCCCTCTGACACAACCGGCGAAGATTCTACGCCCTGCTCATCAACTTGAGCACCGCCCGGAGCACCGCCCTGCTTATCAACCTGAGCACCGTTCCGCGTACCGCCCTGCTTATCAACCTGATCACCGCTCGGAGTACCTCCCTGCTTATCTACCTGAGCACCGTTCTGCGTACCTCCCCACTTACCAACCATCACACTGCCCCGCTTACCTCCCTGCACACCGACAGGCGTACCAACCGTCACACCACCACGCGTACCACCACGCAGATCACCCCGCATATCACCCTGCACATTAGCCCTATCCCCATGAACATCAGCAAGTTCACTTATGACAGTACTCTCCGGCACTACCCGAGCGGCCTTTCTGACAATCAGGCACTCCCCTGCCGTAATAAGTTCGTAGCCCGGCGCCTCGAAGACCTTACCGGAAAACGTCTTGCCGCTTTCAAGCAGACGCACCACCGGTTCGAGGAGCCTGTCTCTGAAGCCATACGCTTCCAACAGCCTGTACAGCACATATTTATAATGCTTCAGATGACAAAGCCTTACTGCATTGACACGAAGCAGTTCATCCTTTCCGGCAGGCTCGCAGACACCATCACGCACAGAAATGTAATAATCATCCGCAATCTCCTGCACCTCGGAAAACGCATTCATCTCCCGGGCAAAAGTCGTAAGGAACGACGGATTCAGACTCTCAAAAACAGGGAAGACAAGATGCCTTATACGATTCCTCTTATAGACAGTTTCAGCATTGGTCCTGTCATCATGATACTCCAGAGAGTTGGCTGCCACATATTCCTCAATCTGCTCACGACTGAAAGACAACATCGGCCTCAACAGACGCACACCTGACAATTCATCCCTGGTTACAGGAACTACTGTTTCCACCTGCATACCGGTAATTCCGCGCAGCCCTGTTCCACGTAAAAGATTCAGAATCAATGTCTCAGCATTGTCATTTGCATTGTGCGCGACAGCCACACCATAGTATCCATTATCCTTGCACAACGACGCGAACCAGTCATATCTGAGTTCTCTCGCAGCCATTTCAATACTGACACTATGGAACGAAGCGTACTGTTCCGTATCGAAATCCGCCTTATGGTATCGCACACCGTTCCGCCCGCACCAGGCAGCCACAAGCGCCTCGTCCGAATCACTGTCTTCGCCACGGAGATGAAAATTGCAGTGCGCCACAGCAAACCTCCTCCCTGCGGAACTGTTCAGGAACAATGAAGCAAGGCAGATGGAATCAATGCCCCCGCTTACTGCAAGAAGGGCTGTTTCCTTTTCCGGAACCAGCCCCACTATCGTTCTGTCAAATGATTTCTGAATCATCATATTGCCTGTTACCTCGGTCTTGAAGCGATCGTATATGAGAATCCGAATGCCAATGACTCCTTGAACTGTACCGCCTTACGTCCATCAGGATATTTCTTCAATGTCTTCTCAGTCTTCACCAGCACCTTGTCGTCATAGATGAGGTTGGTGGTCACTGTCAATGAAAAATACTTGGCGATTTGCCAGTCAAACCTGTTATCCCAGTTCACGCGGATATTCTGCGGCTTGTCGAGATAGTCAGAGAACAGCACCAACTGTGAAGTATATTTGAAATTGTCATTGATCTGAAGCTTTCCATCGATCTTTATCTGCGCACCGAACTCGAATCTTGCCGAACGATAAGCGTCACCGGAAGTCTTGGCAGCGACAAAGGCCTCGTAACGTGCTTTCTCATCCCCTACCAGAGCAGCTGCATCAGCACTGGAAAGCGCATCCAGACTCTCGTATTTCTTCTTGAGTTCCATACTGTATGACTTCCTCAGGCTCTCGTCCGTAACGACCACGAAACCTCCGGTAAGAGGAGCGACGTTGACAGTAAGCCATTTGGTAGGAACCCAGTCAATACCGAGCGCGATGTTGGTATAGGCAGGAGCGAAGAAACCGGACTTGAGTTTCCTGCTCTGCTTCCAGTCGGACTTGCCAGGCTCCCAATCGTCCGCAGCACCGGCCGGCTTGGACGGCATAGGATAGTTGTAACTGTTAGAGAACTGCGACTTGAAGTTGAACTGAGCGGAATAGTTCAATGTCTGCAAAGCCTTGTAGCCGAACTTGCCCTCATAATACATACGGTCATCGCTCTTCTGTATGAACGGCTTGTCCTCAGAATACAGGAAACCGTAATCGAGCTGAAGTCGGTTGTTGAAGAACAGGTCTTTCTTCTTGTAGTTAGCATTCGCGTCAATGAAAGACTTCAGGGTCACGTTGTTATAACCGCCGGCAGCCCAGTTCGTCAGACTTGTCTGTCCGAAATCCAGTTTCGTAAGAAGGGAATTCGTCCAATATCTCGGTTTAGGTGTCTTGACTACAGCTTCAGGAGCTCCCGCAATCGCCTTGGCAGCCTCTTCAGCAGCCTTTTGCGCATCGGTGACATCCTGTGCATATACAGATGTAAATGCCAATGCGGACAGACACATCAAAAGTATTCTCTTCTTCATAAGTTATTCACTAATATGCTATTGCGAATACAACTCTCTCGTGTGAAGGCTTGCCGGAATAGATATCCACGCCCTCTTCCTTACATACGACGCTATCTACAGGAATACATCTGATGGTAGCCTTGGTTTCGTCCTTGATCTTCTGCTCAGTCTCGGCAGTACCGTCCCAGTGGCAGAGCAGGAACTTGCCCTGAGTGATCTTCTCCTTGAACTCCTCCCAAGAATCACATTTCTCTATATGTGAGTCCCTGAAATTCAATGCCTTCTGATAGATATTGTTCTGAATATCCACGAGCAGGTCCTCGATATACTTGTCAATGCCCTCCAGGGAAACTGTCTTCTTCTCAAGTGTATCGCGGCGGTGTACCTCCACCGTATCATTCTGCAGGTCACGTGCACCGAGGGCAAGCCTTACAGGCACTCCCTTGAGTTCCCATTCAGCGAACTTGAAGCCCGGACGCAATGTGTCACGGTCATCGATCTTCACAGTATGTCCGGCAGCCTCGAGAGCCTTCTTGATTTCATTCATCTTGTCGAGAACGGCATTGTGCTCCTCCTCGCTTCTGTAGATAGGAACCATCACCACTTCGATCGGAGCCAGAGCCGGAGGGAGAACCAGACCGTTGTCATCGCCGTGAGCCATGATGAGCGCACCCATAAGACGGGTGGAAACGCCCCAGGATGTAGCCCACACATACTGCTGCTTGCCTTCCTTGTCGGTGTACTGCACATCGAACGACTTGGCGAAGTTCTGGCCGAGGAAATGTGAAGTACCTGACTGCAGAGCCTTTCCGTCCTGCATCATCGCCTCGATAGTGAGGGTATCCAATGCGCCGGCGAATCTCTCGTTAGGACTCTTGTGGCCTACAATGACCGGGAGAGCCAGATAGTTGCGGGCAAAGTCAGCATAGACATGGACCATCTTCACTGCCTCTTCCTGAGCCTCCTGTGATGTAGCATGAGCCGTGTGGCCTTCCTGCCAGAGGAACTCTGCGGTACGGAGGAACAGACGGGTACGCATCTCCCATCTTACGACATTGGCCCACTGGTTGCACATGATAGGAAGATCCCTCCATGATTTGATCCAGTTCTTGTATGTACTCCAGATAATGGTCTCGGATGTCGGACGCACTATCAGTTCTTCTTCAAGTTTCGATGACGGATCCACTACCACACCGTTGCCTTCAGGGTCATTCATGAGCCTGTGATGTGTCACTACCGCACATTCCTTCGCAAAGCCTGCGACATGCTCAGCCTCACGGCTGAAGAAAGACTTGGGAATGAACAACGGGAAATAAGCATTGACTGCGCCTGTTTCCTTGAATTTCGAGTCCAGCACGTGCTGCATCTTTTCCCATATAGCATAGCCATAAGGCTTGATTACCATACATCCCCTTACAGGTGACTGCTCTGCAAGGTCCGCTTTAACTACCAGGTCGTTATACCACTGAGAGTAGTTGTCTGACCTTTTGGTTATCTGATCTGCCATCTTTTGTTAGTTTATTTTATTTTTTGGTTTCTTTATGCAATAACATTCATATATTTGCATTTAACATGCGAGCATCGGCGAGGTATGAATATTGCAGACATACCATCGCTGCAATGCAGCGCACAAAGATACAAATTATTTATATAACTAGGAGGTCCGATTATGAAAACAAACATCTTGGTTCTTTCCGGAGCATTCCTGGCATTGGCCGGTTGCGGTTCCGCATCGCAATACGCTTCAAGCCAGCAATATCAGGACGGATTCTACAGCAGACCTGCTAAAACCGAAACTAAAGCGGATGTTCTTGCGTCCCGCAACAAAGTAAACGAACTCGTAAAGGAGACGGAGAACTCGACATTATTCCTCAAGGCAGGAGAAACAGACACGCTGTTCATTCCGGAAAACACTTCAGCCACATTGAAGTTCAACAAACAGGACAACAGCACCGTAGTCACTGTCACCAACACACCTGCATATTCACTGTACCCTGACGGATTCGCAGCAGGATATGCGGCAGGATGGGCATCATCATATTGGCCTGGAACATATTGGGGCTCATGGTATTACCGCCCTTATTGGTCCAGCTGGTACTGGGGCGCGGACCCTTGGTACTACTCAAGCATATGGTGGGACGACTGGTACTGGAGAGACCCGTGGTATAATCCATGGTACTGGGGACGTCCAGGCTACTACGGCTGGGGCTACAGCTGGTACCACGACCCGTGGTATTACCATCACCATCATTATTACCATGACCACTGGTGCGGTCCTTGGTACGACCACGGCTTCGGACACGGAAGGGACAGTTACTACTATGGCAACAGAGGCCTGACCGAAAGCAGCAGAGGAAACGGAATGGGCGTTGCATCTTCCACAGTCAGAAGAAGTGCCGGCTCGTCATCATCAGTCAGGAGAGCCTCCGGCACCGCGACGACATCGACAAGAGGCAATGACATGTCAATGACTTCTGTCAGAAGGGTTTCAGCGTCCGGAGTACGCACATCCAGCGGTTCGGCAAACAGCCAGGCTGTACGCAGCTCATCTTCCAGCCAGGCGATCCGCACAAGTTCTTCCGCAGGACAGGCGGTAAGAAGTTCAGCTTCGGGCCAGACTGTACGCAGCAGCTCAAGCCAGGCGGTACGCAGCGCGGCTTCCGGACAGTCCGTCCGCACGAGCACCTCAGGCAACACCGCTTACAGAACGGCCAGCACATCCGGAGTAAGGTCAGCCGGCACGTTTTCAAGTGCTTCCTCATCTAACAGGACAGCATCCGCACCTGCTTACAGAAGGGCAGCCACAAGCCAGTCATCCGGCACAAGTTACAGAAGTTCATCTTCTTACGGAAGTTCCGGCAGTTCCTACAACTATGGCAGCGGAAATTCAGGCTCCTCATACAGAAGCTCGTCAAGCAGCTCCTCATACAGGAGTTCCTCGAGCAGTTCGTCATACCGCAGCTCGTCAAGCAGTTCATACAACAGCGGTTCCTCATACCGCAGTTCTTCCAGCGGCTTTTCAGGCGGAGGATATTCCGGTGGAGCATCCCGCTCAAGCGGAAGTAGCGGCGGCAGTGTAAGAAGAAGATAATTTAGAAACCTGAAATAGATATGAAGATGAAAAAGATTATTCCGTTGACGCTGCTTGCGGCAGTCTCGGTCAATGCTGCGGCTCAGAACGTCCAGGACGCTCTGAGGTTCAGCGAGAACAATTACTACGGTACAGCGCGCTCCATCTCCATGGGCAATGCGTTCACCGCACTGGGAGGAGATCTGGGTTCCATAAACCTCAACCCTGCCGGCTCGGCCGTGAACAGCTTTTCACAGGTCACGTTCACCCCGAACGTAAGCATCGTGTCCACCACGAGCGATTACAATGCAATGCCTTCACAGTCAACGGCATACGGCAGTACCCTGAACAACAGTTCAGCGAGGTTCACACTGCCTAACGTCGGTTTCACCCTCAATTTCGACACCAACGCCAGACGCGGGCTGAAAAGAGTGACATTCGGATTCATTGCCAATGCCACAGCAAACTACCTGGACGACATGGCGGCAGGCGGACGAAACACAGCCACATCCTATGCAGGTTCATTGGCTTCGATGATGACCGGCGTGAACTCCAGCCTCCTGAACGGGGAAAACGGATATTACGGCAATGCCAATGTTCCATGGAATCAGGTAACCGGTTGGCAGTCCGGAATGGTATCCACCTATGGCTCTGCGAATGACAAGTACATTGGCGCGACCGAGAAACTCATTGACGACGGAAAAGGCGGACAGACCATTCAGCTCGCGGACGCCATCGACCAGCTTTACGGACGCAGGTCCCACGGCAACAAGTATGATCTGCTGTTAAATGTCGGCCTCAACATTTCTGACAGGGTTTATGTCGGAGGAAACTTGGGTATCGTGTCCATGGACTACACCAGAAACGAGTACTTCAAGGAAATCGCAGTGGATCCTGACAAATTCGGTGTCGAATTCGACAACGGTTCCGGCGGCGTTTCCAAGACATATTTCAACAGCCTGAGATACAGATACTCTTACGACATGCAGGGCGGAGGCGTCTATGCCAAATTCGGTATAATCGCTGTCCCTATCGACGGGCTCCGCATAGGTGCGGCCATCCAGACTCCTACGGCAAACTGGATAACGGAACATTGGCAGCACGCCGGAGAGACCTGGTACGAGAGCAATGTGTTCGATGCCAATGCGACATCTCCTAAGGGTGAATACAAATACAAATTCGTATCACCGTTCAGAGCCAATTTCGGTGTAGCCTACACATTCGGCGGTTGGGGTCTTGTCAGTGCCGACTATGAGATCTGCGACTACAGCACGATGAAATTCAAGGAAACCGACACCAACGACAACACCGTTTTTGACAATGGCGTAAACCGTGACATCAAGAACTTCACCGGAGCAGCACATGCATTGAGACTCGGTGCTGAAGTCAAACCTGTTCCGCAGTTCGCTATAAGGGCAGGCTACAACTTCACTTCCTCGCCGGAGAGATATATTGACGACCTCACCGGCAAGAAGATGACTCCTAAGGCCTACAAGCACTCGCTTGCTGCCGGAGTGGGATATTCATCCAACGGTTCATTCTTCTGCGACCTCGCTTTCAGATGGACAAAGAACCCTTACGAGTACGTATATCCTTATGACTCCTACATTGACGGAGAATTGTCTCCTGAAATCAGGAACAGAGCCAGGTTCTACGATGTAGTCGCCACCTTCGGATGGAGATTCTAAAATGATTCGGGGATTTATTTCAGCCTCTTGAGGTAAGAGATGGAATCCGGACCTTCATTGAACAACAGGTCCATGACGGACAAATCTGAAATGAAGCCATACTTCAGGGAAAAGACCTGCCAGTATGGCTTTTTCAGTCCCAGACGCTCAAGTATGTCATTTTGCCGCTTCGGGTGGATTACGCCACGCAGGTCACGGCCATACTCCGTGCTGCCATTCGGCGTAAACTTCTCCGTGAAACGGATGTCCGCCTCTATACCAGTCTTCTTCAGGAAGAAGCGGAGCAGGTCAATGTTCAGGTCGAAAAGGAATTCGTGGTGCCTGTCCAGAATGGCGAATAGATCGTCCTTGTAATAGTCAAACCACGGAGAAGATTCGTAGGCGGACACGATAGCCCGCTTCAACCTCATCAGCCACGGTTTGCTCCAGTCGATTCTTAGCTTCCTGACAGGAAGCGCATAAGTGCCGTTTTCATGCACAATCGGCACGGAAAGCGCCTCTACACCACCTGCAGCATATATCCGGCAACGGTTGCGGTAAGTCTGTTTCTGATAGTTCTCACAGGCCTCTATATAGACAATTGCCGGCACATACGAATTTACCCCGTCAGATGACAGGGTAAACTCTTCAGCTATTGCCGCCACATAGGATACAGGCGGAAAGAAAGCCATGTCCAAAAGCATTGACATAACTAGTCGATATCGCCTTTCTCTCCGGATGTATTGGCTCTTACGATACCACGCTTGGAAGAACGGATGAAGTTCAATATGGTGGTCTTCTCCTCTGAATCAGGGAAGCCGGCCTCAACCTTGGCGCAGCCGTCAGAGATATTGTATCCCTGGAAATAGATGGTATCGTAGATATCCTTGATATTTCTTACAGTCTCTGCCGAGAAACCTCTTCTGCGGAGTCCGACGATGTTCACACCTGCATAGCAGATAGGATCACGTCCGCACATTGCGTAAGGAGGTATGTCCTTGTTGATCTTGGACATGCCGCCTACCATTGCGTGGCAGCCGACCTTGGTGAACTGATGCGCTTTCGCACCACCACCGATGATAGCCCAGTCATCGACCTCAGTTTCTCCGGCAATGCCGACGTAACTTACAAGGATACAGTGATTTCCGACATGGCAGTCGTGAGCTATATGTACATAGGACATGATCAGAGTATTGCTGCCGACCTTGGTAATGCCCTTGCCGCTTGCCTTGGTTCCACGGTTGATGGTCACGCACTCACGTATAGTAACATTGTCGCCTATCTCCACATAAGTAACCTCACCTTCGAACTTGAGGTCCTGAGGCACTGCGCCTACGACAGCTCCCGGATACACTTCGCAATTCTTGCCCATTTTCACATAAGGGAAAATGACTGCGTGAGGATGTATCTTGCAACCGTCGCCAATCTGTACATTCTCATCAATGAATGCGTAAGGTCCTACTTCTACATTGTCGCCAAGTACGGCCTTAGGACTTACTGTAGCCAATGGATGTATCTTATTCATAGTTTATTTGGTTTTATTCAGGAGGGCTCTCAGAGCCTTCGCAGCATTAGTATTTATCGTGTGTCCGGGTTTGAAAGCGGTGATTTCAGCATTGAGATAACCGCCCGCAAGCCTCATGTCTCCTATCATGTCCAGAAGTTTGTGACGGCCGCATTCGTTCGGGAAATGCAGTTTCAGATTGCTCAGATAGCCTTCCGGGGTAACACCCAGCTTAGGCTGGTTGAACAGGTCTGCCATACGTCCCACCTGCTCGTCAGTAACCGGATGCTCCACAATCACGATGGCATTGTCCACATCGCCTCCCTTCACCAGGTTGTTCGCCAGAAGGAACTCTACCTCATGGAAGAACACGAAAGTGCGGCAAGGGCCGATTTCAGATGCATAATCCTTGGACAAGTCCCATGCGGCAGACTGCACGCCGAGCACTCTGGAATTGAAATCCACCGTAATATCATAGGAAGGAGCGGCAGCAGGTTTGATTTTCACCCATGAACCTGTCTTCTCGTCCTTGATTTCTATTTCATCAGGAATGTCAATGAACTGTCTATCAGCATCCTGCTCGACCAGACCGGCCTCAGAAAAAGCCTTTACATACGGCTGGGCACTGCCGTCCAGAATCGGGACCTCGACATTGTTCAGCTCGACTACGGCATTGTCAATGCCCATTCCGGTCAATGCCGACATCAGATGCTCTATCGTGGAAACTGAAGCATCTCCTTCAGATATGGTAGTACTCCTCGCTGTGCTGGATACGTTCTCGGCCAATGCCCTGACTACGGCTCCCTCTCCAAGGTCTGTTCTTCTGAAAACAATTCCCGTATTCTCCGGAGCGGGATTTACCGTCATCTCAGCAATTCTTCCAGTATGAAGACCTTTTCCCTGGAAACTGCAGGAGGCTTTAAGTGTTTTTTGCTTCATCAAATTATCTTTTAATCACGCAAATATACTAATTATTCTTTTCCCTGCTGACGGAATATAGCATAACTGCGCATATAGTTCTTTATAGGAATGGCTGGTGAACCCAAGAGCACCTGACCAGATTTCTTCACATTGCCGATGACGCCGGCCTGAGCCGCAATAGTCGTATTGTCAGCTATTTCAATGTGTCCTGCTATACCTACCTGGCCTGCCAGAATACAGTTCTTGCCGATTTTTGCTGAACCGGCAATGCCGCACTGCGCCGCCATAACGGTATTGTCACCGATTACGACATTGTGCGCAATCTGGCAGAGGTTGTCGATTTTCACGCCGTTGCCGATGATGGTGGACTCCATCTCGGACTTGTCAATGGTGGTACCGGCTCCGATCTCCACATTGTTGCCGATAATCACATTGCCGATGTGCTCGATCTTCTCCCAGGTGCCGTCAGGCTGAGGCGCATTTCCGAATCCGTCCGAGCCGATCACAGCGTTTGAATGGATGATGACATTGTCACCGATGACCATTCCCGGATAGATGCTTACGCCAGGGTAAATGATGCAGTGTGAACCGATTACGGTATTGTCACCGATATATACGTTTTCATATATCTTGGTATAGTCTCCGATGACAGCGTGATGTCCCACGTAGGAATGACTGCCGAGATATACCTTCTTGCCGAACTTGGTGGTGAGGAACCAGGATGAGCGGAAACCCCTGTGTCTGCGGTCCGTACGTTTCTGGGTAGCCACATACTTGAGAAGTTCCGCAACTGCCGTGTACGCATCAGCAACACGGATCATGGTGCAGCTGACTTTTTCCTTAGGCTCGAATGTGGAATTCACAAGCAGGATGCTGGCCTTGCAGGTATATACATAATGTTCATACTTAGGATTTGCATAGAAGCACAATTGACCTGATTTTCCGTGCTCTATCTTGGCGAATGAAGTCACCTTCACTTCCGGGTCCCCGTCCACGGTTCCCCTCAAAACTTTGGCCAGCTGTTTGGCTGAAAATTCCATATTCTCAAACTATTTTATTCAACGTATTCCACATACCAAATCCGGTACGACGCAACATCTGCTTTGCAAAGTAAACACATTTACATTACTTTAGCAAGAAAATCGCGTTGTTCATATTTTTTAAGGAAATTCGGTTATTATGGAAATTTTGATTACCTTTGCAAAGTGAGATGAGATAGGGGACGGATGCGTCTCCTATCTTTTTTTAAGAAAGCTTAGAATAATATGATAAGTAAAGAGCTGATTTACAAAGAGATGACTAAGACAGTGGAAGCGCGTGGATGTTTCATTACCGATGTTTCCATCAGCAGGGACAATGACATTGTCATAGCCATTGAATCGGAAAACGGCATTGTGGAAATGGATGACTGCATCGCGGTAAATGACAGTTTTCTCTCGATTTTCGACCAGGAAAAGGAAGACTATTCACTTACTGTGACTTCTGCAGGACTTGACCAGCCGTTCAAGATTCTCAAGCAGTACATCAAGGCTGTCGGTTCCAAAGTCGAGACATTGACAAGAGACGGAAAGAAACTTGTCGGAACACTGGAAAGCGCTGACGAGAAAGGCTTTACGCTTGCCTACGAGGTAAAGGAGGCTGTCCCTGGAAAGAAAAAGAAGGAGCTTGTCAGACACGTGGACACTTTCGCTTACGAGGACGTGAACAGCGTCACTCCGCACATTGAATTCGAATAGAAAAATATAAAAAAACAATAACTGTTATGGAAGAAGAAAAGCTCGACCTCAAGGCAGCCTTCGCGCTGTTCAAGGACGAAAAACACATTGACCGCCCGGTGATGATGGGTGTGCTGAAGGATGTGTTCATGACCCAGTTGGCAAAGACTTTCGGCTCTGCTGACAATTTCGACGTCATCATCAATGTCGATAAGGGAGACTGTGAGATCTACCAGAATCTCGAAGTGGTGGAGAACGTGGAGAATCCCAACACTCAGATTGCACTTGCTGAAGTGAACAAGAACGGAGACGACTACGAACTCGGCGAGACCTTCACCAGAAAAGTGGAGCTCAAGGATTTCGGAAGACGAGGCATCCTCAATATCAGACAGAACCTTCAGGGAAGGATTATGGATATAGAGAAAGCCAACCTCTATAACAAGTACACTGACAAGATCGGTGAAATTTTCACAGGAGAGATCTACCAGACATGGGCAAAAGAGGTGCTTATCCTCGATGAGGACGGAAATGAGCTCAGACTGCCTAAGTCAGAGCAGATTCCGGGTGAGCATTTCAAGAAGAACGACACTGTACGCGCCATCATCAAGAGCGTGGAGATGAAGAACAACACGACTCCTTACATTGTCCTTTCCAGAACTTCAAACGAATTCCTCAAGAAGCTTTTCGAGCAGGAAGTTCCGGAAATCTATGACGGACTCATCACCATAAAGAAGGTAGTCCGCATACCTGGCGAAAGGGCCAAGGTCGCTGTGGAGTCCTATGATGACAGAATCGATCCTATCGGAGCCTGCATCGGTGTCAAGGGTGCACGTATCATCGGTATCGTAAGGGAATTGAGAAACGAGAACATCGACGTTCTCCAGTGGACCAACAATACCCAGCTCCTCATCCAGAGGGCATTGAACCCTGCGAAGATTTCATCTATCGACATGGGTACGGACGAGAACGACAAGATCAAGGTGTTCATGCTTCCTGACGAGGTGAAGAAGGGTATCGGTAAGGGCGGATGCAACATCAAGCTTGCAGGAATGCTTGTTGACCGCGAAATCGAGGTATGGCGTGAGGTGCCTAAGGAAGACGAGGCTGAGGATGATGAGGACGTGCTCCTCACTGAGTTCAGCAACGAAATCGACCCATGGGTCATCGAGAGGCTGCAGTCCATCGGATGTGATACGGCCAAGAGCGTACTGGCTCTGGATCCTGAGGACATCGCCAAGCGCGCTGACCTGGAAGACGAGACCGTGGAGGATGTGATGAACATTCTGCGCGCTGAATTTGAAGAAGAATAGTTAAATAAAAGGGGTTTATATGGCAGAAATCAGACTAAACAAACTGACAAGAGAATTCAATGTGGGACTTCAGACATTGGTGGATTTCCTGAAAGCGAAAGGCGCCGATGTCGAGATGAATCCGAATGCCAAGGTGTCGGACGAGTTCATTCCTGAACTTCAGAAGGCCTTCGGCGGGGATGCCAAGGCGAAGGACGAGTCAGAGCGTGTTCAGATTAAGATAAAGGAAATCATTGAAAAGGGTTCCAAGAAGAAAGAGGACGAGGAAGAAGAGGCTGCAGGTGGAAGCACCGTCATCATCAGAGGAACATCAGGAAGTGGTTTCGCGAAGGAGGAACCTGTACAGAAGCCTGTAGAGGAAGCTCCGAAGGAGGTAAAACCGGCGGTGGAAGAGACGGCTGCACCTGAAGTCCAGGAAGCGCCGAAAGTACAGACAGCTCCGGAACCTGTCGTAGAGACCAAGCCGACAGAGGTTCCTCAGCAGACGGAAGAAGTTCATGCCGAGCCGGTTGTGGAGGCCAAGCCAGCCGCTGAAGTGAAACCTTCAGAGGAAGCTGCACCTCAGCACAGCGAGCCTGTAGAAGTAAAATCCAATGAAGAAGTCGAGCTGCCAAAAGCTGCAGAGCCTACCGACCAAACCCCTTCGGAACAGGCTCATGCGAACCAGCTCAAGAAGGCTGACATCAAGAAAGGAGACAAGACTCAGAATCAGAAAGAGTTCAATCCTAAGGTGGACAAGGCAAAACTCAAGGCCGAGCACAAACTCCAGAAGGCTGCTTCCAGCAATGACGAAGATGAGCCTGTTTCTACCGGAGGCCTGAAGATTGTGGGCAAAGTGGACCTGTCCAAATTCGAAGCTCCCAAGAAGAGCAAGAACAAGAGGGAGCGCATTGCCAAAGGCGGAAGCGAGAGAGTCGATGTAAACAAGATTGACGGCAACGACAAAAAGGACGGCAACAAGAAAAACCGTCAGGGCAATGCCGGTGGTCAGAACAACGGTCAGAGCAATGGCAAGAAGGATTTCCGTCAGGGCGGCAACAACCAGCCTGGACAGGGAAAACGCCGCAGAGACCGTGGCAATGACAGGTTCAAACCTGCTATGACAGAAGCCGAGCAGGAGGAGATGCAGAAGGAAATCCAGAAGCAGGTGAAAGAGACCTACGCAAGGATGAACGACAGCAAGTCCAAGAACAATTTCGGTGCAAAACACAGAAAGGAGAAGAGGGAGCTCGCTTCCCAGAAACTTCAGGAGGAGATGGCTCAGGAGGCTGCTGAGAAGAAGATTCTCAAGGTAACTGAGTTCGTTACTGTCAATGACCTCGCGACCCTCATGAACAACACTCCTGTAAACAAAGTCATCGAGGCCTGCTTCAGTCTCGGTCTCATGGTGTCAATCAACCAGAGACTTGACGCAGAAGCACTTGTGCTTGTCGCAGAAGAGTTCGGATACAAGGTGGAATTCGTCACTGCAGACATTCAGAATGAGATCAATCAGGAGAATGATGAGCCGGAGAACGAGGCGGACCTCGTGACAAGACCTCCGATCATCACCGTGATGGGACACGTCGACCACGGTAAGACATCTCTCCTCGACTATATCAGACAGACCAATGTAATCGCAGGCGAGGCCGGAGGTATCACACAGCACATCGGTGCATACAACGTGGTACTCCCCGACGGACGCAGGATTACCTTCCTCGACACTCCTGGTCACGAGGCCTTTACAGCCATGCGTGCCCGTGGTGCACAGCTCACCGACCTGGCGATCATCATTATCGCCGCCGATGACGCGGTCATGCCACAGACAGTCGAAGCCATCAACCACGCACAGGCGGCAGGCGTTCCTATGGTATTCGCCATCAACAAGATAGACAAACCGGGCGCTCAGCCGGAGAGAATCCGCCAGCAGCTCGCTCAGATGAACATTCTCGTAGAGGACTGGGGCGGAAAATACCAGTGCCAGGAGATTTCGGCCAAGAAGGGTCTCAATGTGGATAAGCTCCTCGAGAAAGTCCTTCTCGAAACTGACCTCATGGACCTCAAGGCGAACCCTAAGAAACTTGGCGTAGGTACAGTAATCGAGTCGTCTCTGGACAAGGGCCGCGGATACTTGGCGACAATCCTTGTGCAGGACGGAACAGTCCACACCGGCGACATGATGCTCAGCGGATGCTACTACGGACGTGTAAAGGCCATGTTCAATGAGCGTGGACAGAAGGTCGAGACAGCCGGTCCTTCAACTCCTGTTTCCATTCTCGGTCTCAACGGAGCTCCGAGCGCAGGTGACAAGTTCAATATCATGAACGACGAGAAGGAGGCCAAGGCCATCGCCAACAAGCGCGAGCAGCTTATCCGAATCCAGGGCATCAAGACCCAGAAGCATATGACTCTCGAGGAAATCGGTCGCCGTATCGCCATCGGAAACTTCAAGGAACTCAATATCATCGTCAAGGGTGACGTGGACGGTTCAGTGGAGGCGCTCTCAGATTCATTGATCAAACTCTCTACCGAAGAGGTTCGTGTCAATGTCATCCACAAGTCAGTGGGTGCAATCTCCGAGTCCGATGTCATGCTGGCCACTGCATCCGATGCGATCATCATCGGTTTCCAGGTACGTCCTTCTGCTGATGCAAGAAACCTCGCAGAGAAAGAGGGTATCGAAATCCGTCTCTACTCCATCATCTACGATGCCATCAATGAGGTTACTGACGGTATCGAGGGTATGCTTGAGCCTGAGAAGAAGGAGGAAGTTACTGCAACTGCAGAGGTTAAGCAGACTTTCCACATTTCCAAGGTCGGAACGATTGCCGGCTGTCTTGTCAAGGACGGCAAGATGACTGCCAAGAGCAAGGTACGTCTTATCCGTGACGGCATCGTGGTCTATACCGGTGAGCTTTCATCTCTCAAGCGCGGCAAGGATGACGCAAAAGAGGTCATGAGCGGAATGGAATGCGGTATCGGTATCGACAAGTACAATGATATCAAGCCTGGCGATGTCATCGAGGCATTCCAGATTGTCGAGATCAAGAGGACGCTGTAACGCTTCCCGCATAATTTGAAAAACACCTGGTGCAGGAAAATGCATCAGGTGTTTTTTATCAACTAAAGATTGCCGGTGCCCCGTCATATTGACGGCATCCCAGTCATCGGTCTGTCCCAGATACCTTTACTACTTTCTTCAACTGGCAGTCGGATGCGTCCTTTGATGCCATGAATACATATTTTCCTGGATCGGTTTCCCAGCTGGACGTTTTCTCGTTATATGAAGCGAGACTACTTTCAGCAATATGGATCGTCACAGTACAGCTCTCACCAGGAGCGAGTTCGTTGGTTTTGGCAAAGCCTTTCAGTTCTCTCTCCGGCTTGTCAAGTTCACCCTCCGGGGCCTTCACATAAAGCTGTACGACGTCTTTTCCATTGACCTTTCCGGTATTTGTCACTGTCACCTGTACGTCCCAGCCGTCTCCGGCAGACTCGACCTTCATATCCTTGAAATCAAATGTGGTATAGCTAAGTCCGAATCCGAAAGGATAGGCCACCGCTTTAGGTGCAAATGTATTGAAATACCTGTAGCCCACATAGATGCCTTCCTCATACTCGGTAAAGTCAATGTTCCTGACGGTGTGCAACGGAAGTTTCCTGTCGGTCAGCTGACGATAGTATGAATAGTTGAACGGCTTGTCGGCAAAAACCTGAGGGAAATTCTTTGCAGTCGGCTCCAGCGCATACTCCGTAGAAATTGTCGCAGGAAGATGTCCGCTCGGATTTACCTCGCCGCTCAGGACGGATGCCACGGTATTGCCGCCTTCCTGTCCAGGCTGCCAGCACAATACGACTGCATCCACATTGTCCTGCCACGACGTCATTTCCACAAGTCCGCCGACATTGAGGATGACCGTCACTTTCTTGCCCTTCGCATGGAACGCTTCGGAGACTTTGGAAATCAAGTCCTTCTCCCTGTCAGAAAGGAGATAGCTGTGATAGTAGTCCCGGTCCTTTCCTTCACCGAAAACACGGCCGATCGTAATCACGGCGTCATCGGCATTGGCGGCAGACTTGACAATGAGGTCTTCAGGAACTACCTCGATTGCCCTTTCCCTGTCAACGAACCACTTTTTGCCCTCGTTCATCGTCTTGCATCTCAACGCTTCAGCCTTCATATAATCCTGGTAGAAGGCATCCAGTTCAGGCTCAAGACGGAAACCGGCATTGGACAATCCGCTCATGAGGTCCACCACATAAGGCCTGTTCACGTCGCCGGAACCGGTACCGCCTGCGATGAAATCATAAGATGTTATGCCGAAGAGCGCTATTTCATTGTCCTTGGACATCGGCAGTGCTGCGGAATTGTTTTTCAAGAGCACAACTCCCTCATCAGCAACCTTTTTGCACACCTTGGCGTGGGCTTTGAGATCAGGAGCCTCTGACGGTTCATAACCCTTGAACTTCGGAGTGTTGATGACCAGTTTGAGGATTCTGGTCACTGTCCTGTCCACGTCTTCCATACTCAGGCTGCCGTCCTTGATGGCGTTCAGGAGATTGATATAGCGCGAGTCACGTCCCGGCTGTATCATCTCGTTTCCGGCACGGACTATAGCAGCATCATCGTAGCCGCCATTCCAGTCGGTCATCACCGCACCTTCAAAGCCCCATTCACCACGAAGTATATCGGTCAGGAGCCTCTTGCTCTCGGCGGCATGTTCCCCGTTGATGAAGTTGTATGATGTCATGATGGTCCACGGCTGCGACTCACGGACAGCTATCTCGAAGTTCTTGAGATAGATTTCCCTTAACGCGCGCTCGGAAACTATGGCATTGTTGGCCAGACGGTTAAGTTCCTGATTATTGACAGCAAAATGCTTCAGCGAGGTTCCCACTCCGTTGGACTCGATTCCGTTGATCATTGCCGCCGCCATTTTGCCCGACAGCAGAGGGTCTTCGGAATAGTACTCGAAATTCCTTCCGCAGAGCGGATTCCTATGTATGTTTGCACCCGGGGCGAGCAGGATATCCACTCCATATTCGAGGACTTCATTGCCCATATTCCTTCCGGCTTCCTCGACGAGCTCCGGATTCCAGGTGGAAGAAAGCATTGTGGCAATTCCAGGAACACCGGTGTTGGTAAAGCCGATTCCATTGAAACTGGCAGCTCTTCCGCCGATTATAAGGGTGCACTTCTCTTCCGGTGTCATGGCTGCCACGACCTCCGGAATATTGTCCTCACGAAGTTGCGGCGGCACATCTGCCGATGCTGACAGCGCTGAAACTGCGAAAAGTGCTGCAAGCAATAAACATTTCATCATAATTGATTTTTTAAAAACAACATACGTCCACTTTTAATGTGGGACAATATCGGCTAGTCCTCCGGATCATATTCGAGAATGTCGCCGGGCTGGCAGTCGAGGGCGCGGCAGAGGGCCTCCAGAGTAGAGAAACGCACCGCCTTGGCCTTGCCTGTCTTAAGAATGGAAAGATTCGTGGCGGAGATACCGACCTTCTCAGCCAGTTCTCCGCTCGACATCTTCCTGCGAGCCAACATTACATCTATGTTAACTGTAATCGGCATAATCGTTATTCAGTAGCCTCCCCTTCTGCCGGAGACTGTGGCTTCACTTCTGCGCCCTTGAGATAGTTCGGAAGATTCATACCTGCCATCTTGAACAGCTCGTCAAGCGGCGGAACAGACTGCATCATACCGGAGATGAAATTGGCAGTGGACGTCTTGCCGTCACCCTTGCCGTTTCCGTCCCAGACGGTAACCTTGTCGATCTTGATACCCTTGACAGCCTCGACCTGAGTCTTGACAAGTTCAGGAAGTTTATCCGCGATAAGCATGAGCACAGCCTTCTGTGCATCACCTTCAGCAGCATTGACAAGCCTCTGGAAACCATCCGCCTGCTTGGTAAGAATTTCTTCGATACCCTTTGCCTGGGCAGCCATCTTCGCGTAAATCGCATCTGCCTCACCCTGAGCCGTCCTGCGCAGCTTTTCTGCTTCAGCCTCGGCGTCAATGATGGCCTTTTCCTTCTCAATCTGGGCAGGAACCACAATGTTAGCCTGCTGGGTAGCCTGCTCTCTGGCAGCACGCGCAAGCTCGGCACTCTGCTCTGCCTTATATGCCTCTTCCATCGCCATAGCGGCCTGGACCTTTTCCGCTGCTATCGCAATTCTTGCAGCTTCAGCCTCCTTTTCACGTCTGACCGCATCAGAATTGGCGATTGCAATCTTGGAATTGTTCTCACCTTCGACTGCCTTTGCATTGGCATCCGCAGTGGAAATTCTGGTGTCGCGGACGGTCTCGGCAATGCGGATATCCTTGTCCCTGTCAGCCTCTGCCTTACCGATCTCACCGAAACGGTTCTGCTCGGCAACGCTCTTCTTGGCATCATTGATAGCCTTGGCAGCTGCCTCTTTTCCGAGAGCCTCGATGTAGCCGGACTCGTCGCGGATATCGGTGACATTCACATTGATAAGCTTCAGACCGATCTTGCGGAGCTCTGCCTCGACATTGGTACTGACATTGGCGAGGAACTTGTCGCGGTCGGAGTTGATCTCCTCGATGTCCATGGTCGCAATGACGAGTCTGAGCTGTCCGAAGAGGATATCGGTGGCGATGTTCTGGATATTCTCAATGGTGAGGCCGAGCAGACGTTCAGCCGCATTGGTCATATTGTCAGGCTCAGTGGAGATGCCGACAGTGAAGCGGCAAGGCACATCCACACGGATATTCTGCTTGCTGAGCGCATTGGTAAGATTGCATTCGATGGAAATCGGAGTAAGATCCAGGAAAGAGTAGCTCTGGAAAACAGGCCAGATGAACGACGCACCTCCGTGAATACACTTGGCAGATGAAGCTCCTCCGTTCTTGTTTCTTCCTGTTTTTCCGTAGATTACGAGAATCTTGTCAGACGGACAACGCTTGTAGCGGTGGAGTATTGCGGACAATGTGACGATGAGCACGACTACCGCAATCGCAATGATGATAATTATTTCCATATCACAATGAATTAGGTATTATTATAGTGTCAAATTATAAGCGGCTCCAAGGGTTCCACGAGCAATGTACTGGAATCCACTACTTCCACGACCTTTATCTGAGCTCCGGTAGGAATTGAATCACAGTCAGTTACGGCATCATATTCACGCACGGCGCCATTGATGGTAATCTGAACTTTTCCGGTCCCGTGCCTCTCCCCCGGAATAGTCAGATAGACCTTTCCGTGACATCCGGCCGCAGATTTATAGACATTGATATTCCCCGACTGCTGCATCCCGGCCAGCCACTTGAACATCAGCATCACGACAGTGACAAGGGCCACGCCGACAACAAACGCCAGAAGCAGGACCAATGCTTCAGAACCGAACTTGCCATGCATCAGTATGGCCGTCCAGCTGAACCCGAGGAAGAAATTCACCAAGTTCCTGAACGTGAACAGGTTCATCGAAGGATCCCCGTCAAAGTCCGGATGCATATCCAGTCCACCGCCGAAATCCGGGTCAATGTCGCCGCCCAGGTCGGTGTCCGAGTCAATGCCGACAAATGTAAGTATGCTCTGGATAATAAAAGTCAATGAAGTGGCTATGGCGATGCACCATAGAATCTTCATGAACAAGTCAAGCGAAGTCCACCATTCTGTAATCATAGTTAATAATGTTTCGGGACAATGTCCCAGGTTGTTTCCGCTAATATAAAAACAATTTTACGAATATCGATAAATTTTCTACCAAATTCGTAAAATTTCACCTTTTCAAGTTTTTTTTACAAGCCCGGTGGGTGGTGAGCCGCCGGAGGTTCGCTTCGCTCATCCCGTCAGGCTGACGCCTGACACCCATTCACAAGGCCGATGTAGCGCACCCTGCAAATAGCTGTGTATCAAGCATTTAATCGAAATCAGAGTTATGGTTTTCACAACTCTGAAAATGCCTAAAGCGCTGATATTCAGCAAAATAAGCGTTGCGCGTCTTTGGGATAACCTTGGAGACGCTTACGAGGGTTGCAACGGGAACAGATACCGTGAGGCAAACGTGAGCAAATATTACCTCAACAGGGAATATGGTGAACAGCTGAGTACGGAAGCGAGATTCAGCACTGCGGCAGATTCTGCCTTGGAAATGTCCTGCTTGTTTTGTTCGTAGGCACGGATCATCCTCAATGATACACCGGACCGCTCGGCGAGTTCCTGCTGAGTAAATCCGGCGGACTTGCGCTGGCGTTTCAGCGGGGAAACATCCGTTTCGGATTTTGACATGATTTTCAATACTGAATACACGAACTTGCTTATGTCAGCCTCATGAAATGTAGGATACATATCCATAACTCTATGGACATCAATACCTTTTGCATTCAGAGATTCAAATGGGACATTGGTGTACCATTGAAGATAAGCAAGCACCCAGCCTGTCCAGAAAATGACAGAACGGTCATCAAGCACATAGTTATAGTCCCTGACACGGCCGCCTGTGCTTTCAATAATCTTTTTCCCAAATTCAATGCCGGACAAACCGGAAACGTATTTCGGATTGCCTTTCTCGAATTGGCGTATCACATTTCCGGCAAGCATCCTGTCATAAAACTCATCGATGCCTCCGGCACATGCAATGGAGCCATAATCCAGAGCCACTGCCAGATTCAGCATTGCATCTTCCAAATAAGTTTTATCGTAAGCGCGGATCATCATTCTTCCAATTATTTCTTACAATGTCAATAACATATGTGCCGTCCAACACTGTTTTCTCTCTTTCGCTTCTGAACGTGTCACGTGCAGTCCTGTCACGTGCAGACTTTTTCGGGTAATAGGTCCGATTGTCTGCAAGGACAGCACGGGAATACTCAAGTTGTTCAAAAGCATTCCGGCTTTTAAGGACCACTTGTTCTCCCAGTTTCCCCAATTTCATGGCTTTCCCCAGTTGCTCCAGTGAAATCGTGTTGTTCAAGAAAGCAGATGCAAATGAGAAGTAGGAATCATCGGCTCTGTAGCCGCGTATCACATCGGCCTTCTTGTAGTCGGGAAGGAATTCCGAAAGGATGTATTCTTTTGCTGCCGACGGGAGTCCTCGTTCTATTACAAATGTCCGGTTTTCCAACAGAATCGCAAGCCAGTTAAGTATATGATACTCAGCTTCTGACAAGTTCAACACGGTCAATCCGTCCATTTCCAATTCATACTCATTGGCGAAGCCGTCCCGATTTTCAGCGCAAGCCCATTCCTTGGCCAGTTCAATATGTTCAGTGCAATAAAAACCCAAACCGTAATCATTCTTCGCATTTCCAAGTCCGAATTCCGGTTTTTCTATGATATTGGCAGAGCCATGATACAATTTCAGCTTCATAAAACTCACGTTATGACGTCACTTTTTGCAAATATAATGGATTATCTGCAAAATGTCAATAGTTCTAGCCAGCATTTATTATGCGCCCGGTCAGTGGTGGGACCGCCGGAGGTTCGCTTCGCTCATCCCGTCAGGCTGGCGCCTGACACCCATTCACAAGGTCATGGGCGACCATGCCTCCGTCGGCCCCACCACCGACCGGGCTTTTATGAAATGGGAAAAGGACAACAGATGACCATGCCTACGTAGTTGACATAAAGATTATTTTGTTAGCATAATTCTAATAGAATAATGCTTAGTATTTGGATAAAATCCGAGAAAATCTGAAAGGACTCAGGAAAATATTTAGGTTTTAATGATACTTTCACACGCCCGGGCGGTGGTGGGGCTGCCGGAGCCCGCTATCTATACCATTCTGAACCAATGAGCATCCTAATAAGTCTGTGAATGTCTATATAATAAATTGATATACAATTAATTATATAGGTTTAGGGTGACATGCAAATATGCTCATCACCCTATTTTTTTATGGGAGTGAGCATATCGGATAGCGGGTTAAAGCCAGCGTAACAATCAATGACTCAATAGATTATAAGGATTTGTGCGGCTTTATAGGCATGCTCATTGGTTCCAAAATTTACAGGCGTCTCCGCAGTTATGTCTTGACGTGAAGCTGATCGGCCTCTGTCTTTGCGTTTACAAACGTCAATAGTCAATGGAAACACAGGAAAGCACTTTCTTCATTGCAAATTAGCTCTGGACGGACCAGTTCATAGCCGGACAGCGGCATAGCCCGCGGCGAATTGCGAAGCACCTGAGCAGAGCGGGCTATGCCGCTGCCGGAATGATACCTGCACACAAGGTTTTCCCACTGCCCCATATATTCCCATATATCTCTCCCAATTCGATTCTTGACTGATTCCAATGATGAAGAAGGGAAACAAGGCCACCGGTCAAAAGGCATTGACGCGATTTTTCTGCCAAGTCCCGGCTCCGGGATACCGATGAATGAAAATGCTGAATTAGAGATTGTTACCTTATCGGCAGACGCGCACCCCCAGCTTTTCACGGACAATGCCATGCGGCAGTTGGTGGCACGGTAAGCGTCTATCGTGACGTCTGTGCAATGATTGTCATCCTGCAATGTCATGCAAAACGGAGACAGGACACTGTCAGCAACACAATTCTTGACGCAAATGCCTGACAATGTTCCGGGTGCGTCACCCCATCCGCCAGGTTCGAAAACCATGGCATGGAGCATATCGCCGCCTTTGTCATATCTGGTGAGATGCGGGGAACGTCCGGGGCCGATCAATGTGCAGCCGGAAATCCGCACATCTTCAGACGGCATGATCATACGGAGACCATTGCACGAAGAATTGAAGCGACACCTGTCAATCACCATATTATGCCAATATCCTCCGGCCATGCAGTCATCTCCCGTAGAAAAATCACACTCACTCACATTGACACTCTCCCCTCCTCTGATGTGGATACCGTCCCAGCCGCCGGTAATCCTCAGGCCATTGAACTTACAGTCAGTCAGTTCATAACCGAGAACTGCGTAGTTTGAGGAATTGTCAATGCTGATTCCCGACATCGTAAAACCGGCCGTTTCCGCAACAAGTACAGTATGAGGTCCGCGCATTCCCTCCTCGCCGAGAGGATTTCGAATGCCGCCTCCGTCAATTCTGCCGCATCCCGTTATAGCCGCCCCGTCAGCATGACGAGCAATGACAAGTGCCTGGGACCAGATGGTATCCGAAGCGCAATTCTGATTGGCAGTCCCCACTCCAGTATCGTACCTTGACATATCCTTGTCCGTCACATAATGCCCGTAAGAGTCAATGTCCCTGCACGCCATGAGTTCCGCGTCCTTTTCCAGCCTCAGCTCCACGCCTGCCTTCAGATATATGGTACTGCTCAAGAAACGGCCTGCCGGAATGACGACCGTTCCGCCTCCAGAACGGTTACAGCTGTCTATTGCCGCATTGATAATCAATGCATTGTCAAATTCAGAGTCAGCCATCGCGCCCATATCGGTTATTTTCAATGACAGATTATGGGTGCAGCCGGTCAATACCATGAACATGACCGCAAGTATAGAAATATCTCTCATAATTCAAGTGTTATCAATGTCGCCAAGTCGCTGCGCAGTCAATATGAAGAATAGCTTAAAATACCAAAAAAGGCGTCTCAAAACTATTTGTTCCGAAACGCCTTTTATGTTGAGATACCACGACTCGAACGTGGACTAAGTGAACCAAAATCACTTGTGCTGCCATTACACCATACCTCAATTCAGCCCGGCAAAGATA
>QWCB01001198.1_pt1 | contig 25395 bp, 6 predicted proteins | sample 1972511 | NCBI WGS metagenome assembly QWCB01 (sample SAMN09866719, study PRJNA288562) | Human gut metagenome isolate term5_stool, whole genome shotgun sequencing... | isolation source: gut | host: Homo sapiens | place: USA: California | reverse complement strand
GGTTTACTTGTAGTTTTCCATATTCATTTGTATCTTTTATCTTTTCGAATTTAACGGTTACTGTTGCTTCATTTGCATCTTCAGTAATTTCAAAAGTTTCAGGTTCAATAGTTACTTCATATCCTGCTGGATAATTCTTCATAACTGCCTTGTACTTACCAGCTGGTAGGTTATTTGGGTCTAGTGCTTTTCCTGTTACTTTGCCTTCTTTATCCAATGCGTAGATTTCTACTTCGTTAGTAGGGATGTTTTTAGGGTCAGTATCATTTACTTTAACAATTTCAACTTTACCTATATTTTTAACATCAGTGAAGTGTACGTCTGTTGTGTTTCCTGCCCAGTCAAATGCTCTTACATATGCACCGTCAAGATTTATTTGTCCTTCAAACTCTACACTGTACTTACCATTTCCTTCGTCTTCAAGTGGGTCAATATATGTTTCTTCATTTCCATCTTTATCCTGGCCCTTACTAATTAAAAGTACAGCTTGTATTTCTGAACCAGTATCTTTTGCATTGATAGAAATTATAGTCTTTCCATTTGCATAAGTTGATGCTAAGTCAGTTGCCACTGGTTTGGTGTTGTCAACCTTGATATCTCTTACAATGCTTTGTGGTTTAGCATTTTCATTGTCGTTGATTCTTGCAGATACTTTGAATTTATAATTTCCTTCCGCAACCTTCACTCCTGCTTCATTGGTACCGTCCCAGGTCCATTGTCCATCTGAATTAGACCTAGAATAGTTGTTTGGATCCATGTTCACAGTTCCAGCTGTCTTTCTACCGTCTGATCTATATACATTGGATATGGTCTTTATTAAAGTATTATTTTCGTCTAGGATTTCAATTTTGAAATCAGAGTAGTTTCTTAAAAATACTCCCTTGAAAGTTACAGCATCTTGAATATTGTCTCCATTTGGACTGAATGCAAAATTATCTGTAAATTCACGAGTTTCGATATTTCTACCGATGGTATCTATTTGAAGTGCTCTTGAAATCTTATCTCCTACATTTGATACAAGCATAGTAGCATCAATTTCGTCACCTATGAAGTTATCTAGCTTTTCTCTATCTAGTACTACTTTGTCATTTTCAAGTTTTGTGAAGTCTTGTTCTACCCAATAAGGTCTTTTTTCTTCTAATTTAAATGTATCGATATAATTTTCAAAAATCGGTACGTCTGTTTCCCAGTTACCTTTAAATGCAAGTACTGGTACTGAAAGTAAAGGATAACCTTCTGTACTTGGAGTAAATGTTACAAATGCATCTACAAAGTATCCCTTAGGAAATTTTGTAGCTAAATCGCCTTCATCAAAACCTATAGTTTGTGCCAAGTTTGCTGTTCCATTGCCAGATACAGTTATACTTCCAAGGCTACCTCTTTTAATTTCAAATGGCTTATAAGTCTTGGTATCTTGAGATAGTGTTCCATCTTCTTTTAGTAAATCAGTTTGAACCACATAGGTTACATCATATTTTACTTCCTTATCTGTGTAGTTTTTAAGATTTAGATTAAGCGGAAGTTTTGTTTCAGTTATTTGTTTTAATTCAACCTTAGGTTCATTGTATGAACTGCTATCTGACTTAGCATCTACAACTGTAACTACATTTGGATTGGTAGCACGATCTAGATCCATAAGTCCAGAACCTTGTAATCTAACAGAGAATAATTTGCCATCAGCTCCAGGAACTTCAATCAAAGTTGCAGTGTTCATAAGAATTGCCTTTATAAGAGCACTTTTTTCTTCCTTTGTAAATTTAATCTCTTGATGAGCTTCAAGCATAGCATTAACAGCAAGTATTCCACCAGCTACATGAGGAGTCGCCATTGAGGTACCACTCATGTATGTGTAATTTTTTCCTTCATATTTTGAAGTATTATCTATAGATCTAATATCTCCACCAGGAGCTGTGATTTCAGGTTTTAAACCTAAGTTTGGAGTAGGTCCCCAGGATGAGAAGTCAGAAATCTTGCCAGCGTGAGGAGCATCATAATATTTTTTACCAATACTCTTAATAGCAACTTTTTTTCCATTATTAATACTATCTTTTACTTCTTTATATTCACTTAGGTGAATTAGAACAGAAGGAATAGTAGGAGTATATTCTCCAAGTGACATAGTAAATGGTCTGCCAGCATCTTTGTCGGAGTTGTTACCCATTATAACCGCAATAGCTCCTTTATCTGCGGCATTTTTAATCTTAGATGCAAAATCTGCTCCACCTCTTTGAATAAGAGCAATCTTGCCATTTAAATCTTTATCTTTAAAATCATCTATATTTTTCTTAGGATCTATAATTCCTAGACCGCAGTCCACAACGTCGAATTCTTTTCCAAATTCAAAATCAGATCTATTGTAAGGTTCTGAAGGATAAGCATCAAATTCCTTATCCCCTAAAACAACTTTGTATGGATCTTGAATAATATTTGAGTTGTTAAAAGAAGCAACAGTAAATACATTCTTAGATGCTCCCGGTGAACCTAGAGTTGCATAGTCAAGCATATCTACTCCAGTTTCTCCAATTCCAGACATAGCAAAACCGTCATTTCCACCAGCAAATACAACGATAGAACCAGCAGCATTTGCATTGTCTACCGCGTCATCCATAACAGCATCTCCCTTAGCAGGACCAGAATAAGATCCAAGAGACATGTTTATAGAATCAGCTCCAAGTAGAACTGCGTCGTCAATTGCACTTACATAAACATCAGTACCAGTAAGCCCTTCCCCAGCTCCAAACACTCTCATCGCTAAGATTTGGGCATTAGGTACGATACCTACCACACCTTGTTCATCTACAGGACCATCTTTTTTAAGTCCATTACCAGCAATAGTACCAGCAATATGTTGACCGTGATTAGCATCTTTAGTAGCCATATCGAAGTTTTTATCCGCATAGTTGTAGATATAAGGTACCTTAAGATTACCGAATTTACCCATCAAACGATTGTTACGAATGGCATCATTCATATCTTTTTCTGAATATTTAACCCATTTTTCTGCGCCGTCATCAAGTCTCAAATCCGGATGAAGTAAATCAATACCAGTATCAAGAATAGCAACTACTCTACCCTTACCATCATAACCTTTTGAATTGGCAAGTTGAGCATGAACAATATCACGGCTATGCTTCATAGATGGAGTAATCTTATAATCAAGAGAAAGAGAAACTCTCTCAACGTTTGGAAGAGAAGCCACTCTTTTAGCTTCAGCATATGTCATTCTAAGAGAAAATCCGTTAATGACAGCCTTGTAACGCCTAATATCATCTCTATCATTATGAGTGCTTATAGTTTTTCTACCAGCATTACTAGCTGAGAAAAAAGTTGACATACGTGCTCTCGGTTGGAAATTGCCACCTTGAGTACCAAGAATAGCATCCAAAACCCTGTCTTGAGATGCAAGTCTAGCATCAATAACACGGTTTAGAGAATTTCTAGAAGTAGAATTTTGGGATCTTCTACTCTGTCTTCTACTGTTTTGAAAAGCAGCAGGATCTTTAACTTGAACGATAAAAGTATGTACACCATTATCACCCTTTAATGCGTCCTCCGCTTGAGCCTTTAACTCTGCAAGGGCAGTTTGACTACTATTAGCTGCAAAACCAGCTAGTGGAATAGAAGTCACCACCATTACTAAAGCTAAAAATAAAGCTAACAATCGTTTCTTCATAAATACCTCCTTGTTGTGCAAACGATACTAAAATTATAGCATATGTGTTTTGCACTGTAAAGCAATTAAATAGAATTTGTGTAATAAATGTTAAAGAAATGTGAAATCTATAAAATTAAAATTTATTTTATATGTAGATATAACACTGTTCTTTACAAGGTTTTATCATCTTTAATATAATGAGGTAATTTGTTGCTATAGTTTTCACATAGATAACACACAATAGTAACAATAAAAATAATATATAGTAAACAAGAGTATGATAAGAGAAAAATTTATAAAAATAAAGGTAAAAATTTGAAAAATATATTAAAAAATACTATTTTACAGAACTTAAAAAAATAAAATTATAAAAATATTCTTAAATTTAAGCAGATATTTGGATAACATAGTAATGAATATGAAAAATAAAATTTTCTTTTAATTGGAATTAAATAATAATAAACCTATATTTCCTGCCAAATTGATACTTCATTATCTCAACATTCTTCAGGCATTCGACAACCTCACCAAGTTTAGATCCTTCGACTCCGACGGTACCCGTCTCCGCTCAGGATGACTGGTGGTGGGTATTTTTTTAATAAGTATCTAGGTGATCGTCACCCTGAGCGAGGAAATTTATTTCCGAGTCGAACGGGTATAACCTCCGCAGACCTAGTCTCTGCAACTGCATCGTAGCGGAAGCAACCTACTTACATTAAACTCAATACTACATTCTCCCAATTGCAGTCACCCTGAAATAGCGATAACCTTGCCAACTTGTCATCCTGAGCGGAAAAGGCGATAGCCTTTGAAGTCGAAGGATCTGACCCATATTTAACCCATATAATCCAAAAAAATATAATAAAATACCTACCCAACTGCTGTCACCCTGAGAGGCAGTCGAGTTCTACAAATCAGCCTTCATTTTATTCGGCTTCTTTGGAACTCCTTGCACGAGACCTGCAACGAAATCTAAGATTTCGGCTAGGGCTTCGAACGAGTATAACCTATATTTAACCAAGTCAAGGCAAGTGATTCATCCATACTAAACCCCATCACGGTGTAGAGTGACTGTATTCCTTATTATTATCTTTGTAGAGATCCTTCGACTCCGACGGTAAACCGTCTCCGCTCAGGATGACCAGGTGGAGGAGTGGACCCCACTATGGTGACTGTTTCCCTCCAATTATCTTCACAAAAATTCCTTCCCAACAAAAAAAGACGGTCCTAAACCGTCTTCATCTTTCAAATTATAAATTTTCTATCATATAATCCCAAACCTAGTAACTTACCCTATTCTTAAGCGCTGTCTCGATGGTCAGTTCGTCGTAATATTCAAGGTTTCCTCCCACTGGAATTCCGTGGGCGATTCTCGTCATAAGTACTCCTGTATCTCTCAGTGCTTCTTGAATATACATGGCAGTGGTGTCTCCGTCAGTGGTTGGGTTTGTGGCGATGATCACTTCTTTGATGCCGCCGTCCTTGACCCTTTTCACCAATGAATCAAACCTCAGATCACTTGGAAATATTCCTCTCGTTGGTTGCACAGTTCCGTGAAGCACATGGTAGAGCCCGTGATAACTGTTGGTCTTCTCCATTGACGCCACGTCCCTCGGTCTTTCCACCACGCAAATGGTGGTCCTGTCCCTACTTTCATCGGTGCATATGTCGCAAGGGTCATCATCGGTGAAGTTGTGGCAGATGGAACATTCTTCGATGTTTTCCGCAGCATCAACTATCGCCTTTGCCAGACCTCGCGCTTCCTCTTTATCCTGCTCAAGAATATAATAAAGGATTCTCTCCGCAGATTTATCCCCCACTCCAGGTAATTTCGTCAGTTCGTAAATTAAATTTTCTAATGGCCTACTCATCTTATAGTCCAGGGATATTTAGTCCGCCTGTAAGCTTGCCCATTCTCTTGTTAGCGATGTTGTCCGCTTCGTCCATGGCACTGTTAACCGCAGTTAGCACTAGGTCTTCAAGCATGCCCACGTCTTCTGGATCTACAACCGCTTCATCAATTTTTATCCTAATTAGTTCCTTTTTACCATTGACAGTCGCTTCAACAGCGCCGCCGCCGGAACTAGCAGTCACTTCTTGGTTCTTTAGTTCCTCTTCAAGGTTTTCCATTTGTTTTTGAAGCTTTTGCATCTGCTTCATCATGTTGTTCATATTTCCCCCGCCTGGGAATCCTCCAAATTTCATAATATCTTCCTTTCTATATTATTGAATCTTTTCCAAATAAATTTTCAATCCTATCCTTAATAGAATCGACGTTACTATTAGATTTTACCACAAATTTCACTGAAATATTATCATTTGTCAGTTCTTTTAACACCGACTCAATCTTTTCTATGGACTCGTGATTGTTAAGAGTAGTGTAGAAACTTCTGCCCTGCTCCTCAAATGCGATGGTAGCCACATTATTTTCAAAGGAATCGAGCCTGCCCATGACAAGCATACCAGAGATGATCCTCTCAGAACGCTCCTTCAAGATTGAAATTGCACGATTAAATATGCCTTGCAGTTCATTGTCAGAATAATCTATATCCGCCTTGGTTTCCATTGTTTCCTCGGTTTCAACCGCATTTATATCTGTTTCAGCCGCATCCTCTTGGCTTTTCTCGATTGTATTCATGTCAGACTGATCATCCACAGGAACTTCTGGAATATCTTTTGGAATTTTATTTTCGATTTCTTTTTCAACATTTTCTTTGGCTTCATTTGAAACTTTATCGTCAATAATTTCAGAAACTACTTCCTTAGCAAGAGGTTTTTCAACCGCAGCCGGATTTTCCTTCTTCGCAAAATTAAACTCAAACTTTTCCCTCTTAGGAACCTTAAGCCCAGACAAATCTCCAGAACTTAGCATCCTTTCAAGATTTTCCACACGATTTAAAATATCGTCCTGCTTTGATGCCACAATCTCAAGAAGCGCCGCCTCAAGCATGGTCCTCTTGTTTGTAATATACCTGGATCTCGCCTTGGTCTCGCTTAAAATCTTGATAATATTTAAAATCTCAGAATTGGAAAAAGCATTGGCAATAGCCACATACCTGTCCATATCTCTCACGCGAATGATCTTTCTCGGATCATTTAAATTCTTCGCAATCAAAATATTTCTAAAAAATGACACGATTCCGTCGATTAAAACCATCATATCCTTGCCATCATCAGCAAGGTTTGCAACTGACATAATGATACTTGACGCATCGGAATTTAAAATCGAAGTGGCAAGCTCAAAAAGAGTATCCTCCGTGGTAACACCCAACACCTCGATGATCTTGTCGTAGCTAATATTATTATCGTTGATAGCCACAACCCTGTCGAGAAGAGACACCGCGTCCCTCATGGATCCGTCCGCCATCTGAGCGATTAAATCGATGCCAGCCTCGTCGATGGACTTGCCTTCCTTTGCCAAAATCCCGGAAATATTTTTAGAAATCGTGTCAATGGAAATTCTCTTAAAAGTATACCTCTGAGTCCTCGAAAGAATCGTCTGAGGCACCCTCTCAATCTCCGTCGTCGCCAAAATAAATATGAGATGCTTCGGAGGCTCTTCCAAAATCTTAAGAAGCGCATTGAAAGCACCTTTAGAGAGCATGTGAACCTCGTCGATGATGTAGACCTTGTACTTCGAAGTGCTCGGCGGATAAAATGCCTTTTCTCGCAAATCCCTGATGTCGTCCACACCATTGTTAGAAGCCGCATCCATCTCAACCACATCGAGATTCGTGCCCCGTAGGATTGATTTACAAGTCTCGCACTCGTTGCAAGGATTGCCATCGATAGGATGCTCGCAGTTAACCGCCCTCGCCAAAATCTTTGCCGTCGAAGTCTTGCCCGTTCCCCTAGTGCCCGAAAAAATGTATGCATGAGAAACCGTCGAATTCTTCACTTGATATTTAATTGAATTTATAACCTGGTCTTGACCGACAACCTCGTCAAAAGTCCTAGACCTGTATTTTCTATATAAAGCTTGATACATAATTCACCTAAATCTATTATAACATAGGACAAAGACGGAAAAATAAAAAAATAATGTTTTGTAATTTAAGATTAATCCTTACCAACTACAGTCACCCTTTTAGAACGTCATCACGCCCACATGGTCATCCTGAGCGAACGAAGTGAGTCAAAGGATCTGACCCATATTTAACCTACCTATTCCAAAAAATAATTAATCCTCCATACTAAACCTCACACCGTTTATACCCATTCGAAGCCCTAGCCGAAATCTTTGATTTCGCAGCATGTCTCGTGCAAAGAGTTCCAAAGAAGCCGAACGAAGTGAAGGCTGATTTGTAGAACTCGACTGCCTCTCAGAGTGACTGTCTTCCTTTTGTTTGTTCTCGAAATGATGTCTGTAGGTGGTCGTCACCCTGAGCGAGGAAATTTTTTTCCGAGTCGAACGGGTATAACCTCCGCAGACCTAACCTTTGCAACTGCATCGTACATAATGAGCCTCCCAACTGTCGTCACCCTACAAGAGAGACAACCATTCCAACTTGTCATCCTGAGCGGAAAAGGCGATAGCCTTTGAAGTCGAAGGATCTGACCTATATTTAACCAATATAATCCAAAAAAAAATAATTAATCATCCATACTAAACCTCACACCGTTTATACCCATTCGACTCCAATGACTCAGAATGTGTATTCGTCATTTCCGCTCAGGGTGACTGTCTTCCTTCGGTTTGTTCTTGAAATGATGTCTGTAGGTGGTCGTCACCCTGAGCAAGGAAATTTATTTCCGAGTCAAACGGGTATAACCTCCGAAGGTCAAGTCCTTGCAACTGCATCGTAGCGGAAGCAATCTGCTTCCATTATAAATGTGTTGAATTGCACACGGTTAATTTTTTAATTGTTTTGTAACAACAGTCTTTAAAGATGAATTTGTAATTTTTCTCTTAGATCCTAAATTACATGTTTCCTTCATGACTCCTCTTGATTTAGATATATATAAAACAAACGCAAATTTTTACGTTTGTTTTTACGTCCCAAATAAAACGTAAAATATATTATTATAGTTGGTTTAGTTATTTGCAAATAAAAATTTCAATGTCACTATTTAGCTCCGTAGCGGAAGCAACCTGCTTCCATAAAATTAGATACTACATTCTTCTAACTCAGCCGTCAGGCGTGTTATAACTAAACCATAAATTTATCCCCGTAGCGGAACCTTCTAGGTTCCACAGCCGAATGGCGTAGATTCTTTAAATAATGCAAATAATTAGCATCTATCGAGCAACAACATAAACAAGTGGCTAAATCATCAATTCTTGACCTCACCAGGGTTATACCCATTCGACTACGACGGTTTCGCCTTGCTCCACCGTCTCCGCTCAGGGTGACTATCTTCCACAAGGTTTTCTAAGTAGAGCCTTCGGCTGTGGAAGCAAAATGCTTCCGCTACAAAAAAAAAATAATCATCCATGTATAACCCCGCTATGGTGACTGTCTTCCACAAGGTTTTCTAAACAGAGCGTCGAAGCCCTAGCCGAAATCTTGGATTTCGTTGCAGGTCTCGTGCAAAGAGTTCCAAAGAAGCCGAACGAAGTGAAGGCTGATTTGCAAAACTCGACTACCTCTCAGGGTGACTGTATTCCTTAAGGTTTTCTTAATAGAGCCTCTCGGCTATGGAAGCAAAATGCTTCCCCTACAAAATTTAATAAGCAACAATACATATTACTCCAAACAAAAAAACAAACGCACATCTTTACGTTTGCTTTTACAATTATATTAACAAATTTATTCTAATTTTTCTAAACTAGGATTTAGCTTTTCAAGAGATATAAGCTGAGCTCTAGCAAGGTTTCTAAGCTCTATCATTCTCTCTTTTTGACCCAACCCTTTTGTGATAAGTATCGCATTATAGCTTTCCATATTCGCAAGTACTAAAAGTTCATTTAAACTTGCATAGTCCCTCATATTCCCTTTTAAATCAGGATTTTCATCACGCCACTCTTTTGCTCTTTTATTAAATAGAGCAACATTTAACATATCGGCTTCGCTTGCGTATTTAAAAGATAATTGTTCGATCGTCAAATCATCTAGTAAATACTCTTTAATAGCATCTGTATGGATTTTGTAATTTATCTTCGAAATTTCTCTATGAAGATTCCAAGATAAAGATAATTTTGAGTTTTCGTCTCCTTTTAATCTTTTGTAATCTTGAATTAAATATAGTTTAAATTCTGCCGATATCCAAGATGCAAACTCCATAGCAATATCTGGATGAGCAAATGTTCCTCCACCTCTACCAGATCTTGATACAATACCTATAGCTTTTGTACTCTCTACCCATCTTTGTGGAGATAGAGTAAAAGAATTTGCCCCTGCTTCTTTTCTAAAGGAGTCGAATTCGACCCCTTTAAAATTTGTATTATTAAAACATTTTGTTTCTCTGCTCAGTGTGACTGATGGTAGGGCTCGTAGCGGAAGCAATCTGCTTCCATCAAACTTATTACTAAACTCTCTAAACTCAGGCGAAGCCGTACGACAACACAAACAAGTTTAGGATCCTTCGACTCCGACGGTAAACCGTCTCCGCTCAGGATGACTGGTGGGGTGTAGCGAAAATCCAGATTCAACAGCCGAAGGCTACAAAGTCCTACCAATTGCAGTCACCCTACAAGAGAGACAACCATTCCAACTTGTCATCCTGAGCGAACGAAGTGAGTCGAAGGATCTGACCTATATTTAACCCATATAATCCAAAAAAAATTAAAATTATCCTTCAACTATAATCATCCAAACACACTCCACCAAAAAACAAAAGACCGAAGGTTATCCTCCAGTCTTTTTAATTCATATATCATAACTAAATATTTACATATTTAATTACTAAATACAAAACTATTTAATTATTTTACGATCTTGTCCCATCTTTCAGCTCTCTTGTCTATTCTTTCATAGTCATGAGTGTGAACTGCTTCCATGATTTCGTAGTAAGCCCAGTGTTTATCAGTCAAGTCGTTGAACTTCTTGATTTCAAAACCATGTTCTCTTACGAATTCACCGTCAGCTGCTCTATCAAACATTCTGTTTACGATAGATACTGCTTCTGCTCTAGTGATAGGAGCATCTGGTTTGAATGTTCCATCAGTGTATCCTGAGATCCAACCTTCAGCCTTAACCTTAGCGATTGCATCCTTAGCCCAATGATTCATTGGAACATCTGAGAATGTTTCATCTGCAGCTTTTGGATTCTTAATATATTTAGAAGCAATTACTGCAAATTCTGCTCTAGTTATGCTCTTGTTAGGTTTGAATGTTCCATCAGGATATCCCTTGATGATGTCCTTGTTAGAAAGCTTCATAACGCTGTCGCAGAACCAATCGTATGCTCGAACATCAGAGAACTTAGGTGAATAATTTGCAGGAGCACTATTTTCAGTTAATCTTGCAAATATAGCAGATACTTCAGCTCTAGTGATCTTGCCATCAGGTCTTACAGTTCCATCTGGGTATCCAGCGATATATTCTTCGTGTCTTTCTAGATGTTTAGGTTCTGGTTTAACTTCAGTTTTAGTTGAACCGAACCAAATTGGCCACCATGGATTGTATTCAGGAGTTGGCATTGGTTGTGGTTGTGGTTCTGGTTTAGGTTCTTCACCAACCTTAGTATTATCTGAGTTTGGTTTCTTACCTAATTCTTTTTGAGTTACCACAATTTCTTCGCCAGTCTTTAATTTTTTATCTTCTGGAACTTTTACTGTCCAATCGCCATTTTGCTCAACTGTTGTCTTAATAGGATCTTTAACTCCAGGTATTGTAACTTCAATTTCTGATCCTGGAACACCCTTACCAGTGATATTTTTATCTTCTGGTTTTACAGGATTTATTATAGGTTTTTTAGAAGTAGATTGTTCTCTTGTCCAAGTACCTACAAAAGTTTTGTCTTCGTCCTTAGCTTCTTCTGGTTCCCATTTTACGAAAGTATAATCGTAGAAATTGTTATCCGCTTCTTTAACTTCTTTAATAGGAGCTAAGTTTTCTGGTTTATAAGTTTTACCTTTTGCTACCTCTTTATCAATTAATTTTGCAAGTTTATCTTTTAAAACTTGTGGTAATTCAGATATTTCTGCATTTTTATTATCCTTATCAAGTAGCTTGAATGTATGCTTCATGATAAATGATTCTGTTGCTGTAGCAGTAAACTTATTATTTGTCTTAGTTGCAACGTGGTTTGTTGGAGTCCATACTATATTTTTGAATTTAGCAGGATTCATAGATTCAGGATTGATACTATCAAATATTGTTTGGTTTGTTACAAATTTATATTCGTCCAAGTTTGTACCTGGTTTTACCTTGTAAGTTTCATATAATTTTGGACCTTCAACATCCTCATTACCTTTTTTAGCTTTAACTCCATTTCCTAGTAGGAATTGAACTGTTATCGCATCTGCTGGTGCATTATTGTTATCTTTACCAGTAACATGATCAGATACATATAGGTTTTGATTTTCAACTAATAGTTCACTACCATCACTGAATGTTACCTTGATATTTCCAATGAATGGATTAGTACTAGCTGTGTCTGACTTTCTTCCATTTTGGTCTTCAAACTTAGCCTTACCTTCATTAGTCTTCTTTCCATCATTGTCATAAGTTGAGAATTCGTCTTTGATTTGTTCTTTTTGAGCTTTTGTTAATCCAGTTTCGTCTTTCGCAACACCCTTTTCCCAATCGATTACGTCGCCCTTCCAAACTTTGATATCTTGTGGAGTAAGTTTACCATTTAGGATTGAGGAAATAGCTTCTTTACCTTCGATTGTGTAAGTTAATTCAACCGCATTATCTTCACAGTTAGGTTCTTGAACTGTTAATTTAAGAGTAATTTTTTTACCGATAAAATCAGCAAGTGTATTGATGTTACTACCTTGTCCATTAATCTCATTACCTATATCAGAACCTACTATTTGAGCAAGGTTATTCACTAACTCTTGTTCAGTTGTACTTGCTTTTTCAATTGCTTTTAAGTCTCTTACATTTTGAGTTCCAACTTGATACTTGATTAAGTTGTTATTCTTTAGTAAATCTTTTAATCCAACTACAAGACCTGTACCTTTTAATTCGCTAAATGGTTTTGTCTTGTCAATTATAGCAACTGTTACTGTCTTGTTAGCTTCATCAAATTTACCTAGGTAAACACCATCTTTCTTCTTGATGTTTTCAAACATAGGATTAATAGCTTTTTCAAAATCTGCTTTTAAAACTTCAGGTAGTTTACATACTGCTTTTACAGTACTTGCAACAAATGATCCAATTTCTCCCTTAGCAAATGTCTTGGTTAAATTACTTGGGTCCCAAGTTATATTGTTTAGATAATTTTTATCTTTTACAATTTCAGCATTTTCTCCAGTTGTTGTTGGGAAGTCAGCTTCTGCTAATCCAGTACCAGGTTTTACATAGTAAGTCTTGATAACAACAGGGTTAGCTGCATTACCAACTTTACCATTTTCTTTAGCTTCCTTAACACCTTCACCAAGTTTAATTTCTACCTTAACCTTGTCGTCTGGTAAGTTCTGAGGATCTATATAGTTAGGATCAGTACTTGGTTTTTCTTCTACTTTATGTTCTGAAACATATAGTTTTTGGTTTGGAACTTCAATAGTAGAATTATCTTTAAATGTTATTTTAATTGTACCTTCAAATGGTTCTTTTCGTGCTGTGCTTGAATCTCTAGCAGGTTTTGAAGCATCTGCATATTTAGTATCTGACGAATCTAAATATGCTTGTAGTGTTGTATCTGCTGCTTTAAGCTTAACACCGTCTTTCCAAGTGATGTCTGCATCTTTCCAAACTTTAATAGTTTCTGGATCAAGTTTATCTTTAAACTTATCAGCTATTTTTTCAGCTTCATAAACAACATATACTGTTGGTAGAGTTGCTCCAGCTTCGTCTTTTACATATTTAGCGTTTGTAGGATCTACTACTGTATTTCCAGTAAATTTGTATCCTTCGAATGCAGGTGCTTTGTTATTTTCATCATATGTTAAAGATACATTATCCTTTGTATTACCGGTAATCTTTCCATCAGTTGATCCTGGAATACTTGCATACTTAACGCTTAAATCAGTAGCATTTTCGTCTTTAACATAAACATACTTAACATTTGCAGCACCTTCTTCAGGTCCTTTAAATACTTTATAAAGGATTGTTGGTTTCTCTGATTTGAAAGTAAAAGTCTTACCTGCGTCTGTTAAAGAACCGTCAGCATTAACTAATTTACCTTCAATAGCAGATAACTTACCATCTGTTAGGGTTTGTGTTTTAGTAGCCCATCCATCAAATGTTGCGTCAACTTCTTTGTTACCAACTTTAACTTTTGGTGCAGCTACAGTTTCATCAGTTGTGAAAGAAATTTCACGTCCTGATACGTTGTCCTTGATCATTTCACTATGACCAATTTCTTGGAAATCTTTGCCATTTACTTTTAAGTCTTTATTTGCTTCTGTGCCTACATTCCCAGCGCCTGAGTTTAACTTAACTTGTAAAACTTCACGCATTTGGAAACGCCACATGTGGTTGTTATCACCAATTAAATAGTAGAAATATGCAGGGTGATCAGTAGTAACAATCTCGCCCTCGTCATTAATTCCTTTTTTTGTAAATCCAGTAATTTTACCATCTCTGTTGCCAAGATCTTTTACTTCCGTTTTGAAAGGTTTACCATCTGCAACACCATCATATGAAAGAAATTTACCATCTGCTTTTAAACTTTGTCCTGCACCAAGGTTTAAATCACCAAAGTCAAACTTTCCAGCCATGTCAAATTGTCTTAAATATCCAATCTTATTTCCTTCTAAGTCTAACTCATCGATGTAACCGTTAGCATCATTACCTGCGTTTCTGTATACTTTGTTTTTTTCGGGTAATTCAACTTCAAGAGTTGCTCCTTTAGGAGCTTGCAACCAACCCTTAACTTTTGGTCTAGTAAGTTCATTGTTGTCATACCATTCGGATGTATACATCATAATTGCTTTTTGTTCAATTGCAAACCAATAACCTGTGCCGTTTGTTATATCTATATTAGAGTGTGAACCTTTAACTCTTACATTTTGTTCAATCTTAACTTCTAGTACTATAAATAAATCTTCTTTTTCATCTCCAGCTACATAATTTTCATTAGTTTTAAATTGAAAATTACACTTATCTAAATCCTCTTTTTTCGGTTGACCTTGCATTATAATTGGTTTTGTTACTAAGACTTCCGCTATTGGTTTTGCTTTACGTGGTCCCTCTCTTGGAACCAAATAAGCCTTAATTCCTTCTGTTGGAAAATCCCAATCTCCTGCCTGCCAAATAATAGACGCTGCAGCGTTTATTAAATGACCTGCTCCATTCTCTGTTGGCACGTTTGGTGTAATAGAAGCAGGCGCTATATTACCTTGCAACCTACCAGATTTATAAGATTTTGTTGCCCTGTTATTATCTTTTACTAATTCAACAGAATCTACTGGCATAACAAAGTAGCGTTTGCCATTCACATATCTTTCTTCAAGATATTCTCCTTGTAGCTCTTTGCTTGCTTTGTTATTCATTGCAAATAGCTGTGTAGGAATTGAAGAGAATAGTAGTACAATAGCAAGTACTAGACTCGTTAGTCTTCTCATATTTACCTCCTTTTTAGTATTCAGAGGAGAAATTTCTCCCCTGAATAATTTTTTTATATTAATTGTTTATAATTATTAAACCTGCTGATATCTCTTTAGAGATATATCCTTCCATTTCTGCTAGTATCTTAAAGGTATCTCCTTCACTTACTGTAATTGCGTTTCCTCCAGAATCCTTAAGTGAAACAGTTATGCTTCCTGTTGCACCTGTATATGCTTCACCTACTATATCATTACCTTTTTTTATTGTAACTTTCGCACCAGCTGGTAATGTTGTAACTGTGATACCTTGGTCTCCAAGTTTAAGTGTTGAAGCTACTACTACTAATATTTTTTGTGCTGTCTTTGCAACTTTTTCAGACGCTACTCCGTCTTTTTCTACCGTTACTTCAACTAGTGCTTTTTCACCGATTGGTTGAACTGGTATTGGTAGGTTTCCTGTTCCATCTGGAGTTACTACTGTGCCATCTGGTTTTGTCCAAGTACCAGTTTGAGGATCTTTTGTAACTACAACTGTTCCTTGTCCTTCTACTACTACTGTCACTTTGTCTGCTGTGCCTGGATTTACGTCTACTTTTGTATCTCCAGTAGTAACATCACCAACTTGTGGTGCTTTAACTACGCTACCTTTAAGTTTTGCAGTTATAAGTGTATCTGTTTCATATTTTGCTGCTTTAAACTCATTGCCGGTCCAGTTACCATTGTCCCAACCTTCCATTGTATAGGCTAGATCTTTAACTGTTACTTCCGGTGCTGTTAGTTTAATGTCTTTATTAGGATTTACATAGTATTTTGTAACTGCATTATCATTGAATTTAGCTTTTGTAGTATCAACAGCGAATGTTACTTCTTTATATCCTGCAGGTTTTTCAACTCCTGGTTTTGCTTCTACAGTGTCTTTTTCCTCAGCGAAAATTGCAGTGATTTTTACATATTTGCTTCCATCTGTGTCAGTCTCTGTTGCATCTGCTTCAGTATAATATTTTGCCGGAATTGTCATTTGTCCATCTTTATCCCATCCACTTAGCTTGTAGCCTGTAGCTAGTTTTACTGTTGGTGGGTTAAGTGCTACTTCAACTTTAGGATTTACATAGAATTCTTTTGCACCTTCTAATGAACCTTTTTTGTTATCAGCGTCTTTGATAACGAATCTAACTTCAACAAATCCTTCTGGTTTTGTTTCTCCAGGTTTCTTTTCAACAACGTCTGATGATCCTTCTACTTGTACTGGTACATCTGCTGATGGTTCTTTTCCATCTTCTTTAGATGTTACTAATAGAAGTGTGTTTGGATCCTTCTTGTCTATTGTCGCTGTGAAGTTTCCGTCACCATCAGCTTTAACTTCTGCTGGGTCAGTAGTCAATACTTTTCCATCTTTATCTGTAATAGTAATTACTGCTCCCGGTGTTGCCTTACCTGTTACTGTTGTCTTGTCTGGTGTAGCTGGTTCGTTCTTTGCTTTCACATCTGTTGGTTTTGCTGAAATTTTATCAAGCGGAACTTTCTTTTCTGTTTGAGCTTGGTTACCTGCTGGATCTTCGGTTGTTACTTTAACTACATCGCCTTGTTTTAATTCATCAACAGTAATTTGTAGTTTTCCGCCTACAGTGTTTACAGGAGTGGTTCCAACTTTCCATTGCCCATCTTTTGGATCTTTTTCTGCTACTACTTCTTTGTCTCCAACTTTAACTGTGATTTTTGTTTCTCCGTTTGTTGGGACTTTAACTTTTACATCTGTGTCACCTTTTTTAACTGGATCAACTTCTGGTGCTGGTAGTGTTTTTGTTACTTTAAGTGCTTGTACTGTTTGTCCAGATTTTTGTCCGTAAGCAACTGTTATCTTCTTATTATTGTGCTCTACTGATGTTAAAACAGTATTTTGTTCAACTGCTTTGTCTTCAACTTTTACTGTGAATCCATCTACAACTGTGTCGCCATCTTTAAATTTGTTTGTAGTAGTGTCGTAATTGTATACTTCGATTCCACCTAGGGTATCTCTTACTACAATTTTTAGTCCTGTTAGGTCTAATGATTCATCGCTTCCTTCAACGTAAGTCATCTTATCTGGATCTATTACTTGCATATCTTTGATCTTTGTTAAGTCAACCTTTCCACCGTCTGGTTTGCCGTCTTCGTTGAAGTCGTTAAATACTGTTGTTGTTTGTGGGTTAGATATTGTCTTAGGTTTGTTTTCTGCGTAAACTAAGATTTCTGTTCCACTTGGTAATGGTTTACCTTCAAGGGTAGCTTCAACTACAAAGGTGTCTTCACTTGTTGCTGTATTGTTTTTAACAACGACATCTTTAAGTTCTTTTTCACCTGTGGTGCTTCCTGTTTTTGGCATATTAGCCTTAACTGTTATTACTGCACCTTTTTCAGTTTTAACTTCTATAGAAGTGAACTTAGGATCTTTACCCTTGTTTGATGCAATAGCTGCTGGTCTTTCTGTTTGACCTGCCTTACTATCATCTTCTCCATCGTTGTCTGAGTCTCTAAATACTTTAGCTGTTGCTGGTTGAGATTCTTTCTTACCTTTTTCTGTAGCTATAACTTTTATTTCAGTTCCAACTGCTTGTTTAGTAATTTCAGCTGTGAAATTGCCATCTTGATCAACTGTTACACCACCCGTTGGTGTTAAGTCTGTCTTACCATCTGCTGAAGTGATCTTAACTGTTGCACCTGGTTTTACTTTACCAGTCACTGTAGTTGTTGTTTTTTCTTTATCAGTAACTTTCTTAGGATCACCTTCTTCAATGTTTTGGTTCATAGCCTTAACATTTTCAGGTGTTGCTGAGAATTCATCTTCATCAGCGATTCCGTTTCCGTCAGCGTCAAGTTGAACCACTACTTGTTTATCTGCCTTAACAGTTGGTTTGTCAGTAGCTTCTGCTCCTGTAACTGTAACTGTTAAGTCCATTTTATTAGTCTTGCCTTCAGATGTCAAGCCAATTTCTTCGTTGTTAGCAGGTTTGATTGTTACATCATTCATCTTAGCTAATTCTTCTGCATTATAAGTTGCAGATTTTCCAGAGTCGTCTGTAAATTTAACTACTAGACCCTTTGTTTCGAATTTAGCTTTGCCGTCAGGTTTGCTAACCAAGTAATCCATCTTGTCAGGATTCTTGATGATTTCAACTTTGGTTGCCTTCTTGATGTCGAATTGTTCTTTTTCGTCATCAACTCCGTTGCCATCTTTATCTTCTTTAACTATAGCTTCTGTTGGATCTGATGTTTGTTTTTCTCCAACTTGTGCAGTTACATTTACTTTTGTATCTTTTGGAAGTGCAGCATTATCTTTCTTAGCTTCGATAATGTATTCACCTGTTTGTGCATCTGCTGTTGCTTCTCCAACTACTTCTTCTCCAACTTTTGCTACAACTTTTGCTCCTGGTACTGCTTTACCTGTGATAGTTGTCGATTGTGGATCTTTTCCAACGTTAAGTGCCTTGGCTGTTGGTGCTGGAGTCTTTTCGTCTTCATCAGCGATACCATTGTTATCAGCGTCAGTTTTGTATTGAGCCGTGATTTCTGTAGCTGTGTCTGACTTAGTAAATGTTCCTATTAGTGAAGGTTTCCATCCTGTGTGAACTTTACCTTCATTAGCTATTACCTTTGGTGCCTTTGTTGTAAGGTCAACTTGTACATTAGGTCTAACCCATACTGATTTTTCAGTAATAGGAGTTTCACCATTTTTACCGAAGTTTCCGTCAGACCCTGCCATGAATTTAACTTCTTGGAAGCCTGCTACAGGTTTATCTGAAATATCTGACTTAGGTTCATACTTAGCAGTATGAGTTTGATTATCAGCGTATTTTGTTTGAACAGCTGGATCCCATCCGTTAAATACAAAGCCATCATTAGCAGTTACTTTCGGTGCGTTGAAGTTTACTTCTTCGCCCTTCCATACCCAGAAAGTATTTACTTGATCTTTACCATCGATTTGTTCAAATTTACCTTGATCGCCTGGTAAGAATTCTACTTTTGCGTAGTTTTCTGCATCGTGAGGATCTTCCGTTACAACTTTTGCTTTATATTGAGCTGTTACTGTTAGTCCTTCTTTTCCTATAGCTGTTGTATCATCTTTGTCCCAACCTGTGAACTTATATCCTTCTAATGCTGTTACTGCTGGTTTTTGGATATCAGCTAATGTCTTGTTTTTATCTGGATTTACCCAGTAAATAGTTGTTTCTTCTGAAGAGATTACGCCATGGTCACCCTTCTTGAATTCAACTTTTACAAAGTTGTCTGGTACATCTGGTTTTTTGTCGCCAGGTTTTTGTTCAACAACGTCCTTGCCAATATAAGTGTATTGAGCTGTGAATGTGAAGCTCTTGTTGTTTTCTTCTGTTCCTGTAAATGTTTCAGGAATAGCTGGATCCCAGTTTGCATCCTTTTTAGCTTCGTAGTTTGCATTCGGTTTAATTGTTGGAGCGTTTAGTACAGTCTTTGCAGAACCATCTTTAACTAAGAATTTCGTCGTTCCTTCAAGTTTACCGTGATCGCCAGATTTAAATTCTACTTTTACATAGCCTTTTGGAGTTGGTTCTGGGAACTTGTCTTTAATTTCTATAACTGGTTCTTTAACTACTAATGTCATAACATGAGTAGCCTTAGCACCAAAATTATCTTCTACATTGTAGGTTACTCTGTATGTGCCTGCTGTTTGATTAACAGTTGCAGCATCAGCACCTTCCCAAGTAATAGCTTTTGTATTTTCATCAACTTTTTGTTTTTCAACTTTTAATTGATAGTATTTGCCGTCAAATTGTTTTAAGTCGATCTTTTCTTGAATATTTTTAGTTGAATTTGCCTTGACATTGTCTTCATCGACTAATTCAACATAGCCAGTATAATCAGTATTATCTTTCTTTTGAACATCTACAACGACCTTGTTAAGATCAATGGCTTCGCCTTTAAAGATTTCCTTATAATCTTCGCCTTTGATTTCAGGAATATTGTTGGATGTTAATTCTTCGATGGCATTTTTAATAGCTTCGTATTGAGTGTCTAATGATTTTTGACCAGTAGGACTAACTTCTACTTTTGATACAATTTCGCCATTTTTTTCAACTGTTTTAATCTTTCCATCTTTATCAACTAAGTCATCATGTGCTTTTTTAATAGCATCTTTTAATGCTTTTACTTTTTCTTGGTCTACACCCTTTTTACCCTCTAAGTTCTTAACTACTGCTTCACCTGTTGGAATAATTGAGTTAAGCTTGTCTGGGTTTAGTTGAACTTTTTCAGTAACTGGTGCTGATTCTGTCTTTGACTCTGGCAGTGTTACTACTACGCTGATGTCTTCGCCTGCAATTAGTGGGTTTTTTACCCCTGCTACAAAGGAACCATCTGCGTTAGCAAGTGTTCTGCTTAATACATCGTTGCCTTTTTTAATGGTTACAAGTGCGCCGTCTAAGCTTACAGGGAATGCATCAGAATTTGAAGATGCTGTGATCTTACCCTTAACCGTTGTATCTCCATCTCTTAGAGGATTTTCTTTACCAGCCGCCTTATCAAAAGCTACTGTAACTGTATTTGGCTTAACAATAAGTTTTTGGTTTGGAACTTCTAATGTTGAACCATCTTTGAATGTTACTAGTAGTGTACCTACTTTATCTCCTGCTTCTGCAGTTGTTCTTGATGATTTATCAGTAACTGTTGCATCTGAAAGAAGTGCTTCGAATTCAGCTTTCTTATCTGCAGGTGTATTGTCTGCAAGTGCAACACCCTTGTGCCAGAATTCTTCTGTTAATTCTTGGCCTTGTAGGGCTGTTGTGTCTACTGCCTTAAGTCCATCTTTACCGATTTGTGTTGCAGCATCTTCTGCTGCTGTTGCCTTAAATGTTGTTGCCTTTGTGATTTCCTTTGTCCAAGGTTTTGCAATGGGCTCCATACCAGTTGCTGGATTTTCAGCTTCTGTAGTCCACTTTGGATTTTTGTGGCCAGCTGCAGCTTCTAAGTCTGGGAACTTGTCTCTTGCAAGTTTTGAACCTTTGAATACACCGTAGGATTTACCATATAAAGGATCTTCTGCAATAGTCTTGTCCTTGATTACCTTAACTTCGAATACTCCATCTGGAAGTTTTTCGCCTGGTGTGATTTCTCCACCATCTGCAAGGTAAACTGCCCAATAGTCTGTATCAGCTACTTCACCTGCTGTTTTATCTGTAGGAAGTGCTGGATTCCATTTTAGGAATTTCTTGCTATCATCTTTACTACCATTTAAATATGCAGTAGGATTTTTAACTTTTGCAATTTCTGCTAGTAGGTCTGTGTCCTTAAATTCTGTGCCTTCTAGAACGTCGATTACTTTAAGCTTTTCACCATTCTCGAATTTACCATCTTGGGCATTTGCACTTGTTTCAGCGTGGAAGCTTAAGCGTTTGTATCCGTCTGGTGTCTTTGGTAGGTCGCCGTGTTCGTCTGGTGTTGGAACGATAATCTTAGGTTGTGTAGCAAACTCAATGTAGCCACCAACTTTTTTCGTTTGACCATTGATTTCAACTTCTTGTCCTAGAGGCTTATAAGTGATTTTGTTTAGCTTATAAGTCTTGTCGCCAACTTTTAATCTTTTATTTGCGTCAAGTTGTGTTGTAAGGCTTAATTCCGGATTGTCTCCAGCATCATTTAAGTCTGCAACATTATCTCCTGCAAAGTCATCAAGTGTTCTAATATTAAAGGTCTTTGTATTTGCTGCTAGAGTAAAGTCATGCTCCTCTTCTAAAGTAAGCCTTAATCCTAAGGCTTGATTAATGTTTTCTTGAAGTTCTTTTCCATATGGGTCTACAACTTTTAAATCAATTACTGGGTGTATGATTTGAGTTAACTCAAATTTATAAGTCATGTCTTGACCCAAGTTGAAGTTTGTTGTGTTGTTAGCTCCTACATAAACTCTTAGTGCTATATTGTCCTTAAGTTTAGGGATTTCTGCTTCAACATTTCCATTACCAAAGTCCTTTGGAAGATAAAAAGTTTCAGTTTTTGTAGTCTCTCCTGCTTGGAAGGTCATAGTTCTTGTTTCAGTTCTACCACCTAATTCTTTGAAAGTGATCGTTACATCAAATGAACCTACTTCAGTTAATGCTGAAGGGTCAAATTGATCTTCTTCAAGGTTTAGGCCCATTGTGTCTAGACTAATCTCAACTTTTTGAGCTACAGTATCGTTTGTACTGCCTGCTTGTTGAGTTGTTGCTCCAAAACGTCTTTGTCTTGAAAAGAACCTAAGTTGTGACTTTTGTCCTTTTACTGTTCCCAGATTGATTATTTCCTTGTCTCCGACAGTCTTAATGTCAGTTATTTCTTTCCTACCACTGTTAGCTTCTGATGCTGCAAATGCATTGAGTGGCACGGAGGTAAATATCATGACAAGAGCCAAAAGCAAGGTTATTAATCTCTGTTTTGTATTGTTCATTCTTTCTCCTTTTTTTAACTTGTGGGGAGGGATTTCCTCCCCTATTTACTTCTCTCTTTCTATTCTATTTAAACCGCTATAATTATTGACCTAGTACTTTTGCATAAGGGTTAGTGTAAGCACCTGCTGCATTGGTACCGATGATTTCAATAATATCTCCAGGTGTCAATTTATAGCCATCGTTAAATTTAATTTTAGTGTACTTCTTGCCAACCGTTTCTGTAGCGGTATGGATTGCCTTGTTCTCATATCCTGCAGCTTTTGTTCTTACAGCTTCAAGGTCACTTGCATTGTAAATTCTTACAGTAACAGTTACTCCTTCTTCAGAGGCTTTTACTTGAACGAAGTCTTTACCGATACGTTCTTTACGAACCATGATGTCGATAATCTTAGTAGCATTATAGGTTGGCTTAATAGGATCGCTTGTGTTTCCATACCTATCTTCAAGAGTAATGGTTATATCACTAAATCCTTGACGCTTTAACATTTCAATATCAGCTTTAACTTCAGTTGCTGTATCAACACGAAGTGTTTGAGTTTGGCCTGAATTATCAACATATTTTATTACAATTCTATATGAGTCTTCTTTGAAATCGGTTAATTCCATATCAACCCAGCGTCTCCAAAGTTCATCTTTTGCTTTTGCAACTGCTGTTGGAGCTGTTAAGTCTAAAGTAAATCCGTCTGAATAGTTAGGTTTTTTGCCTGCTTCATCAGATTGTATAACAAGCTCAATTCTTTTTTCTTTCAATTTGTTTATTTCTTCGAATTTACTTTCCGGTATTAAGATTTGTCTCTTAACTTCTGTTCTATCGTCAGAAACCATATCTTTGTCTAGAACAACTGGATCGATTTCGCCCTCAGCATTTACTGGTGCTAGTGGCACGAATTTTTTGTTTTCGCCTTCTCCTTCAAAGTAACCTAAAGTATATTTAGATCCTTTCTTAGGTGGTAGAAGTGGATGGTTTGGTACGTTGAATTCTACAACTGCGTTGCCGCTCTTATCCTTTGGAAGTTGTACTTTTTCTACTACTTTGTGCGAAACTGGTTGTGCTTCAACTATAGCTTCTGCAACTGTAGATGGAGTTTCTGCTTCGCCAATTACTTTGAATTGTTGGGCTTTAACTTTATCTCCTGGGTTCATTAGTCCAGTGTTAATAGTGATTACGCCATTGGCGTCTACATTTACAGTTCCTGTGAAAGTACTGTTCACTTGGTCATAAACTAATGTACCACCAGGGTTTTTAGAAACTACAACTGTTTTTCCATTTGGTAGAGTTGTTACGATCTTGCTTGGATCACCAACTTTTCTAACGACTACTTGTGTAGCATCGTACTTAATCGGATCAATTGTTGGTGGTTGAACATCTACCTTCTTGTTCGTAAGTTTGATGCTGTAACCGTAAGTGTCGAAGTATTTCATCGTCTTATTTTCGTTAGGATTAATAAGACTTCCATCTTTTGTATAGTGACTACGTAATGTAGCTGCTGACATGGCATCTACACCGTCTGTGTTTACAAGTTGAACCTTGTAGCCACCTAGACCTTTGTTTTGGTTAGTGTTTACTATAGTTGCTCCATAGTCTTTATAGCTAATGCTTCCATTGTTGAACTTTTCTATCGTTGACTCTGTAAGCTCTACTGCAATGTAGGACATTCTGTGACCTGCTTCGTCATAGGAAGGAAGGTCGTTCCAGTTGATCTTGCCGGTAGTTTGTGTTGCCGATGTTAAAGCTTGAACTGTTCCTGGTACTGGTCTATAAACTGCATTTTGGTCTACAATTTCGAAACCTGCTGCTCCTACTGCCGGTCTGGCTAGAAGTCCAACTGATAGCTTACCGATATTCTTGTCTTTGTCTGTTCCTTGATCCCAAACTTTTTCAACATCTACGTGATAGTTTTTCTTCCAAACTGCATATAGGTCTACACCGTCTCTAACTTGGTCTGGAGTTAGTGGAAATTGGTCTCCATCACGTAGGTAGTTGTCAACATTCACGCCAGTTCCTGTTTTATTTTCATCAGGAATATCCGCATTAGGATTGGTTGAGTAACCTACTAGTGAATAGCCTTCCATCTTGAACTTAGGATCTGACCAGTTCTTTTGTAGACGCACTGAACGGTCTGTAAGGTTTTGTTCTGTTAGTGATTGTGTTACTGTTTCGTCAGTTTTACCTGCTAGTCCAGCTGGTGGATTAGTGTGGAAAGTTACAAGTGGTGAACCATAAGCTGCGTAAACAGTCATGTTTGCAGTAATCGGTGAAGTGCTTGTAAATATTAAGTTATCTCCACTTAGATACTTGTCTACTGAATCCGCTTCTTTTAATTTTATGAAAGCTTCTGTAACTTCTTGTGGTGTACCTGTTAGTTTTTGAGTTGTCCAACCTAGGAAAGTCTTACCTGAAACTTTTGGCGATTCTGCTACGAACTTTCTAAGGTCTAAAGCTTTTTTAGTTCTTTCTAATTCGCCTTTAAGTTTTGTCTTCTTTTCACCTGATGCTACTGCAATTTGTTTTTCTAATGCTGCAATATTTTCTTCATATTTCTTGCCGTTGTGGTCTGCTAGCTTAACATTCTTACCTTCAAAACCGTTGGCTACATAGCCTTCTACATTGGCAAATTTCTCGTTCATCGGCGCTATACGCACAACTTCTTCTTGTTGGTTAGTTCTATTAGTTATATACGCATGTTCTGTACCCACTTTTTGTTCTT
>QWCB01001195.1_pt1 | contig 25496 bp, 26 predicted proteins | sample 1972511 | NCBI WGS metagenome assembly QWCB01 (sample SAMN09866719, study PRJNA288562) | Human gut metagenome isolate term5_stool, whole genome shotgun sequencing... | isolation source: gut | host: Homo sapiens | place: USA: California | reverse complement strand
GACTTGATGCTTCCTCGGCCTAGCCGGGTACTCGTAACCAATCCTGACAGGCAGTTGCCATGTCATTTCTCGAAAACTGTTTTACGAACACCCAGCTAAGGCAGCACGGGAATTTTATTGGACGGAAAACAGTGCTTGGTATCAAAATTTTTTGTGCGGCATCTACTGCCCACTTAACGAGAAACCGGGTCGGCGGCATCGTAAAGAGCTTGTGCCATGCGGCTGGCATCCTCCGGGGTCATCAGGTCCTGCACCACGTTGTGGATGGCGGTGCCCACCGCAAACTCGTATTTGGGGACGGAGAACTGGTCCAGCTTTTCACACTACGCTGTCCCAGACCAAAGCTCCCCTTGGAGCTGTTCACAATGCCACCACTCAGCAGGGGCTTGCGTGGTATTGTGATTATCAGTTGATAGACCGACTCTCATGGCTCCTTAAGCAGCTGTTTTAATATTACGCTATTCCATGGCTCTGACCGGTGGTTACGGTACATGCCATTCCTAGACGATTACCTAAATTTACAATCAGGTACAGAAGTTTCTCTTTTGAAAAGCTGTAGTTGTTCCACCCATGCCGAGCGTGGTTTTGATGCCGATTCCACCATACGGTGCAAAAGAGAGCAATGTATTCCACAATTCCAGAAGTGGTGGTGCAAGGTGAGCTTCAACCGTTACATTTCCGAGAAAGGACGGGATTCGTGTTTCTTTTAGCAGGTAACGTGTCGTATGGAGATTGTAATCCACAATGTGAAGTCCCTGCTGTAAAGCTTGTAGCGCATCAGAATCTGTAAGTGCGTATTCTGGGAACGTTGTATTCCAATGTGTAATCAAACTTTGCAGGATCAGGTTTTCCTGCGGGTAAATAGCATAACGACCGGCCTGCTTGAAGGCACATGGCGACTGGAAAATCAATTTCGTGCGGTTTTCGCTGCAGGAACGCCCGGCACGAATGATTTCCGCAGCAGAAACCGCTGAAGAGACATGGACCTCTGAAACAGGTAACACCAATTCATGCAGAGGGATTTCCTTTGCAGATTCCAAAACGGGAAAAACTACCTGTCGAGCAACGTCATTCAGCAGGTTGACCGTCCAGATCAAAGACTGTTTTTCCGGCGAAAAACATAGAAAATGCGCAATGGGGTGTTCCCCTTGCAGATGCATCTGCTCTCCAAATTCAGAAGAGATCTGTGACATCAGCCAGCCGTACAGACGATAAGACCACGACTGTGGAATCCGCACATCATTGGGCGGAGATAAAACCAGTTGAATCTGCTGGATCATAAGATACTCACCCCGCAATATCCATAGGGATAAAGCCGACCACGAAAGCGAGCATATTTCATGGTGTGCGGGGAAATGCCATTTTCGGCATCACGCTCATGCTTGTGGTTGCGGAACATTTGCTTCATTTGTTCTGCCGTCCAGCGCAGTCCCTCTTCTTCACCCAGATAGGGGTACGCCAGCGACTTGGCAAAAAAGCCGGAGCCGCCGCCAAGGATCAGGTGTGGCTGCTGCGGCAGGTTGACTGCACCGCTCGGCGGAGTGAAGTGCCTGCTATACGTCTGTTCGTAATAAGTATCAAACTGCTGAATGGCCTCCAGAAGGGACTCTTTGGTAATGCGCCCCTTCAGCACCGACTGATCCAGCGTCAGCTTGAAGCGTACCTTAGTACCAGACGCTGCGCATTCCCGACACATGGGGATGCCGCGATTACTGCCCTTCGCAAAGGAGCCGTTCACAAGTGCATCAAATTTTCCGACAAGGACCATCTGCGCATCCGGGATGGGAAGGCTGTCGGAAACCTGAATGCCACGGAAAATGCTGTTAACGGCGTCCGAAGCGGTGCTTCCATCTTTCAGAGTGCGCAGATGCAGCTGGTTGACATATTTCTCTTCCGGAAAGGTGGCCCGGCGGTTTGGTGCAAGGCTGTGTCCGGTACTGCGGTCAGCCAATACCGCACTCAGCAGCCATGCGGTACGCAGCGCACCCTTGATGCTACTGCCGGGAATGTAGGCATGGCCCTGCGCATCACGCTGGAAAGCATGGATCTCTTTCAACGAGTGCTCAGCATCCAGAGCATCTCCCACCTCGATCTGATAGCGCGTCAGCGTTTTCAGCTCCGCATCGGAAATGCAGCAGTCTTTGCTCAGAAATGCCCAGAGATTGGACTGCTCGCTAAGCATAAACTGTCCGTACTTGTCCACCAGATCGTGCTCGACTAGAAAGCTGAAAAATTTTTGCTCGTCCAGAAAGGAGACTTTGCCATTGCGGTTGTTGTACATGTACTCTTTTTTGGTATAGCTGCTGCCATTGCCAACAAACAGAGGTGCCCATACATTCAGAGTAAGGTCAAAGATCTGCAGATGATCCTGCTGAATCATAATGTCACCCCCATAAAGATTGGCTTGGAATAGCGGTATACCGGATGCACATCCGACAAACCAACGTCATACAAAGCACCTTGATAACGATTTTGCAGGACAGAACCTGCCGAAAGGGCATACTGCGTTTTTTTCTTCAGTGGAGTTTCCACACGATCGGATGCCATAAATCCGCTGCGGCGTATGAGCTGGAAAGAGGCGTCTTTCAGCGCGCTGTCCAGTTCATCTGTCTGCGGCAGGCTGGTACTCAGCAGCAGATAAGGAGCATGCTCGGAAGAAAGTGCATGATACATCCACTCCGTCTGCTCGTCAAAAGGTTCGTTCAGATAAATCTTGTCTACGACATGGAACTTTCCATAACCAGAGCTGACTTTGCCGCCGATGCCGGTAGCGCCCAGCCAATCCAGCAAATACTCCAGATCTTCATCCTGACCATCTTCGGTAAATCCGCAGATGAAATACAGTCCGCAGTCCGGCGCAAAACGGAACAGTCCAACCTGATACGGCATGGTATCCCCCTGCATGGGAACAGCTGCCTTGGTCTGCTCATAGTGGGTGCCAAAACTTTCCGGTTGCTCGTCAGGGGTAAAATGACCTTCATGCAGGCTTCTGGCGTAGCGGTCGAATTCCAACACAGGGATCCAGGCTAGCTTTTTTACCTTTTTACGCAGGGTGGTTTCTACCTCCTCGGTGGATTCTGACGCGGCAATGGGCTTTGGCAGGTAAAACGTTTCGCCATACCAGGGCATTGTATCGCTGAGCAGGAATTTTCCCTGCCGGACCTGCGCACAAAGCTGTTCTAAGGCTTCTTCTCCGTGCTGGACGAGGGTCTCATGGCAGAGGGCAGAAAACAGGGTATCTGCCCGCAGGGTTTCTTCGGAGGTATAAAGCGACAATGCAGAGTCGGCCCCTCCGAAATGAACAGCTGTGTCAAACTGAAGCTTAAACAGAAAATAGTTCATAACTATCCACCTCATCAAAGAGGGATTTCAGGTGGCTGAGATCCACCTGCGCGCCATAGCCTTCCAGCGCAAAGTTTTTCAGGCTGACACGGCCGCTGCCGCGGGAACCATGGCCGCCCAGATAATCCATCTGCAGCAGCTTCATGCCTTTGGCCAGAAGAGAAAGATCTTCCTCGACCTGTGCCGGGTCGATTACATCGTAAACGATGCTGACACCGAACTTTGCACCGGCGATCACACGTTCAATCTGGCGAGGATTGGCCACAGAGTTGGCACGGGAAATTGCGTTTTCGGTCTTGACCTCGGTTACACCCACATTGGAAAGCTCTTTTGCATTGGACAAAAAGGCATCCGCAAACTGCAGGCGGGAACGGCGCACCGGTTCCGAGGAACCGAACAGACGCAGAATGCGCTCGTCGTCCTTGTCGAAAGCAGGCATGTTCTCAATATCCTGACAGGTGCTGCGGGCCAGCAGGGTACGCAGCTTGCCTTTCAAGCTGCTGCCGGGTACGATGGGATAACCGGTATAGGGGTCACGCACCACCGGGCTATCCACAGCACCAATGGCAGAAAAGGCAGAGGAACCGCCGATGTGCATACCAGTGCGCACTTCCAAATCGCACCGGATCAGAATTTTTCCATACATATAATTACCCCTCCTTGCCGCCAAAGTAGCGGTGGAAAGCGACCAGCGCTTCCATGTAGTGTGCAAAGCGGATCAGGTCCGCACGGTCGGTGGAAATGCCCTTGAGGTATTCCAGCAGGTTCGTCTGTGCCACAAAGCTTTTTACGGTGTCATCACGGCCGCACTCATAAGCCACCCGGACCCGCATCAGGTTGAGCTTCACGATGCTTTCGGGCAGAAGCTTTTCATCGGTGCGGATGTTTTCCGTATTAAAGATATCAGTCACGAGGCTCAACAGGTTGCGGATTTTGCTGGTGGTCACGGTCTTGCCGCCGCTCATGAGGCTGCGCATAATACGCTCGGCTTCGTCTACATAATCTTCCGGCACCTTTTTCGGCGTGATCTCAGGCGGCAGCTCTTTCTGCTGCCCATAGCTGCTACGGTTGTTATAGCTGCCGGAACTGCTGCGGTTTCCGTTGTAGCTGTTGCTATATCCGCTCCGGTTATTGTTATAGCCACCGCCGCCATAGCTGCGGCCATTATCATTCCATCCTGCCATCTGTGTCGCCACCCTTTCTGTTCTGATAGACATAAATATAAATTGCGGTGATGAGCTGGTGACGCTGTACGGCATCCAATGCCCAATCCATCATGCTGTGAGAGAATTGCTCGTAAAGTTTATAATCTGGTGCATTCTTTTTTGGGGAAAGCCGCGCCAGCAGGTAAGCGTACCGTGCAAGGTTGATGCGGTCGTTTTCTGCTTCCCGCAGCAGTGCCAGAAGATTGTAGAGCATGGCGTTTCCATGCTCGGCGTTATCCTTGCCGAAGAAGCTTTGCAGGCAGCCGACCTTTTCGGTCAGGACCTTTGTGCGGAACGTATCCCACGCATAGATATGTCCCTGCTCCGGCTGCACCAGCAGATTGCCCTTTGCATCCCGGACTGCTTTGCGCTCCGGCGTAAACAGCGCCACAGCATTCTTGCCGGGCAGATGCTTGGCCGATTCCTCCAGCCCGGCAGTTTCCTCGGCGGAAAGCCGGATGGGGTAATGGTCATCAAAGATGCCGATGCCTGCGCTGAGGGTCAGTGCTCCGCAGGAAAATGCGGTAAAATTATGCTGGATGCGCTGTGCTGCTTCCAGAACATCGTTCCATGCGCCCACAAGGAATACATCGTCGCCGCCGGCATAGACGATGCTTACATGCAAGCTGTCCAGAATGCCGTTGATGTAGCACTTGAAAAACAGTGACATCTGCCGGGAGAACGCCGAGGTGCGGGACAGGGTAACATAGTGCATCCGTTTGACCGGGTCTTTCTCGTTTTCCTGATCGAAACCGGAGATAAATGCGTGCCCGAGGTTGTCCACATCCATACGGCAGACTGCAATGCGGCGCACACCCTCGGACTGCCCGGCCAGTTCTTCCATGCTGTTGCTGGCGGCGTAATCGCCAACATACAGGTTGGTGCTGTAAGTAAGGCCGGTGAACGGTGCATTTTTGGTATATACACGCACGACCGGCTCGCCGGAAGCCAGCCGTTTGCGGGCAGAGAACTGATCCGTCAGGGACAGATACTCGCTGCCGCCGTCCAGTGCAGGCAGCGTACAGTCATCGGCAGCCGAGGGCTGATGGCTTACCACCAGAACGCGCGTGTTCTGGATCTTAATGGAAAGATCTACGAACAGTTTGCACCAAGGGCAGAGATCATCCTTCAGGTTGGCACTGGTGCCGCACACCTTGCATTCCCGGCCATCCGGGTAAGCGGCGGTACTGTTCAGCTGCCGCAGATCCTCTGCGGTATAGCGGTGGAACTTGTGCTGCTCTAGCAGACGGTTCACCCGGCGGAACAGCTCTTTGTAGGGGCTTTTTTCAGCCGGGGTATTGGTCAGGTCGTTGCCGGAGCAGGGCGTCCATGCGTTGGCCAGAAACAGCTGGGTGCCGAACTGCTGCTGCAGCCAGCGGTTGAACTGCCGGTTCCACCGGGTCAGGGTATCGGCCACAGCGGCAGTGTTGGGCAGCAGCACATAGCAGTGCCCGCCGCCGCTGTAAATCAGGTTGGCGCGGGACACGCCGCACCCGGCCAGAAGCTCGTCCAGATAGTGCTCCATGAGCAGCTCCAGAAAGAACGACCGGCTGCGCAGGGAGCGCAGGGCGTTTTCGGTATGGACAGTATAAAGGAACTTCTGAATGCGGGAAAAATCGGCGGTATAGAGCAGAAAAACGTCCTTCTGACAAAAATCCTTCTCCTGCTCAAAAAGCGCCTTGCGCAGGTCGGTGATGTTGTTTGCCTGCACATATTCGCTGATGCACGCCGCAATGGCTGCGGTGGTCTTGGCGTGGTCAAACAGAGAAACATCCGGGCTTTCGCCGGTAAAGGTGCTGGACGGAAAACAACTGAACTGCGTTTCCAGCAGACCCAGCAGCGAGTTGATCCACTCCGGCTGCGGCTGCAGATCCGGCAGGCACTCGCTCAGCTTGCGCACGGCATCTGCATAGACGGAAGCGGAAAGCGGCTGCTGCTGCCGTGGCAGCTTCAGGCTGCCGTCCTGTGGCTGCGCAGGCATCATCCAGCCGGGGTGAGAACCGTTCAGGTGGGTGAACACCGAGTCCAGCGGAAGATCCCGCCGGAAGGAACTGCTTTCGCCTTCGACCTCCCGGCGGTCTGCGGCGGCAGAAAGATCATCTGCCAGATAAACGATATAGGCCGGGGAATCGGCTGGCAGCGCCTTTGTTGCACCGCGCAGCGCGGCGGCGTGGTGGTAGCGCACACAGTCCAGCACCGGTGCCCAGCCTGCACCGGGCAAAACGCCGTGCAAAAACTGGTAGCCCTGTTCACTGTGGCTGCCGCGCCGCCCACCGGCACGGTACACCGCTTTACCGGTGTCGTGCAGCAGCCCGCCAAAGGTGGACTGCAGGGTAAGAAGATCCAAAATATCATCTCCTTTACGAACGACGAAACAACTGCACAATAATTTGCAAATAAAATTGGCAATTTTGTTCCAAACGTCACTATTTTGCTTTATTATAGCACATCCTGCCGGAATGCAAAAGGCGTGCAGGAAAATGTTTGAGAGGTTTCGGCTGTTCCGCTCACTTCTATACAGGCCGCAGCACAGGCAAGGTTAAGGCTGAACAAAAGAAAAATTCCGCATCGGAAAAGATGCGGAATTTTTTGTACCCTTACGGGGAGAAGAGTACCATAAAAAAGGAGTGTAAAAAACGAAAAGTAGTTATCGCCCCCTTACGGGGATTATATTACGTTTCTATTGTTGCCTGTGCCATGCATATAGTTATCGCCCCCTTACGGGGATCACATCTACGTCCGCTTTGGCGACGGGACACAAATTTGGTTCTCGCCCCCTTACGGGGATCACATACTAAATATATCACAACCCATCGAAAAAAGGAAGAGCCAGAAGGTTGGAAAATGTTTACTTTACTGTAATGCAGTAAATCTGCATAAATGCATAAAAAAGAACAAATGCAGACTCTCCGATTATAAACGCCGCAGTTGGTAAAAAGTCCCTTTTCAAGACGGCGAACCATACCGTCGGAACCGGGTAAACACGAAAACGCTCTGCTTCAGAGTGCTGCCGTCCGGGGAGATGGTCTCCTGACTCTTACGGAAAGAGCAGGCAGAAAATACCGGGATGCCTGCTCTCTCCAGCCGCAGGACGACCCGGTAGACAAAGGTAAACTCGCCCTGACAGAGCACAGCGTCCGGGTTCATGTGCAGGATGCGGGCGGCATACGCGGATGCCAGCGAGTCAAGTGCCGCCTCATCCGCAGCAGGGTCAATGGCAGGAAAGGCAAGGTCGATCACTTCGCCGTAAGCCTGCGCTGCTGCCTTCTGTTCGGCGCTCCACTGGGCAGACGGATGGTTGGTAAAGTTGATGAACATAATACACCCCCTTGTTGCTGCAAAGAAAAAAGCTCACAAGTTGCAGATAGTTAAGCAAGAAGTTCGAAATTATTTCTTGCTGAAAATAATGTTCATTACAACCGGCGCAACGAGACACATAAAAAGCATGTACATGGAATGACCGCATCGTTCTTTTTGGCGCTGCTTGGTGTTGCCTCCTTGCGGGGATTGTATAAATCATGTATCAGGTAAAAGGACTGTTTGTAGTTTTTTCGCCCCCTTGCGGGGATCATACGCTAAATATAGCACAAAATATCGAAAAAATGAAGGTCCGAAAAAACTTCATTTCATCTTGCATGCAGAACGGCTTCATGATATGATGCAGATAAAAGAAACCGCACAGGATAAAACTGTAGCAGAATTTCCCGGTGCGAACAAAGTGACCGTATCACAGCGGCATAAGGCATGGCAGCAGAAGCTGCTGCGGATACGGTCAGAACAGGAGGATGTGTAAGGTGGAACGCAATGTATTGCTTTTGTATATGAGTCCGTTCGGCAGAAATCCGAATATCCATACCCAAACCAACGAAGCGGCCGTTCAGGAACTAAGAAAGCACAAAGAAGGCCCGGACTACATTCTGGCACTGTGCAGTGAGTTGGTGTACACCAAACCTACCGTGCATCTGCCGGACGGAAAAACCTGCACCACTGTAGAGTATTTCCGGGATGTGTTCCTGCCTTCAGTGGACATTCCGGCAGAGCGGCTTGTGGTGATCCCGGTGCCGGACAGCATGGATGATCAAGCGCAGTTCCGGGCGATCTCTTTGCTGCTGGGTAAAATCGAAGCAGAAGATACCCTTTCCATCGACCTTTCTGGTGGTATGCGGGACACTGCCATGCTGCTGGTGACAGCTGCCCGGTGTATGCGGGACCTGCGAGGCGTGGAGACCCGCAGAGTGATCTATTCTGAGTTGTGCCCGGATGGGACTTCCCGCATCCACGACAGCAGTATGCTGTACAATTTATTCGACCTGATCACAGCAATGGACGAATTCTTTTCTACCGGAACGGCACAAAAGCTGAAAAATTACTTGCAGAGCGAAGGCGAAAACGACCCGGTTCTGCACATGCTGCTGACCTGCATCAATCGATTCTCGGATGATCTGGCTTTGTGCCGGGTGCAGGCACTGAATGAGGATCTGCGTCAGATCGCACAGGCATTACAGACACCGCCTAAAGAGAGCAAAACCCTGATCAGCCTGTTTTTTCATCTGTTGAATGATCGTTTCCGTATGGAATTCGAAGGTCTGCTGGCATCACAGGAAAATAACCGGAGGGCTTTGGATAAGCTGCCGGAACTGGTGAGCTGGTGTGCAAAGCATGGGTTATATCAGCAGGCGCTGACATTGTTGTGTGAGCAGATGCCGGAGTATATTTGCAGCCATATTTTTTTACAGCCTACGGAAAGCGGGCTCAAATATTTGGAAACACGGAAAGAGAACAAAGGGAAACCATGGGTGTATCCATTGTTTCATTTCCATTTCTGCCGGATGGCGCTGCTGCAGCAAAAACTTCCCTATACGGCAGATTTGCGCTTGAACAGAAACAGAGAAAATGAAGACGGCAATATATTGTTTGGCGTGGCAAGTGCAGAAGAGGTCCACGACTATGTGAAGGAGGCAATTGATTTTGGACAGCTGGTCATAGACCATAAGGTACAGCGACAGGTCGAAGGAGCGGCAATGCTTTATCAAAGGGTGATACATTACCGCAATCAGGTCAACCATGCAAACGATAACTCTTTTGGCTTGCAGAGCGACCGCATTCTCCCGCTGGACATTGCTCATATTGAGCAGCTCCTGCAGGATGTGACGGACTACCTGCAGGAGCTCCGTCCCATGAGGCCAAATGTTCCTCAGGGTGCCAAAGCGCTTCCTGTTACAATGACCATTTCCGCAGGCATGGCGCTTGCCCTGTAACCTGTAAATAGAATAAGGATAAAACAAAGCACCTCCGCTGCTGGTAAAACGCCAGTGACGGAGGTGTTTTGTTGTCCCCTTGCGGGGATAAGTTGTAAGGTTTGTTTAGACCAAAACAAAAAGTTTTCGTTGTTTTCGTCCCCTTACGGGGATAAGTTGCAATATGATTCTTATCCAGTAATTACCCACTTCAAAATGGAGTTTCCGTCCCCTTACGGGGATAAGTTGTAATATCAAACATTGAAAAACATTGAAAAAGGACCGATGAATTCGGGTTTCCGTCCCCTTGCGGGGATAAATTGTAATAGCAAACTTCTCTAAGAAACATCGAAAAAAGTCTGTCGAAGCTGAGCAAATATACATTACACTCGTATTATACATTGAATTGCATGAAAAGAAAAGTGCATTTGGGGCAAAATACTGCTTTTCTGTGGTGCGAACCGGAGGTTTTCAGGATGGCAGAGGCTTGTGCCGTGAGGAGGTTCGCACTGCCCTATGAAAGGAAAAGCACAAAGGCGACGTTTCAAGAACGCAACACGCTCATGTTTCCCAGTACAGTGCCTCCAGAAAAAGTCAACGGTTCTGTTCCGCATTTGCTGTTGTAACATCAGTTCTGCGCCATATAGACCGCGATGCGGTGGTAGTATTCCTGCACACCGGCAGCGGCATAAGCGCGGCTGTCCGTTTCCAGTGCCTGCGCGGCATAGGCGTTGTAGTCTTCTTCCGGGTCCACCGGCTGCGCCACCTCATTGGCATAATCGGCTGCATCGCGGAAAAGCCGCAGCCGCTGCAGTTCCGGGTCTGCGGAGGTGTACACCTCTGCAAGGCGATGTTCGTAACAATGGTAGATCTCGTGCAGCAGGGTGTCCAGCACTTCTTCCACCGGGTCATTTTCCAGATGTTCGATGCTGATGCTGATGGCCCGGCTGCTGTCATCGTAACTGCCCAGCGTGTTTTCCGGAAGGTTCGCACCGCTCACCGTGACCGCACAGGGCAGGCCCAGATAATACACCTCGATGTTGCAGATCGTCTGCATCGTGTCGATGCGCCGGGCCGTGGTAAGGTCCTGCCAGACCTCGGGCTGCAGCTTCAGCACCTCACTGATGTTCGAGGCAATGGTCTGCGCCTGCGTTTCATCCACGGCCGATGCCTGTGCTTTTACTGCGGCGGGAAACAGCTCAGAAACGCATGCCACCCTACACTGCCGATTAGGCAGACACTGGCCGAGACTGCCGTACACACCATCAGGTACTTCCAGCGGGAGACCCTTGCCCGGAAACGGCGGCGCGAGAGCCGCCTGCCCCAGAACATCACGGCGGTAAGGCCCATTGCCAGCACAGCCGCCAGCATCAAAATCAGCAGAATGCGTGTGCGGAAGGTGTTTGCGTAAGCCAGCACCGTGTACAGCCCAAACGGCAGAAAGATGCAGGCTGAAGAGATCCACCCGTTTTTTCTGCGGCGGAAGCCAAGGCTGAGCGCAAGTACCGCAGCCGCCGTCAGCCACAAAAGAATGTGCAGCGATGCTTTGCGTTCAAGCCCCGCCAGCGGGCGGAACAGCAGGCTGCGGTACCATACATAGCCCACCACGAATTTCCAGAAAACGCTGTACAGGTATCCCCCCAGCGTCATCGTCGAACGATCCTGCATTGCTCCACATCCCCTTCTTTCCTTTTTCAGTCCTCTTCCCCCGGGCCAAAAAGCTCGTCGAATTTTTTTTCTAGCATCTGACCAAGGTCATCTTCCCGGGCGGTGCCCGGCTTACAGCCTGCGGCACTGCGGGTCTCGTACCGTTCCACCGGGACACGCAGTTCCAGCACGAACTTTTTGTGTGCGGACATTCTCATAGCTCATCACCTCCAAAGCGTCTGCGGCCGGTGCGGTCATTGCTGCAACTGAGATACTCCTGGTATTCCCGGCTGTTCAGGGTGTCGTAGCGGGGCAGGCATGCCGGCCGACACCCTGACCTCATTACGAACACCTTACCCATCGGTGCATAGAGCACCTCGTCGTATGGCAGATCCATCCGTTTGGAGACGATCTCACAGGAGCGGTTATCGAACCCGCCGGGGAAGTAAGCGTATACTGCACAGTTCTGCCGAATGACGGCAGCTTCTTCTTTGTACATAGCTTCCAGCTGTTGCTCCGACTGCAGCAGCAGAATGGCCGAAAGCCCTGCCGAGCGGAACAGGCTGATGTCGCTGGCAAAGCCCTGAATAGGGGCCGTGCAGGCGAAATCATCAAAGATGTAGCGCACTTCCCGAGGCAGCTCACCGCCGGGACAGCTGGCCGCATATCGGAGCAGTTGCTGCTCCGTGCTGCGGTAGAACAGGTTCGCATAGTATTGCTGTGCGGTGTCTGCCGCCGAGGTGATCACCAGCAATGCTTCCTTGCGGCTTGCAAAACGCACAGGGTCGAACTGCGGTTTTTCTCGCATCATGCGGCGGATGGACTCCGGGAATACGGTGCTCAAAGCACCCGCCAGAGTATCCCGCACGCAGGATGCCGTGCGTTCTGGCAAGCTGCGCCAGCTGTTAAACTCCCGCACCGCAAAGCACCCCGGCGAGGCCTTTTCCAGCCGCTGGAACATCCCATACAGCTCCGGCTCAACGCCATAGGCATTTTCGCAAGGAATGGTCTTGTCGAACAGTGCCAGCACATCGGCCATGCCGGGCATACGGCTGCCTTTGGAGGTCATGAAGCAGCCAGCGATCAGGCCCGAGAGCAGCTGCTTTGCCTTGACCTGCCAGTAATCATCCACGCTCTTGCGGATGGACATATCCACGATGGCTGCCGACAGTGCCTCGATGTCCGCATAACTCTCGATGGAAGCAATGGGGTCGTAGCTGAGGGTGCTCTTCTTGGGGTGTGCCGCATTCAGGATGTGCACCATGTAGTTTTTGCGCTTGAGGTACTCTGCCATAAGGTAGGCGTCCCGCTCTTTTGCATAGCTCAGGATCGGGTTGCTGCAGTGCATCCGGGCCACTGTGGGCAGGATCACGCTAGTACTTTTGCCGCAGCCGGTGGTGCCCACGATCAGCGCATTTGCGTTGGGGCGAGTGCGGCCCACCTCGTCACCGGACAGCACACAGCCTTCCGCCACAACAAGAGAATCTCGTTTCATCGTACTCTCCTTTACACTCGGTCCACAATACGGTCGCAGATTCCAAAGGCCACAGCCTCGTCCGCTTTCATGAAGTTGTCGTAACCAATGGCCGCTTCGATCTCTTCCACCCGGTGGCCGGTGTCCCGTGCCAGCAGGCCGGTCAGTTCTCGCTTGGTGGTCAAAATGGATTCTGCCGTTTTCTGGATGGAGGATGCACTGCCGCATACCCCGCCCGAAGCGGAAGCAATCTGCGGTTCATGGATCATGACCATGCTGTGCCGCAGGATAAAGCGGTGGCCACGTCTTCCACCGGCCAAAATCACCGCCGCCATGCTGGCCGCCAACTCCACACAGTACAGGTCGATGGGCACAGTCATGCCCTTCAGCTGGTCGTAAAGGGCAAGGCCCGCCTGCACGGTGCCGCCGGGCGAGGTGATGATAAGCTTGATGGGGGCTGTGGCATCTGCGCTTTCCAGAAACAGAAGCTGCTGGATGATGGCGTTGACCGTGCTGGTGTTGATCTCACCGGTCAGGAACACCGTCCGCTGCGCCAGAAGCATGGCATCCAGCGGAAAGCTCTGGGTGCCGCTGCTGCTTTTTTGGATCACTTGCATGGTAATTCACTCCTTTGTTTTTTCTGGTTCCAGTATACCAGCTCTGCCGTGCAATGTGTATCACCCAGCAGTTTACAGCCCCAGGTGCTGCATTTCCGGTGCGCTGATCAGCTCCGCATACCCACGCAGCAATTTCAGGATTTTCTTCTCCGGGTCTGGCTCTTCCGGATCGATGTGCTGCTCGGCATAGATGCGGAGCGTACCTTCCCCTGTGGGTTCCACCCCCACAGCGGGCCCGTTCCGAGAAGGGTCACGGCATTCCATGCGGCGGTCTTTCTCCCACCTGGAGCCATCTACCAGCCGCCAGCACTGCAGCGTGCCGTCTAAACCGGCGTACAGATCAAATCTCAGCCCGCTGGGCAGGGTGCAGAAATACAGGGTACCCTGTGCCTGGCGCAGTTGCCGCAGGGTGATCTGCAGCTGCCGGGCAGCTTCTTCCACGGCCCACGCCGGGAACTCTGGTGCCGCGGCCATCAGACGAAACTCCCTGCGATGCGGGCCTGCTCTTCGGTGGGCACATAGCGTTCCCCCAGCCCTGCACGGTACAGTTCGGCCAGCGCTTCGCGCAGCAGGACAGCACGCTCCGGTTTGAGCACGCCGCCTGCGTGGGCTTGCTCGATTCGCAGCTGCACCACAAGGCTGATCGCCTTCCGGTGCAGAAAATAGGCTTTCAGGTCCGCAGGGTCGATGATATCCAGCCCCCTGTGCAGGTAATCACGGTAATATTCGTCGTTTTTTTCTTCCGGGATGCCATTGCACTGCAGATACTCCCGGATGCCCGCCTCGGCGGTCTTCATCTCCTCCTGGCTATAAAAGACAACGCCTTTTGCTGCCATATAATCAAATACCAGATCGATCATCATTTTTTGCTCCTCTCTGCCATCCGGGCCAGGATCTCCTGTGCCTCCCGGGTGGCGGCCACACGTTCAGTATAGTCATCGGAAATGGCACGGTCCAGGCAGCTGCGTAGGCTGTCGAACACTTTATCCCCTGCCAGTTCGTTCACCTTGTCTTCCAGCGCCTTCATGTTGCCGCCAAAGAAGGCTTCCTTCATGGGTGCTTCGCCCACCTGCCCTTCCAGTGCTGTGCACAGGTCTGTGGCATGGCCGTAGATCTGCTGGCGCTGGGCGGCAAGGGCACGTTCCTGGCTAATCTTGGCCAGCTCCCGGTTTGTGTACATGGTCGTGATACCCTCGTTCATTCCTCTGCCTTTCTCTGCATAGTTGGAGATCTCGCCATTCTTATCCGACTTGAACCAGGATGCCTGACGGGTGCCCACGGTATTGTAGACCATGTAGCCGCCCTTTGACGGCTCGGGCACGATGATCTCCCGGTTGAAGCTGCTGCAGTGCACCGTCTCATGGATGGCAGAGCGTTCCAGCTGGTTTTTGCTGGTGGCAAGCAGCTGGATCGAGCTTTTCCCTTCACTGTAGCGGTAGCCGCCGGTCACCCCCTCGCCAAGGTCCTGCACCACCCGGATGCTGTCTGCGCCCTGGCTGACCCGGGCCGCATCCTTGGGCGAAAAGTAGGCCCCGTTCTCCTGTAGGATACTGGCGATGGTATTCTGGTGGATGACCTCGGCCTGCTGCTGCGGGCTGAGCTCCTGTACCTCTGTTGCCGGGGCAGGGGTGATTTCGGCTGCTGGGGCGGCGGGCGGTACTTCGCTGCCCTCGCCCAGCTGGACGCTCTCCAGGTTCCCGCCCGCAAGACCTTCGGTGCCTCCGGAGCCGGTCTGGCCTGTCTCGCCGCCTGTTTCGGGAGTGTTCATCTCATCGTTCTCGGCGCTGCCGCCGCTGATCTCGCTCATACAGTTCCTCCTTTCAGGTGGTTATGGTATGCGGTCACGATCTGTCGGCTCTCGCCCAGCGGCACCCCGGCTCCGGCCAGCATTTCGCCCAGCAGGCAGAGCTTTGTAGGTGCTGCCGCCGTGATGCGCAGCTGCTGCAGCATCTGTTCGATGTTCTCCGCAAGCACAGGGATGTTGTAGGGGTCGGCACGGATACGGGCCAGATGGTACTGCATCTGCCCTGCATCCAGCGGGGCCAGCAGGCCCTGCACGGCACTTTTCCTGCAGCGGAACCGGCTGCCGCACACAAGGCAGGCCGCCGTAAAGCTCCCGGATGTGCCGGGCTTTTCCGTCTGCAGGTGGAACACCCCGTGAGTGCCCCGCACCGTCATCAGGCATTCGCCGGGCCGGAAGGCGTGCAGGGCACGGCGCTGCAGCACCGAAAGGTCCATGACGCTGCCCATGCAGCCCCGGTCCTCGCCGGAATCCATGCCCAGACACAGCTTGACGGCGGTGTTGGCCATGACGGAATCCGGCATCAGGGAGGGCCGCTGGTCGCTGAGGACAAGGCCTGTGCCGCTGGCACGGATCTCGGCAAACATCTTGTCGAAGGCTAGGTTGGAGCGGGCCAGTGCGCTGTCCTCGGCGTCCGTTTTGCGGAACACGTTGTGGGCCTCTTCCAGCACGATGAGCCGCTGCAGCGCCGAAGACTCGGGCAGCCGCTGCAGGTAAGACTGGAAGCGGAACATCAGGATGTTCATGAGGAAGGCCGTGGCTTCCTCCGAGAAGTCGGCCAGTTCCAGAACCGTAGGCACCGTGAGCAGCTGCTTTGCCGTCATGCCAAAGGGGTCGGCGAACACGCGGCCCAACGCACCGCTGGTCATGGTCTCGGCGCGCAGTTCCAGCGCACCGGTCAGGTTCTGGCGCACCTCAGGCCCATAGCGGGCGTGGTGGGCGACATAGTCCTCCACCCCAGCCAGCACATCGGCAAAGGTTGGGAAGGGCTTTGCCGGGTCGGTGTAGGCCGCCATGCCGTACTCCCAGCCAAAGCGGTGGTAGGTCTGCTGCAGCAGGCCGCTGAACGCCTCCGGGATGGGGTGCTCTGCACCGGTGGAAGCCGTCAGCGCCAGCGTAACGGCGGCGGCGTGGTTCTCTATGAGCGTACCGTCTTCCGGGCGCAGCGGATTGATGCGCAGCAATGGGCCATCGGCACCGGAGGTATAGACCATAAGCGAAGGGATCTGCCCCAGCAGAGCGTTGTACTCCTTCTTGGCCGCTTCCAACACCACGAAGGGGGTCTGCTGCCGGGCCCACAGGTCCACCAGCAGGTTCTTCACCAGCGTGGTCTTGCCGGTGCAGCAGGCTCCGAACACCGCCGTGTGGCACAGCAGCGCCGAGAACGGGATCGCTGCCGGTGCGCCGCTGCCCAGCACGCGGCCCGCCGTGACGCCTGCCGCCGCGATGGGGCGCACCACCGGGAACAGCTCCCGGCAACCCTCGTCCTCCACAGGGTTCTGCACATAGAACCCCGGGCAGGCGCAGGTGGGCGGCACGCAGAAGGATGCCGCCGCTTCGGCGCTCTGAAGGCTTGCCACATAGACTGCGGCGGCGGTGCCGTCGGGCAGGCGTACCGCTGCGCGGGGGATGGCAAGGCAGGTCTCCGGATAGCGGAAATCCCCCTGCAGGTCAAAGCAGCGGATAGGCTCAAAGCCCGGCTGCTCTTCCCGCCCGGCAAGGCATGCGCGGATGATGCCGGCAAGCTGCAGATAGTCGGTGCGGCTGTCCGCACCAAAGCGGATCACCGCCTGCACAAGGCCGGTGCTGCGGGCCTTTTCCAGCAGCGTGATCTCCTCCTGCAGTGCATCCAGCGCCGCCGCCACATTCTGCACCGGCACCTCCACCGTGCGGCGGGAAGCGCTGCCGCACACCCGGGGGAACGCCTTGCAGGGTTCAAGCTGCCGGGCAAGACGGCGGTCATCTTCCAGCAGGGCCTGAATGTCGGCATCCGCTGCGGGCAGGGCGATGAAGGCCGCGTAGCAGCGGTCCAGCCCTGACGAAGCCAGTGCTTCGGCCACGCCATCAGCGGTAAAGGTGCCCAGGAACAGCCCCGAACAGCGGTAGCCACCGCTGAACCAGGACGCCTGCGGTCTGGTCTCGCACTCTGGCAAAAGCGACTGGAACAATGCTGCATTGTCGATGCTGCTGCCGTAGAAGGCGGCTGCACTGCCGTGATCCGTGCGGAACACGAACGCCGAGGCGGCACCGCTCTGGTGGGCGGCACGCAGCCACCGCGCCGCAGCCTTTTGCAGCAGGGCCTTGCCTGCTTCGGGCGGGCCGCTCATGCGGAAGCCGCACATCTGCGTCCAGCGGGAGATGTTGGGGAAAAACGCGCCTGCGTCCACCTGCATGGCGTCAGCATCGACCAGGCCGCGGTTTTGCTTGAGGGCAAGGATCTGGTCGGCCAGCGTCATGGCGCGGCGCAGTTCAGTGCTGTAGGGGTTCATGGCTTACCTCCTTCTTCTGCGGTTGGGAAATACGCTCCGGAATAAGATCCAGAAGCCGATCAGCATGATGAACAAGGGCATGCAGGCTGCGAGCAGTGCCAGCAGGAATGCCGCTACCACTCCGGAGCGGAACAGGTAGACCACCGTGCAGGCAAGGGCCGCAAGCAGCGCTGCCAGCAACCCCAGCGTCAGCCAGATGGCTGTGGCGCTGAGCTGCAGCCCGGGCTTCACCTCTGAGCCGGTGGTAAGGTTGTAGATGGACTTTACCACCCGGTGGCCGCCCTGTTCCTTTGCCCGGATACGCACCTCATCGCCGATCTGGATGCGCCCCAGGCAGTTGCCGTACAGGCAGAAGTCCGTCACCTCGCTGGGCACCTCGTCGGTGATGGGCTCGACCCGGACGGTGTATTCCAGCGTCTGGTGGGCGAACTGATACGGTTCCCTGCGCACCAGCGCATTGAACAGCTTGTGCGCCCGACTGTAAAACACAGCCTGATGGTCCAGTTCCAGAACGCGGCCGGTGCAGGTGATGCCGCCCCGGCCGTGCTGCATGAACACTGGCTCTGCCTGTGCCTGCGGCGGGCTGACAAGGGGCGAAAGCGGTAGGCTCACCCGGGGAGAGGCGGCAGGTGCCGTATCCTGCACCAGAACGCTGTGGCAAAAGGGGCAGTGGGTCTTGGCATCGCCGAAGAAGAACTCCGAACGGCAGTCCGGGTTTGGACATCGTTTCATCGTGCCTTCTCCTTTCAGCCAAACAGCTTGCCGGTGGCAATGTACTCCTGCACACTGTCCGCCCACAGCCGGGACACCGACTGCATCTTGGTCAGGCTTGTGACGGGCGAATCCCAGCAGACCCAGTGGTTGCCGTTCGCATCGCTCCAGCGGTGGGTACTGTGGCCGTCGCTGGGGCGACCACACAGGCTGGGCATCCGCAGGATGTACGCGCGCCAGGTGTATGCGTGAAGGGTGCCATCGTATGCCCACTTGTAGTTGAACTGATATTCACGGTCCGTTCGGCCATGTGCATCGTTGGCAAAGTAGATCATGGGGCCAGTCTCACCGTGGGGGTCACGCCGGGCCGTTGCTGCCGAAGCCGCTGCCTGCTCCGGGTGCCGGTTGTTTTGATAGATCAAATACCCAACTCTGCCCGCAGCCACCACAAAGATTGCCAAAAGCACCCAGCCAATAAGTTCTTCCATAAAGTCTTCCTCCCAAAGTAACTTCAATAAAGATAGGTCAGGCTCCGCAGAAATACCTTCATGTCGGTATAATCTAGAAACTTCAGCGTTCCGGCCTTCAGCCAGCTTTTCAGAAGCCGGGAGGCTACCGGGCAGCTGCAGGTAAGCCCTTTGTCGATGAAAAGTGCATAGCCCACCTGCTCCTTCTCGAAGCCGATCCGCCCAGAGGGGCGACTGAACGAGGAAGGAAAGATGCACCTCTCATAGACATGGCACCGATCATCATTTAGGGACTGCTTGAGCATCTCGTACTGTGCATCGGTCCCCAAAACGAATTCCTTCATAGGCATTTCTCCTTTCTGGCTGCACATTTGCTGTGCTTCGGTCCCAGTATAAAATTTATCCCGGCTGCTTTGAACTAACCGCTGGTTTACACCGCACAAAAAAAGAAAAGCGGCCTGCAGACAGGTTGGCCACCCTGTCTGCAGGCCGCTGTGCTCAAAGCCGCCATAAGGCGCTTTGCGATCATCTCCTTTCGTTATTATCTGTCAGACGAATGACCAAGCGAGTTCCGACACCAGATGCCCGTCATGGATCAGCATATTGAGCTGCCTTCCATCCTCGCGAGGCCAGATGGCCTTCTAATCCTATTCGATCAGAACATCGGCTCTTTCCCCATTCTCCAGAAGCAGAGTCACCTTCTGCCAGCTCTCTGACGGGTCACCCTGCCGTTCGTCTCCATGGTGGAAGCCGCCACCGGGCAAGCTCGTCTGCTGCTCGCCGCCATGGAAGCCGCCGCCGGGCAAGCTCGTCTGCTGCTCGCCGCCGTGGAAGCCACCGCCGGGCAGGCTCGACTGCTGCTCGCCGCCGTGGAAGCCGCCGCCGGGCATGCTCGACTGCTGCTCGCCGCCGTGGAAGCCGCCACCGGGCAAGCTCGTCTGCTGCTCGCCGCCATGGAAGCCGCCGCCGGGCAGGCTCGACTGCTGCTCGCCGCCACGGAAGCCGCCGCCGGGCAGGCTCGACTGCTGCTCGCCGCCGTGGAAGCCGCCGCCGGGCAGGCTCGTCTGCTGCTCGCCGCCGTGGAAGCCGCCACCGGGCAAGCTCGTCTGCTGCTCGCCGCCATGGAAGCCGCCGCCGGGCAGGCTCGTCTGCTGCTCGCTGCCGTGGAAGCCGCCACCAGGCAGCTGGTTACGGGCGTTCATAGTTTCGTTCTTCATCTTCGCTTCCTCATGGATGTTGTGGGTGTGGATGCGGACCATTTCTGCGTTTGCCATAGGGCAAAGACCTCCGTTTTGTGTGACCACTGGGCTGGGCACCCCGGGTTGGGTGCCAGACCGGCGGAAGTGTATCTTTCAGCATAAGACTTGTGAAGCCTTATGTTGTTTGTATTATAAGCCTCCTGCGTTGGGAAAGGAATCAACCGCTGGTTTACAGGGTCTTTTGTTTCAGCCACCGGTTTGCGGTGCAAAAAGCTCTCAGGTGTCGAAGTGGATAGCGCGGGTGTCCAGCTCGGCCCAGTCCACCTGCAGGTGGCGCAGGTCGCCGGTGCCGCCGCACATCTTGCAGGGCTTTGCACCGAACTCGGGCCGATCCGGGTGCTGGGGCACCCAGAGCGTCTCGTCCATGTAGGCAAAGCACCCGGCGTCCCCGCCCAGCACCTGATCGAACAGCTGGATGCCCAGCTGTTCCTTGAGGTCCGGGGCAAGGCGGATCCACACAAAGTTGCGGTCTTTCACCGCGTCCAGCATCGTGTTGAAGGGGCTGCCGGGAGCCTCGTGGTACAGCAGGAGCATCAGAGCCAGATACCCCTTTGTGGCGTTCATCCGCTCGGTGGCGAAGATGGGGCAGGCCGAGGAGTCCACGTCGTTCTGGTAGCCGTGTTCGTATTGCTCGAACCGGCTGCGCAGCAAACAGCGCGGGCAGCTGGCCGTCACACCGGGGTAGAGGAAAATCAGCTCCGCAGCCGCACCATGTGCGTACATCATGGCTGCCAGATACGGCATGCCGTACTTCAGCGCCAGCATGGAAGAGCGTTTCTGGGCTGCGAAGTTATCAGTGCAGCCAAGGATCAGGTAATCGGTAACTTTGCGACCGGGGAAGCGGTCGAGGTATGCCTTGAACGCTTCATCACTCATGGCATCGTCCAGCGCACGCGGGATGCAGAGCACCTGTGCGTCCGGGTTTATATCGCGGATGCGGTCGCGGATTACCTCGACCTTTTTGCGGCCCATCTCGGAGATGAACACGGCCTGCGTCGCTACGTTGGAGGGGCTGACGATGTCCGGGTCCATGAGGATGAAGTTGCGCAAGCCCGAGCGGGCGCAGTTTTCCAAGAAACTGCGTGCCCCGCCCACGCCAATGCAGACCACCACTTTCTGCTCCAGCACCTTCTGGGGGTAGAGCGAACGCACCTTGCCGAAGTAATCCGGGGTCTCGGCAGGCTGTGCGGGGGCCTTGACTACAGGGTCTTCGGCAGGTGTTTCAGGCTGCTCCTGTGCTTCCAGCGAAGCGCGGTATGCGTCCATCTCCGCCACAGAGTATTCCCTGTGCCACGGGGCAAACGTGCACAGCGCATAGCGGCTGCCGCTTTCCGCCCGCAGCACATGATCCAGATCCACGGTCAGAGTATCGCCCTTGAGGTGCACGATGTAGAAATACAGCGTGAACAGCCCCTTGCGGGCAGGCCGAAGGATGGGCAGGTAGAAGAAGTCCTGCTCAAAGAAGCGCAGATGGATCAGCGCCGTGGAAATATCGTGGTAGGAGGGGCGGATGCAGCCGCGGGGGTGGCTGTGGTAGATGCCGGTAACGCGGTAGCCTTTCTCGGCCCAGTCGTGGAACACCTTTGTCATGGAATCCACATCGTAGTAGAAGGTGCCCGGCGTGTTGCGGGAGAGGGCATCGAAGTGGCACAGGTCCACCAGCGCCATATCCCCGGTGCTGCCCATCATGCCGCCGGTCTCGGGGGCGTAGCGGCCCACATTGCTTCGGAAGTCCGCCAGCACCTGGCGGGAAAAGCGGACCGTAGGCTCCGCCGGTTTTTCCGGGCAGGGCAGCTGGTTCTGGCTCTCCCGCACGGGGTCGCTTGCCAGCTGGCGGGTCAGACGGTCGGCAGAGCTGCACGCAAGGCTGCGCACCGCGGCAGCACCGGCTTCAATGTTTGCAAAGAACTCGTTACGCATGGTATTCTCCTCTCTCTTAAGCAAGATCGAACTGGATCTTGCGCAGTGAACCGCTGAGGGCTGCCGACTTCCCGGCCAGAACCTCCTGCGGGTGGCTCAGTTGCAGGTGCAGCAGCTGCCGGCCCACCGATGCCCGGACGTTCCCGGCGCGGGTGCGGGCACCGTAAGCCGTATTGAAGTCAAGGAACTCGTTGAGCAGTGCCGGGTCGATGGAGCGCAGCTTGATGTCGTAATTCGCCAGCTCCTGACGAATAAACTTGATCACGATGCGCGCATTGGCCTCGGGGCTAAGCTCCTGGTAGACGATGTAGTTGGCGATCTTGCCGCTGATCTCGGGCCGGTGGCAGTATTTGGTGAAGGCATCGCGGCAGATCTCGGTGCGCTCGAAGTCACCGGCTGCCCGGTACTTGTCCATGGGGATGGGGAGATTTGAGGTGAAGATCAGGATGCAGCGGCTGAGGTCGATGGCGGGGGAATTGTCCGCCATGCCTAGCTTGCCGGTGTCAATGGCCTCCATGAGCCCTTCCACCACCTTGCGGTCGCTCTTCTCGATCTCGTCGATGACGATGATCTGGTAGGGGTTCTGCCGCACGGGGTCCAGCACTGTGGGCTGGCCGTGGCCGACGTAGCCCGGAGGCGCGCCGAAAAAGCGGTTCACGGTGTGGGAGCTTGCAAACTCGCTGCCCGCAACCTCGATGCAGCCGTACTCGGTGCCGTAGATCCCGGTCAGTATCTTCGCAAGCGACTTTGCGGTCTCTGATTTGCCTGTTGCTGTGGGGCCAAGCAGCATCACGGTGAGGATCTTCTCCTTCTTCTGCATCTTGTGCACCGCCACCAGCTCCGCGATGTCGTTCAGGGCATCATCCTGCCCAAAGACATGCTTCTTGAGCGGACCGCTGATCTTTTCCGGGTCCACAAGTTGGGGCTGCTCCCGCTTTTCCCGCTGCTCCAGCACCGCCGCCATGTCCACCACATCGTCCTCCGAAGGCGTTTCCTCTGCCACAGGGGGTGTTGCCTGCGCTCTGTCAGGCTCCGCACCAGCGGAAGGGGCCGCTGCACCAAACAGGGGCTGCAGCGCATACAGGAACTCGACCATATCCTGCATGCAGACAAAGCGTACCTCGCCCTGCTCCAGCAGGCTACAGAACTTTGCATCCTGCACCGTGGTCTTGATGCCGTAGTCGATGTAGAGGATATAGACGCTGCTGTTCTTTTCAAAGCCCAGCCGTGCCGTGCCCGGCGTGCAGCCGGGGGGCAGCACGCAGTGCTCAAACACATGGCAGCGGCCATCGGCCAGCAGTGCTTCCAGCCAGTCGAACTGTGCGGCCGTGCCAAAGACAAATTCTTTCATTGCTAAGCTCCTTTCAGCCGAAGAAGGCACCGATCAGTGCCAGAACGATTGCAATGGCGGCCACCCAGCACACCACGGTGGCCACCGAGTAAGCCACCGGGAGAATGAAGAACCCTCCGATCAGGAATGCGCAGGACACGCCAATGCTGCCCGAGATGGTGCGGCAGGTGCAGATCTTCCATGCGGCCACGCCGATGTAGACCAGTACCAGCGCAATGGTGGTGAACTCAATGAAGCTGCTCATAAAGCATCCTCCTTTCAGGCTGCATCGCGCTCGCCGTCAAAGCGGCGGGCAGGCACTGCTTCCAGCAGCTCGTCGGCGGCCTTTGCTGCACCCAGCTCATACCGGCACACATACTCGATCTGTGCAGGCAGACGCTGGAACAGTTTGTTCAGCAAAAAGTTGCTGTGGTCCGCACGGGAAGTGTAGAGCTGGCCGAGGGTGATGCTGTGGGTCATGCAGGTGTCTTCATCGCAGACCAGACGGCCGTTCGCTTCAAAGAAGTGGTAGACCGTGGCTGCGTATTTCTTCATGCTGAGCAGGTAGGCGATCTCCTTGCTGCCAGCAGGCTGGTAGTAGAAGTTGTGTGCGCCAACATACCGCACCGGTCTGCCGGGTCTCTTTGCCAGCGGTGCACGCACGGTGACACAGAGGATGCGGTCTTTATCCTTCTTGCAATTGATGTTTTTCATGGTGGTTCCTCCTTGCGTTTCCAGCTTGTATGCGGCTTTGTTTCGGCTGTCTTGCGACCCCGCCGTGATCATGGTCAAAGTATACTGCCGATGCCAAAAAACCACTATATACCAGCGGTTAACCCCGTGCAAAGCACTCTGCAACGCAAAAAACGCCGCAGGCATGAAACCTGCGGCGTTCAATAGAAGATCATAATAAAAAACGACGGGCTGATCCCCGTCTGCGGCCTCCCTTGCGGACTGCCGGTAAGTACAGATCAGCTCGTCGAGCGTGCAGCCGTACAGCTCCCGCAGGAACACCAGGTGCGACAGAGTTGGCAGTTTTTTGCCGCTCTCCCACATGCTGATGCTCACCCGGGAAGCCGGGTCGCCTCCATCCGTCAGAATGCCCGAGAGCCCTTCCTGCGTCAGGTGGTTGGCGTTGCGGTACTGCTTCAGCCTTGCGCCAGTTGCAGCAGGGTCCACCCCCATAAGCCATGCGGTTGCATAATTCACGGTAAGTTTGTTTTCCATGATCTTTCCTCCTGATCGTTTTTGACGTGTGAGCCTTGCGGCTCCGAAAAAAAAAATTCACGCTGCGATCAATGGAAGGATCAACCCTGTTCAACTACCTGTAGTCTAGCAGATACAAGATGCCCTTGTCAAGAAAAAAACAGACCCTGTAAACTAGTGGTTTACAGAGCCTGCTTCTGGTTCTTGGAATATGCAATCAGAAAAATCTCGAAAGCAGTTTGAACGACATTGAAGATATCATTTCCATAAGATAAGAAAAGAACTTATAAAATAAGAGGACACAGCTATAGCAAGAACCAAAGGCAGTAAGAACGGAACACATTCAACGAAATCAAAGGACAATTATTCAGAACGGATTGCAACAAAAAGGGCAAAGAAAGAGCAGGTTACTGATATGTACCCCCAATACTGGGTGTCCAGTATTGGGGGTACATATCACAGAGCACATGATACGCTGGCCGTTTTTGTTTGCCACCATTGCGGCAGATCCTGCTTTCTGCCGCAAATTGCATCAGATCCCGCCGTTTGCTCAATGAGTATTTCCCGCCGTTCCGTTATACTGGGAGGGAAATGGAATGAAACGATGGAGGAACAGACCATGAAATACGGTGTCATCGATGTGGGTGGCGGCCTGCGGGGCATTTACGGCGCTGGCGTGCTGGACCGCTGCTTGGAGGAGGACCTCCGCTTCGATCTCTGCATCGGCGTTTCGGCGGGCAGCGCCAATATGGCGTCCTATCTGGCAGGCCAGCATGGGCGGAACAAGCCCT
>QWCB01003287.1_pt1 | contig 25643 bp, 21 predicted proteins | sample 1972511 | NCBI WGS metagenome assembly QWCB01 (sample SAMN09866719, study PRJNA288562) | Human gut metagenome isolate term5_stool, whole genome shotgun sequencing... | isolation source: gut | host: Homo sapiens | place: USA: California | reverse complement strand
AGCTTCACTAGGCAAAGGGGTCAATGCGACCATACGAGATCGCTTTTACGCTAGCGCCTCCACTCGCCCTAACATGGTGATGGGACGACTCATCGCACTGTCCAACCACCACCTGAACAAGCTACGTAAGGAGAAGCCTGGACTAGCGGTAAATCTCGAGAAGCTCCTCGGAGAGATCTTCGCCTTGATCCCAGCTGAGGCGCCCACATTCCCCGCGACCTTCTCGCTAGATGAGCAGAGCCTCTTTGCCGTAGGCTACTATCATCAGAAAGTCGATACCTATAAGAAGGAAGAGACAACCAACCCAACAGAAGAAACAGAACAATAACCCATATAATCATGTTACAGAATAGATATGACTTCATCCTACTCTTTGATGTCAAGGATGGCAACCCCAATGGAGACCCCGATGGTGGCAACCTGCCCCGCGTAGACCCTGAGACTGGCGAGGGACTCGTCACCGATGTATGTATCAAGCGCAAGGTGCGCAACTACATACAGATGGCGACTGACCAAGGCATCTTCGTCAGAGAGAACTCCGTCCTCAATGACTCCATCAATGAGGCTGTCGAAGAGGCTACAGGCAAGGATGCTAAGACGAAAAACGCCTCAGACCGTGACAAGGCTCGTGCCCTCATGTGTCAGAAGTATTACGACATACGCGCTTTCGGAGCTGTCCTCTCCACGGGCAACAATGCTGGTCAGGTGCGTGGTCCCATCCAGCTAACCTTCGCACGCTCCATTGATCCGATCTTCCCTCACGAGCATACCATCACACGTATGGCTGCCACAGACGCTAAGGAGCAAAAGGCCAACGAAGAGGCAGACGACAAGGGTGGCAACCGCACCATGGGGCGCAAAGCCACCGTACCCTACGGACTATATAAGATGTATGGCTTCGTGACACCACACTTTGCCGAGGATACAGGCTTCACGGAGGATGACTTGAATCTCTTCTGGAAGGCACTCAAAAATATGTTTGACCTAGACCACTCAGCAGCCCGTGGACTCATGAGCCTGCAGAAGTTGATCATCTTCAAGCACGACTCAGCTCTGGGCAATGCGTCTGCACACAAGCTCTTCGACCGTGTCACCGTAGCACGGAGAGAGGGCCTCACAGGTCCCGCACGCGACTTCTCTGACTACACAGTCCAGATTGATCGCAACGGACTCCAGGGAGTCGAGGTCATCGAGCTCGTCTAGCCCGCTTTTACACGAAAGTCCCTTCCGTAGCGCATGCCACTACGGCAGGGGCTTTTCTCTAAAACAACCCAAGGCGGACGCATTATAGCGGACGAGTGCATCTACATCTCTATGAGAGAAATCGGGAGGTGGAGGAAATTGGGAAATTCATCCGTAGATATTTTGGATTATCCAGCGAGGAAATGAAAAATTCTTCGGACTTATGATTTCATTCTTCCGAAGTTTCATTTCATTCTTCCGAAGTTTTATTTCGCCCCTCCGTGGAGAATATTCATTTTCTCGTGATCTGTTGGGAAATCTCCTCGGGAGATATCGGACTTAGCGAAGAGGAATGAGTATCGATAGCGCTATGAAGACAGCCTCAAGCCACATATCCCAAAGTTGTTGTCAAGCGTAGTTAGTGGAGTACCAAGACATAATGCGTCAGCCATGTAAAACGACCTTTCCCATGAGACACTACAGCGACGAGGAGCTACTGACAATCTCCGAGATACAGCACTACTGCTTCTGTCCACGTCAGTGGCAACTGATCACCCTAGAGCAACTATGGCACGACAACCATCTCACAGCGCTAGGGCAGATCCTCCACAAGCGTGTGGACCAACCTGAGCTGAGCGCTCGCGTGGGAGACACGATTACGATGAGGCGGGTACCACTCGTCTCCTACACTTTGGGGCTATACGGGCTGTCCGATGCGGTCGAGCTGACCCCGCGTCGGGATCAATGCCTGAGCCTCTTCCGACACCCTAAGTACCCAGGGGCATGGCAGGCGACACCTGTCGAATATAAGCGTGGCAAGCCTAAGACTCACCTCGCTGACAAGCTGCAGCTCTGCGCTCAGGTCATAGCCCTTGAGGAGATGTACCAAGTCTCTATTCCCTACGGTGCACTCTACTATGGAGAGACACGGCATCGCCTACAGGTCGAGATGGACGACGCCCTGCGGACGGCGTGCTACGAGGTGGCGCGTAAGATGCACGAGGCCTTTGCGCAGCGTACGCCTATACCAGCGCACGACACCCGTCAGTGTCGCTTCTGCTCTCTCCTCGATGAGTGCATGCCTCGTATCGCATCACACCGTTCGGCCAAGAGCTACCTAAAGCATCACGACATACTCACCTTATGAGAAAGCTACTCAATACCCTCTATATTCTTACGCCCAATGTCTATCTTCTCAAGGACGGCACTAATGTTGTGGCGCGCGTAGATGGCGAAGAGACCTTTCGCGTACCGATACACAACCTCGAGGGGATCATCACATTCTCCTATATGGGTGCTTCGCCAGGGCTAATGCAGCTCTGCGTGCAGGAGGGTGTCAAGCTCACATTCCTCACCCCCACAGGTCGCTATATAGGTTCGCTAGAGGGTCCCACGAGGGGCAACGTCCTCCTGAGACGTACCCAGTACCGCATCGCTGACGACGAACCAGCCGCAGCTCACTTCGCCGCACTATTTATCTCGGCCAAGATAGCCAACCAGCGATCGGTGCTGAGCAGATATGTGAGAGATTACCACCCGACAGAGGGGGTGGAGGCAACCTTTCAGGAGGCACTGAGCCAGCTCAAGACTTTGCAAAAGAGCTTAGCCTACAAGCGGGACCGCAAGACCGTTATGGGTGTAGAGGGCTTAGCAGCACAGCAATACTTTGCCCTCTTTCACCACCTCATACGGCGACCAGAGTTCACCTTCGAGGAACGATCCCGACGACCGCCTCGCGATGAGACCAATGCGTTGCTCTCGTTCTTCTACACTATCCTCGCCCACGAGGTCACGGCAGCGCTCGAAACCGTAGGCCTGGACCCATACGTAGGCTTTCTCCATACGGACAGACCAGGCAGAGCAAGCCTTGCCCTAGACCTTATGGAGGAGCTGCGCGCCTACATCGTGGACCGCTTCGTCCTGACCGTCATCAACAAACGACAGGTCACACCCTCTGACTTCATCACCCAGGGTGAAAATGGCTACATCCTCAGAGACGAGCCCCGCAAAGAACTCCTAGCCGCTTGGCAACAACGCAAGCGAGAGGAGATCACGCACCCTTTCCTCCAGGAGCGCATACCGATAGGACTGCTCCCCTATGCTCAGGCGCTACTCCTAGCCCGATGCCTCCGAGGAGACCTCGACGACTACCCTGTCTTCCTAATCCAAAGCAGATGTACCTACTTGTCACCTACGATGTAAACACAGCCTCACCAGACGGGGCTAAGCGACTCCGCCAAGTGGCGAAGATATGCCAAAACTACGGCCAGCGTGTCCAGAACTCGGTCTTCGAGTGCCTCGTCTCTCCTGCCCAAAGGGTTGAACTAGAGGCTGCTCTCACGGACACGATCAACCTCTCGAGCGACTCCCTGCGTATCTACCACCTCGGCACCAATTACCAGTCTAAGATTACCACCATTGGCAAAACAAAAGGCGTAAATCCCGAGGGCGTGTTGCTCATTTAGCGGTCCGACTCGTTCGCTCTTGTACACCTCTGCGAATGCCAAGCGATCAGTGAAAAGGCAGGCTATCCGCATACGCTGAGATCCAAGCACATACCTCCTCGCAGTCACCACCAACGCAACGAATACACCCGCTCGTAGTCTCCCATTCGCAGTTCAGCTCCGTCTAATCCTCAACTAATGCGTACCTTTGGGCATCGCAGTCGCACCCCACACGGGGTGCGTGAATTGAAACATAGCACACATCACACTAAGAAAGAAAACCATCCGTCGCACCCCACACGGGGTGCGTGAATTGAAACTCTGTCTGTAGATCTTTAGTAGCAGAAATCTGCTCTGGTCGCACCCCACACGGGGTGCGTGAATTGAAACGTCAATAGCGTAGTTGAAGACCGCACGAATGTTAGTCGCACCCCACACGGGGTGCGTGAATTGAAACCCCCGTGAAGAAGCGGTATCCATTGTGCTTCCTGTCGCACCCCACACGGGGTGCGTGAATTGAAACTATCCAATCAAATCAAATGAACACAACCGACAACGTCGCACCCCACACGGGGTGCGTGAATTGAAACGCAGTGAACAAAACCGACAAGGGTTGTCACAACCGTCGCACCCCACACGGGGTGCGTGAATTGAAACTTACTTGTGTACAATTACCGTAATTTGCATGATGTCGCACCCCACACGGGGTGCGTGAATTGAAACGTGCATGGGATTAGATGTTAGAAATTGAAGTCTCGTCGCACCCCACACGGGGTGCGTGAATTGAAACGCCTACTACTTGTCGCACCTCTGAGACGCTGTCAGTCGCACCCCACACGGGGTGCGTGAATTGAAACTCGCTTATGTGGTGCCCATCGTAGTAAAGCACGTGTCGCACCCCACACGGGGTGCGTGAATTGAAACTCCAAAAACAGATCTCTCCAAGTCTTAGACTTAAGTCGCACCCCACACGGGGTGCGTGAATTGAAACCTCTGCCCTTGGTTATCAAGAGATAGAGGAACGTGGTCGCACCCCACACGGGGTGCGTGAATTGAAACCATATATGCAAGTCGTTGGGGTGTACTTACTCCGTCGCACCCCACACGGGGTGCGTGAATTGAAACACGTACTTACCACCAACACGTAGCAAACGCTCAGTCGCACCCCACACGGGGTGCGTGAATTGAAACGTCCTGGATGTTTCGCAATACAGTTGAACTACAGGTCGCACCCCACACGGGGTGCGTGAATTGAAACTTAAGATAGTACTCAACTATATAGCGATGCTGAAGAGTCGCACCCCACACGGGGTGCGTGAATTGAAACAATTGTCTGATCTTTTCACCCACTTTGCGAGGCGTCGCACCCCACACGGGGTGCGTGAATTGAAACTTCCCCCCATAAAGAAAAGGAAGAAAGCTCCCCCGTCGCACCCCACACGGGGTGCGTGAATTGAAACGGGGGTAGGTGGTACCAATATCGCACCAAAGTCCAGTCGCACCCCACACGGGGTGCGTGAATTGAAACTGAACTGAGAATTCAATCTAAGTTGAACAGATAGGTCGCACCCCACACGGGGTGCGTGAATTGAAACGTTGATGAAGTAGCTCTGCCCCTTAGGGGTGACTGTCGCACCCCACACGGGGTGCGTGAATTGAAACCGATTATACTGCTACTTGTTGCAGCAGTTGTAGTAGTCGCACCCCACACGGGGTGCGTGAATTGAAACAACTCGGAAAAGGTGCAGAATCCATGTACTGGATGTCGCACCCCACACGGGGTGCGTGAATTGAAACTGTTTAAATAGGTCGGTTTCGAGCACCTCCTTTGTCGCACCCCACACGGGGTGCGTGAATTGAAACAGCGCCTATGTGACCGACGCAACAGCCGAGCAGGCGTCGCACCCCACACGGGGTGCGTGAATTGAAACGATTGATTGATTTGGGTTGGTTGTGGGGCCACTGGTCGCACCCCACACGGGGTGCGTGAATTGAAACCTCCTTGCGGAGGCACAGCGCAATAGCTTGACGGTCGCACCCCACACGGGGTGCGTGAATTGAAACGCCAATCTATAGATAGCCACACCCCTAACTTCTAAGTCGCACCCCACACGGGGTGCGTGAATTGAAACCTCCGCACCGCACGGATAGACAACACACCCGTAGGTCGCACCCCACACGGGGTGCGTGAATTGAAACATTACTCATCAGCGTCGCCCACACCGCCCTACGGTCGCACCCCACACGGGGTGCGTGAATTGAAACTTATGCTTGATTTGTTCAACCCACTTTGCGAGGCAGTCGCACCCCACACGGGGTGCGTGAATTGAAACTTCAGTATCAGCATCAGCACGCTGTTTAGCAATAGTCGCACCCCACACGGGGTGCGTGAATTGAAACCATTCAGCCAATTCACCAGAATAAAAAGCACGCTGTCGCACCCCACACGGGGTGCGTGAATTGAAACATAATTGTATTATCTTTTTGGTTTGATTGATTTGGTCGCACCCCACACGGGGTGCGTGAATTGAAACACCCCACATTGCAGGGCTCATTTTTTGTAAACGTCGCACCCCACACGGGGTGCGTGAATTGAAACCCAGCTCCTTGGTCATCTGCTGTGCTACTCGTGTCGCACCCCACACGGGGTGCGTGAATTGAAACTACACCTCGTGATATAATACGATATTGGGCACCGGTCGCACCCCACACGGGGTGCGTGAATTGAAACTCTTTAGAAATATCGCGCGACATATGCCAATAATGTCGCACCCCACACGGGGTGCGTGAATTGAAACGCAACAGAAATATATACCTCGCTTAGTGGATAGGTCGCACCCCACACGGGGTGCGTGAATTGAAACTGCTCTTCGATTATCTTTTTAAGCATTTGGGGGGGTCGCACCCCACACGGGGTGCGTGAATTGAAACTAAGCATGATCCGAATGCTGAACCTGGTAGTGGTGTCGCACCCCACACGGGGTGCGTGAATTGAAACATATAACCACCAACCAAGGACGCACCAGCGCCAAGTCGCACCCCACACGGGGTGCGTGAATTGAAACGTCCTGTACTGCTTTTATCCGCTCTTCTATCTCTGTCGCACCCCACACGGGGTGCGTGAATTGAAACTTCTCTGCGTTCGACATTACAGATTTGATTAGGCGTCGCACCCCACACGGGGTGCGTGAATTGAAACTTCTAATGAGAAGATTTCAGAGGCTCGTAACACTGTCGCACCCCACACGGGGTGCGTGAATTGAAACGTGGCTAGAGAGCCACAGAGTACAGTGTCTGATGTCGCACCCCACACGGGGTGCGTGAATTGAAACACCATATAAGCGACATCCAGACCAGAGACGATGTCGCACCCCACACGGGGTGCGTGAATTGAAACGATGAGATAGACAAGCGACTAGACGCAATCGACAAAGTCGCACCCCACACGGGGTGCGTGAATTGAAACGAACTAAACATAATGGAGCCGAAAAACGAGTTGGGGTCGCACCCCACACGGGGTGCGTGAATTGAAACTGTTGTGTTGGTTCCTGCTTGGGGTTGCAGGCTGTGTCGCACCCCACACGGGGTGCGTGAATTGAAACCTCGAGGCGCAGGAACTGGCGCAGAACAGCAAGTGTCGCACCCCACACGGGGTGCGTGAATTGAAACAGCGAGTACAGCACGACCACGACACGGTCGGGCGTCGCACCCCACACGGGGTGCGTGAATTGAAACTAGCTCCCTTGGTAAGCTCTTGTAGTAGGCTCGCAGTCGCACCCCACACGGGGTGCGTGAATTGAAACTGCTGTCCCATTAACAAAACGCTTAAAAATAAGAGTCGCACCCCACACGGGGTGCGTGAATTGAAACCGAGGGGAAAAGCGGGTCATCGGAGACCTACCAGTCGCACCCCACACGGGGTGCGTGAATTGAAACGAAAAGCTCCGTGCCTGCATCAATCGAGCGTACCGGTCGCACCCCACACGGGGTGCGTGAATTGAAACGTGCTGTAAGCGACCGACTATTACGCTCGGGTGTAGTCGCACCCCACACGGGGTGCGTGAATTGAAACACGTACTTACCACCAACACGTAGCAAACGCTCAGTCGCACCCCACACGGGGTGCGTGAATTGAAACCCAATGCCTTGCGCCCCCACGAGGACGGTGATCTGTCGCACCCCACACGGGGTGCGTGAATTGAAACATTCAACGCTTTACGACTACGAGACTCATCTACGTCGCACCCCACACGGGGTGCGTGAATTGAAACTTTAAATCAATCGGCTACTGGAGCCGTACCAGTCGTCGCACCCCACACGGGGTGCGTGAATTGAAACATGTCGTAGAGGTTGCCCTCGCTGTCCACGCAGTGTCGCACCCCACACGGGGTGCGTGAATTGAAACACGATATAAAGGCTGGTAAGTCTAGCGTCTCGTAGTCGCACCCCACACGGGGTGCGTGAATTGAAACGCTCTAGGTACTTCTCGCTGTATTCTCTCGTTTTGTCGCACCCCACACGGGGTGCGTGAATTGAAACTACATCCTCCTCGACTTGGTAGAGGGTTATGAGGTCGCACCCCACACGGGGTGCGTGAATTGAAACATTGGTTTGGGTGTGTTGGTAGTGGGTGCCACTTGGTCGCACCCCACACGGGGTGCGTGAATTGAAACTCGAGGTGAACCTGCAGGCACTGAAGGACGCTCAGAGTCGCACCCCACACGGGGTGCGTGAATTGAAACTATCTCTAGTCGCTCCTGCTCGCTGTCGTCAATGGTCGCACCCCACACGGGGTGCGTGAATTGAAACGACGGATACGGCACGAAAATAAAGTCATTCGGCAGTCGCACCCCACACGGGGTGCGTGAATTGAAACTAAGCTAGGTAGAGGATGCCTGCGCCTGCTATGCGTCGCACCCCACACGGGGTGCGTGAATTGAAACTTTTAGCCGTCTCATCTGTTGCGTCACACTTGACGTCGCACCCCACACGGGGTGCGTGAATTGAAACATTGTCGGTTTTGTTCACCCCACTTTGCGGGGCAGTCGCACCCCACACGGGGTGCGTGAATTGAAACGTGGAAGGCTTCGACTTCATCGCAGATGCTAGAGCGGTCGCACCCCACACGGGGTGCGTGAATTGAAACTCTCTTGTTGTTTGTGTTACTTTGTAGCGTTACTGTCGCACCCCACACGGGGTGCGTGAATTGAAACAGCACATAACTATCACCACCTAGATACTTAGGAGTCGCACCCCACACGGGGTGCGTGAATTGAAACTGCCCCCACCTCTAAAGAGGTAGAGGGGGGCGCGTCGCACCCCACACGGGGTGCGTGAATTGAAACTCTGCCCTTGGTTATCAAGAGATAGAGGAACGTGAGGTCGCACCCCACACGGGGTGCGTGAATTGAAACCGAGAGTGCTCGTCAGGCTGATATGCGTAATGCTGTCGCACCCCACACGGGGTGCGTGAATTGAAACTGCCCGAGAATGCTCGTAGCGTCGCACCCCACACGGGGTGCGTGAATTGAAACGTCATTTCTTTGTTGTTACTTTGTTGCTCAGTTGTCGCACCCCACACGGGGTGCGTGAATTGAAACCATACGTGCCGAGGCACCTCGTGGTGTGGTGCGTGGTCGCACCCCACACGGGGTGCGTGAATTGAAACAGTGGATTATATATTTAATCATATCTGGGCTAAGTCGCACCCCACACGGGGTGCGTGAATTGAAACGCCATCGTCCTGCACAACCCCGATGACCCCGACCGTCGCACCCCACACGGGGTGCGTGAATTGAAACTTGGGCTGTATGCTATAGAGCGCGTTCTGAGTGTCGTCGCACCCCACACGGGGTGCGTGAATTGAAACTGTCTGTTGCAAAGATAGGCAATAAATGCGAAAGTCGCACCCCACACGGGGTGCGTGAATTGAAACTGCGAGGTCGCCAAGTAGGTTGTACCACTCTTTGTCGCACCCCACACGGGGTGCGTGAATTGAAACTCTATTGTCCTTCTATGGGGTGGATAGCTCCCGGTCGCACCCCACACGGGGTGCGTGAATTGAAACCTGCTTGGGGTTGCAAGCGGTGAGTAGGATTGCTGTCGCACCCCACACGGGGTGCGTGAATTGAAACGCTAGCGTCTCGTGGTCGGCCAGCGTGTAGTCGGTCGCACCCCACACGGGGTGCGTGAATTGAAACTTTTGATTGATTGATTTGGTTTGGTTTGGTTTTGGGGTCGCACCCCACACGGGGTGCGTGAATTGAAACAGGTTTGAGAATACTCATATTACAAAGGGGATTTGTCGCACCCCACACGGGGTGCGTGAATTGAAACGTCTGTCGGCTGGATTATCTCTAGGCGTAGCGTGGTCGCACCCCACACGGGGTGCGTGAATTGAAACGGAGCTGTTGCGCTTGCTCGGCTGTTGCGTCCGTGTCGCACCCCACACGGGGTGCGTGAATTGAAACTCCAACATAGCACCGACAATCGTCTGCACCATTTGTCGCACCCCACACGGGGTGCGTGAATTGAAACTTAGGTCTTCCGTTTCACGCTTCGTCTAATCTACGTCGCACCCCACACGGGGTGCGTGAATTGAAACCTGACGTTGATAATTTGCTTGCTAAGGTCCAGCCGTCGCACCCCACACGGGGTGCGTGAATTGAAACGATTTACACAGAGCATTTACAAGAATGAGTTATAAGGTCGCACCCCACACGGGGTGCGTGAATTGAAACCATTGCTGATCAGCTCGCGACTGTGCATACTGAGTCGCACCCCACACGGGGTGCGTGAATTGAAACTGCGCCCGTTGGCTCGTTATGATGGTAATGTTTGTCGCACCCCACACGGGGTGCGTGAATTGAAACGCCGCGCTCACCGAGGGCGAGAGCTACGTAGGAGTCGCACCCCACACGGGGTGCGTGAATTGAAACGATCGCTACTTTCGAGGGTGATCAGATCGCTCAGTCGCACCCCACACGGGGTGCGTGAATTGAAACGCCTGCACCTTCGCACGCTCCCGAATCATTGGCGTCGCACCCCACACGGGGTGCGTGAATTGAAACGGCTACGAGGTGCAGGTATCTGGGACGAATCCCAGTCGCACCCCACACGGGGTGCGTGAATTGAAACACATTCTTGCCACCAACACGTAGCAAACGCTCAGTCGCACCCCACACGGGGTGCGTGAATTGAAACGGGACATAGCGTGTCGTTGGGCAGTGTCGTGTCGTCCGTCGCACCCCACACGGGGTGCGTGAATTGAAACTCTTCCTTGAGCTGTGCCGTGTGGAGGCGTGCTAGTCGCACCCCACACGGGGAGCGTGAATTGAAACAGCCGGTGAGTGTTGATGCACCTGCGCCAGCTGAGTCGCACCCCACACGGGGTGCGTGAATTGAAACTAGCCTGAGCATACTGATTGTTAATGAGACCACCGTCGCACCCCACACGGGGTGCGTGAATTGAAACACGGATCGCCCGTCGGAGTGTTGTCTCTGAGATGTCGCACCCCACACGGGGTGCGTGAATTGAAACTCTAGTCATAACTCAATACTTTGACCCCAAAGGTGTCGCACCCCACACGGGGTGCGTGAATTGAAACCCGAAAAGGAAAAACCCACTTCTGCAAGCTCTGCGTCGTCGCACCCCACACGGGGTGCGTGAATTGAAACCTTAGGTGCCCAATACCGTATTATATCACGCGGAGTCGCACCCCACACGGGGTGCGTGAATTGAAACTATGCGTACCTTGCCACTCAGCCAGCACCTCGCGTCGCACCCCACACGGGGTGCGTGAATTGAAACGATGAATTGAATTTCCTCGGGCGTGCGGTTGGCGTCGCACCCCACACGGGGTGCGTGAATTGAAACTGCCAGTTCTCGGATATGAAGTACGGCGTCCGTGCGTCGCACCCCACACGGGGTGCGTGAATTGAAACAACATCAATAACAAGACACGGATAACGATCAAATAGTCGCACCCCACACGGGGTGCGTGAATTGAAACGCTGAGGGTGGTATCGTCTCTGGCCCTACCTACGGTCGCACCCCACACGGGGTGCGTGGATTTGAAACAGGAGAGCGATTGGCAGTCGGCACGAATACGATGACAGCCTCCATGAGCGGATACGCTTGTGGGGCTGTCTCTGTTTTTACGAGCTAAGATTGCTACGCAGGGTCAGATGAGGGCGCGGCGGCGACCGGTGGCGTAGAGGAAGGCGATCTCGATGAGTCCCGAGAGGATGACGATGACGACGAAGGCGATCAACTTCACCTGTAGGAGCACGGCGATTAAGGCGCCAAGCGCGATGACCGCAAGCGAGAGGAGTTGGTTGATGAAGACCTCGCGGTTGCGCCCATTGGCGGTAAGGACCAGTTCGATGAAGAAGCCCGAGATAAGCCATATCGGGATGAGCACCGTCATCAGCAGGAAGACGGGTAGGATGAGGTCCTCTATCGGGCCATTGCCCATGATCCAGATGATCGGCTTAGCGGCGAGCATGAGCGCCCCCATGCAGACGATGCCCATGAGCAGTTCGCCACGCAGTATACGATGTATGCGCTCTGTCGTATAGCTGGTGCTGACCGAGGGAAAGAGCGCCACGTTGAGCTGCTTGGTGATGTACATGACGACGCTGACGATCTTCATCGAGAAGTCGTAGCCCGTCAGGGAGGTCATGCCAAAGAGCGAACCGATCACGAGGTTGAGACCAGCCGACTTGACCGTCATCACCAGATAAGAGAGGAAGAGTGGCGTAGCCTCTCGCAGGAGGGCTAAGCTTTTGCGCAGTGAGATGAGGCGTAGCGAGAGCTTTTCGCGCCATAAGATATAGCCAAAGGCGATTCCCGCCGAGAGTATATTGCTTGCCGAAGCCAGTAAGACGTAGCGTGTCATATGCTCTGGCGTGAGTACCCAGAGGATGATGGCAACGGCTAGGAGCACTTTCGTGGCGATCTGTATGTAGAGGTAGATGCGCGTGCGCTGGATCCCGATGAAATACCAGTTGGGCATGATAACACAGGCCACTACGGAGAGAAAGCTTGCCCAGAGGAGCGCCCGGTAGTCGGCCAAGGGTCCGACCCATAAGACGATCGGCAGGAAGAGGATGAAGGAAAGGAGGAGCAGATAAAGGCGACTAGAGAGTATCTGCGAAGTGATGTCGGACTTGCCCGCCAGGTCGCCCTCCTTGTCGTAGCGAGCCAGGTAGCGGGTGCCGATCATGTCCAAGCCGTAGGTCACGAGCGTGGTGAAGTAAGTGATGACCGAAAAGGCGTAGACATAAGCTCCGTACGCCTCGGCGCCGACACGATGGATCAGTATCGGGTAGATGATCAGATGAAAGGAGGAGTTCAGCACGTTGATGAGTCCGAGAGAGAGGAAGTTCTCTAGGACTAGTCTATTGCCTCTGACCATAGCGCATAGTCTCTGGAGGAGGTGCTTCGGTGCTGGAAGGGGTGACTGGTTCATCTGATTATCTTGGGGTGGTCGTCTGCGGCTCATAGGGCTTCAGTACGAGGGCAAAGGTACTACCTTCTCACGAATTAGTTGTCGCTGCAAAAGCGTGCGTCAGACCTCACCCTCAGCGCCTTGCGCTTCATCCTTTCTGCAAAGTCAGGACAATCTTGCAAGCAAGATTGTGAGACTGTTGACTTTTGCAACAGTCTCATATTTCGGACACTTTCCGACTAAATGGGCTTTCTCCCGAGGAAATTCAAATCCTCCACGGGGGAAACGGCCAATTCCTCCGAACTTTCATTTCATTCTTCCGAAGTTTGATTTCATTCTTCCGAAGTTTGATTTTGCTCTTCCGATGAATTTTTCATTGCCTCCGTGGAGGATTTGCATTTGCGCAGGAGCTGTTTGATGAATTCTTCAAGGATCCAGATGTCTATGTCGAGATATGGTCTGCCCTAGGCACTGCTAACTAACACACTTCGTATGAATTAGCCGATGATTGAGGCGGATGTTGCAATTTCGTCCTTGTATACTACGAATATTTGTAGTACTTTTGTTGTGTCAATAAGAAGTCAAAGCGATGAAAGAAGAAACAGTACAAATGGCGGTAACGCCTGAAGAAAAAGAACTGATAGAGAGCTTGAGAAACTACAACCGCTCCTATCCTAATGGCTATCCCCAGCTACTTTGGGACTTACAGCAACTCTTTGACTCGATGGTACGACAACCATACGAGTAACGCACCTACCCTACACATAACTAGTGGCGATGAAACATCACTCAATAACTATAACTCTATGGAAACAATAATCACAACGCCCGAACTCATCACCGATATGAAAAAGAAGATGCAAGGTGTACTACAAGCCATCTCTTGGAGGGACTTTGCAAACACTTACTTTCATCGCTCTTCATCGTGGTTTTACCACAAGATGGACGGTATCGATGGAAACGGTAATCAAGGAGGCTTCAACAAGGAAGAAGCCACACAGATGCGAGATGCACTCCTAGACCTGAGCGAGCGCATCAGACAAGCAGCCGAAAGTATATAGGCGGGGTCTCATCGTCCCCTTATTGACAGAAGTCGCTCTAGCCTATGGAGCGCATCCAGCCCCCACCAGCCGATCCAGCTTGTGGGGGCTAACTGTATCTCCAAAATCACTACCTTTGTGGACAGAGCGAGCGACACAGACAGCGCCTAATGTGTACACTTTTGATGCTGTATTATTGTTCACCTTTACGCTCGCCACCTTTGATCCGCAAGAGAGACTACAATACAATGACAAAAGAGACTTCTACCCAGAGCAGTACCGCTACGACCCGCTACGACAAGGAGGTGGCCATCGTGGGCGCTGGCTCTATGGGCCGTAGCATAGCCATCTGTCTGGCTATGCACCATATACCTACCGTCATACAGGCGCGCTCACTAGACCGTCAGAAGCGAGCCATCCCACTCCTCGAGCAGTCGCTGGTGGAGTGCGGCGAACTCTTCGGTTGGAGCGATGCGGAGCGACAGGAGCTCCTCAGCCGCATCAAGGTGACCGTGGACAATGCCGACATTGTCTCGGCCAACCTAGTCATAGAGGCGTCTAGTGGCTCCCTCGAGGAGCACAAGGAGCTCTACCGAGACCTGGACGCTGTCCTGAGTGAAGGGACGATCATCGCTTCGATCACTTCGTCGATCAGCATCACGGAGCTGGGCAACGCTACGCAGCGTCCATCGCTTGTGGCGGGGATGCACTTTTTCAATCCGGTACCACTCATTGATCTCGTTGAGATCGTTTCGTCACAGCACACCTCGCAGGAGACGCTCGAGCAGATCCAGGAGCTGTGCGATGCGATGGGCAAGGAGACGGTCTACGTCGAGGACTCGCCAGGCTACATCGTCAATCGTATGCTCATACCGATGATTAACGAGGCGATCACCGAGCTGGCGCAGGGTATCGGCTCTATCGAAGACATAGACCGTGCGATGCGCATCGGGGCTAGTCACCCGATGGGACCGCTAGAGCTGGCAGACTGGATCGGGCTAGACACCTGTCTGGAGATCTTGGAGGGGCTCTTTGCGGAGTTTATGGATAGCAAGTATCGTCCGCACCCACTGCTACGTCGTAAGGTACGTGCCGGTCAACTCGGTCGCAAGGTGGGCGTGGGCTTCTACCGCTATACCTCAGAGGAGGAGGAAGAGTCATAGCCTTAGCTCTGTTTTTATAGCAACACGCTTGAGATGCAAGTCAAGATCCTCGGCTGTGGCTCTGCGCGTCCCACACGGCATCATCTACCGTCAGCGCAAGTGCTGACCGTCGCTGGGCATCACTACCTGATAGATGCTGGCGAGGGGGTGCAGCACTCGCTTATGCTGGCGGGCTATAAGATGACACAGCTGGAGGCGCTCTTTATCTCGCACGCTCACGGGGATCACTGCTTCGGGTTGCCTGGTCTGCTCACCTCGATGGCACACGTAGGGCGCACGAAGCCGCTCACGATCGTGACGACTGCCGAGGTGGCCGACTTCACACGTTACATAGAGGCGCATCATATGGAGGTGAGCTCCTACGCACTCTCTGTGACGATCGCGCCGAGTGACGAGGTCAGCCCGTCCATCTACACCGACGAGTGGATCACGGTCGACACGCTGCCCCTACGTCACCGTACGAGTGCCGTCGGCTTCCTCTGTCGTGAGCACTGTATGCCGAGGAGGATCGATCCTGTAGCTACGAACTTTTACCAAATCCCTTACAGCGCTATGCCAGCTCTGCAAATGGGGCTAGACTACGTCCCTCAAGGTGGCGGGCGCATCATCCCGAACCGTGAGCTGACGAAGCCTGGTCGCCCGTCGCGCTCCTACGCTTATCTCTCAGACACGCTCCCGGCGTGGCATCTGGTAGAGCAGATTCGTGGGGTGGACCTTCTCTACCACGAGAGCACCTACAGTGAGGAGTTTCTCGACCGTGCGGAGGCTTACGGGCACTCGACAGCACGACAAGCGGCTGAGGTGGCTAAGGCTGCCGAGGTGAGTCAACTGCTCTTGGGTCACTACTCGGGGCGCTATGACGATGTGTCGGTGCTGCTCAGAGAGGCGCAAGAGGTCTTTCCCAATAGCTTTGCAGCCCAAGAGGGGGATCTGTACGAAGTGTATGCTTTACTCGAAAAGCCTTTTATAGAAATCCAATGAGTAGCCGTATCAAGAGTCTCTTTAAGGACACCGTCATCTACGGTGCGACGACGATGCTCAGTCGCTTCCTCGGCTGGGCGCTCTTCCCGCTCTATGTGTATCAGCTCCCCTCGCCAGCGGACTACGGTATCGTGACCAATCTGTATGCCTGGGTGGCACTGCTCCTGATCCTCCTAACGTATGGAATGGAGACGGGCTTCTTCCGCTTTAGCCGTGAGGGTGACGGGCGCAAGGTGTACGCTAATAGTTTGCGTACGCTAGGCACCAGTTCGCTCCTCTTCCTCATCTTGGGCTTGCTCTTTGTCAAGCCTATCGGTGCGGCTCTCGGCTATGCGGACATGCTGCGCCCCGTGGCGATGCTCATTGTGATCGTGGCGATCGATGCTTTCACCAGTATCCCCTTTGCCTATCTGCGCTACACCAATCAAGCCTTGCGCTATGGCTTGATCAAGATCGGCTACGTACTCCTGACGGTGGCGCTCAATCTCTTCTTCCTACTGGTCTGCCCTTGGCTCCAGAGGGTCGCTCCAGGGGCGATCGACTGGTGGTACGAACCGGGGCTCGGGGTCGAGTATATCTTCCTCTCGAACATGATCGCCAATATCATCCTCCTGCTGGTCTTGATACCTTATATGAAAGAGGCGCGTGGCGGCGGACGCTTCGACTGGGGGCTCCTTCGTCGTATGCTGCACTACTCGCTGCCGATGGTCTTGCTCGGCATAGCGGGCAACTTCAACAAGATGGCGGACAAGATCATCTTCCCCTTGCTCTTTGAGGATCAAACCTTTGCCAATACGCAGCTCGGCATCTACAGCGCTGGGTACAAGATAGCGGTCGTCATCGTCATGTTTACGCAAGCCTTCCGCTTTGCTTACGAGCCATTTATCTTCCAGCGAGACAAGGAGGGCGAGCTCACGGCAGACGAGGAGGCGGCAGCGGAGCGCGAGCGTCGCATCACCTATGCTAAGGCTATGCACTACTACCTGCTCTCGGCAATCTTTATCTACGTAGCGGTGATGTGCTACCTCGACCTGCTCAAGGTGCTGATCAGTCCCGCCTACTATGACGGGCTGCGGGTCGTACCCTATGTGATGCTCGGGGAGGTGCTCTTCGGTATCTACTACAATCTATCGCTCTGGTACAAGTTGACCGACCGCACCTACTGGGGTGGCATCATCTCCACACTGGGCTGTCTGCTCACGGTGGCGATCATCGTGTGGGGAGCACCGCACTGGGGCTTTATGGCGTGTGCCTACGCCTCGGTGGTGAGCAACCTCCTGCTGGTGCTCATCTCCTACTTCCTCGGGCGCAAGTACTACCCCGTGCCGTACCGACTAGGGGCGACAGCAGGTTATTTCGCTGTGGGAGCCATCGCCGTGGGGCTCATCTTGTGGATCTATGGCACGATGCCTGCAATGTGGATGCGTCTCTTACTCAGCACCGTAGTCTTGGTTGCGCTCACGGGGTATGTCGCTTGGCGCGAGCAACTGGGCAAAGCCTTTGCCCCGCTCCTGCGACGCCTGCGCCACAAAGCTTCGTAAAGCTAAACTGAGCAACGGGTCTGCTCAACGTACTGACGTGTAGCGACTTGTAGGGACGCACGCTCTGTGCGTCCGTTCCCGTTAAAAGCAACATCGTTAAAATCGTTCTACAACGGACGCCCTCCGACTCAACACTATCCGTGCGTCCCTACAAGGGCTATTCGTGAGATTTGCGGGAATTGGAGAGAATGTGGCGCAACGTTGCCAAGGAGTCAAAGAATTCACTATCTTTGTGTATCGACACGGGCGGTCTGGTGAGAGAGAGTACGAGCCGGGCCGACTCTCCCGTGGCATATAGATTACAGACTAATAGACATATCGATTATGATGACTGATTTCGCAAGTTGGCTGACACCCGGTCAGAGTGTTCTTATAGTATCGAAGGATAGGACCTACCGAGGCACCTTCCAGGCTGTTTGTGGCGACTACATAGTCCTCGAGAGTCGTCGTGGTGACCAGCATTTCATCCGTGAGGAGCTGATTGAGTCCTTTACGGTGTATCACAAGAGAGAGAGGTCCGCTAGCACGCTGAGAGAGCCACTCGAAGAGGAGGAGCTCTCAGAGGAGCATAACGAGAGGAAGCTATCCGACGAGGAGGCGATAGAGAGCCTGCTCTCACCCCTAGAGGGCTCTATAGACAAGGACAAAACCTACATATACAAGCCTGGCGATCGTATCCCACTGCCTGACAAGAATCAGGTCAAGTCACACGCCGCTAAGCAACAGAAAGCGGGTCCCAACCGATACCCTCGCAACTCTGCCGACAAGCCTACCCTCAGCGAGATCCTAGACGAGATAGAGGCGGGTGAGGATAGGTCAGCTATTCCAGAGGAAGATCTGCAGATAGTGCGCCCTGCGGGCACGATCAAGATGCGGGAGAATATGAAGAAGTACGGCTTTATCGAGGCCTTTGATGAGGAGAAGACAAACTACTGGTTCCCCTTTAATGCGCTGACCGACGAAGATCTCAGCGTGACGGACGAAGTGGTCTTTTGCAAAGGATCAAACGAGAAGGGCTTCACCGCTAGTGGCATTGCTTCGCCAGGCACCATACACCGTCTGCTACTCCTCGTGGATTATATCCTGAAGACGAGATACTACAACTTCCCGATCGTGCTACCCCTCCTAGAGACGATGCGGGAGCAGTACCCCGACAATAAGAGTATCGAGGACAAGTATCAGGAGGTCAAGGAGCGACAAGAGAGCTACAGCAAGCGCAAAGGCGGTGCTGAGTGATTGACCCGCTATAACGCTATAGACTTATGAGACCTTTATATCAGATTACGGCACTACTTGTGGCACTGCTCGCTGTGTGTAGTTGCTCGGGAGGTGGCGGGAGCACCTTCACTCAGGCTAGTGGTAAGCCAAACGAGGTGATGCTCGTCATGGATCGTGACTACCTAGCGGACTCTGTCGGCACGGCTGTCAAGGCAATGCTACGAAGCTATGTACCCGCGATGCCTCAGATCGAGGAGCAGATGGACGTGACGACGGTGGATCCCAAAGACTTTGACACCTTCCTACGCTATGTGCGCAACATCCTGATTGTAGACATTGATGCGGGACGGTATACGCAGAACAGCGTCAAGTTTGCTTACGACCAGTGGGCGCATGGACAGATTGTGGTGACGATACAGAGTCCCTCGCCTGACTCGGTCTGCTACCTGATGGCGGATCGTGGACGTGCTGTGCTCAACCTATTCGTACGCCACGAGCTGGCGGTACAAGCGAGCAACTTGGTGAAGAACTTTAGCCACAAGGCTGACGAGCTAGCGGTAAAGCATCTCGGCTACCATATCAACGCTCCCGAAGACATTGTCTCCTACAAGGTGGGCAAGAATTGTCTCTGGCTCTCCAACAATGCGATGCGTCGGCGCACCGACATGCTCCTCTACAAAGTGCCTTACCATGGCGAAGCGCTGACAGCACCTTACCTCGTGGCGCTACGCGACTCGGTCCTGGCGGTCAATGTGCCTGGACCTGTCGAGGGAAGTCATGCGGTCACGGCGCCTCATATCTTGATGACAAGACAGGTCTCCATCGAGGGACAGCCCTTACGCACTGAGCTACGTGGACTTTGGGAGCTACGTGGCGGAGGATCTATGGGCGGACCATTCGTACAGCACGCTTTCGTCACTTCTCAGGGTAACGAGCTGGTCGTCGCTGAGGCTTTTGTCTACCATCCCAATGAAGCTAAGCGAGATGTGATGCAACAGGTCGAGGCGGCGCTCTTCTCCGTAAGAGCTGACTCCGTCGAGCTGTGGGACGCTGAGCAAGTAGCACAGGCTCGCTGGACGGCTTACACAACCTATTGAACGATTTATGACTGACAGAAGAATTGTGGTCGGGATAACCCACGGCGACATCAACGGAACGAGCTACGAACTACTGCTCAAGCTCTTCAACCGCAATGGCGTGACCGACCTCTTTACACCTATTGTATATGGATCTCCACGTATCGCCGCGTACTACAGTAAGGCACTACAGATGGAGCGTACGTCGTGGCATCTGATCACTGACGCGGAGGAGGCGGAGCCCGACGTGGTCAACGTGATCGACGTGGTGGGTGACGAGATTGATGTGACGCCTGGCAAGGTGACGGAGCCTGCGGGCTTGGCTGCCCTAGCGGCCTTAGAGCGAGCCACGAGCGACATCAACCGTGGCGCGATAGATGTCTTGGTCACCTGCCCGATAAATAAGTCGGCTATGCCGCAAGACCGCTTCCCCTACAAAGGGCACACCGCCTACCTAGGCGTGGCTTGCGGACAGGGCAAGGAGCCCCTGATGATCCTCGCAGCGCCTTCGGGTCTGCGGGTTGCACTGGTATCGACGCACGACGCCATTAGCCAAGTGCCCAAGGTCATCACTCAGAGACGAGTACTCAAGACTTTGGAGATCCTAGACGAAGCGCTACGACGCGACTTCCTAATCTCCTCGCCTCGCATAGCGGTCCTCGGACTCAACCCACACGCTGGGGACAACGGACTGATCGGCTCCGAGGAGCTAGAGGTCATCGCTCCGTCTATCGCCATTGCGCAGCGGGAGATGGGGATCTATGCTTTTGGGCCTTTCTCGGCCGATGGTTTCTGGGGCTCGGGAGCTTACCAGCAGTACGATGCGGTCTTGGCTATGTACCACGATCAGGGCTTAGCCCCCTTCAAGCTACTACACCTACACGACGGGGTCAACGTGACGGCCGGACTACCTATCATACGTACCTCGCCTGACCACGGCACAGGCTACGATATCGTGATGCAGGGCGTCGCCAATGAGCAGGCGCTTATGGAGTCGATCTACATGGCTATCGACCTTTACCGCCATCGCATGGCAGACGATGAGGCGCGTAGCAATGTGCTGCCTAAGCTCTACAAGAACAAACGAGGAGATAACGAGTAAATGCAAAGAGCGACAAAGGATATGGAACGCATCAATGGACTCATAGCTCGCAAAGGGATCAGACCCATGACTGATCGCATAGCCCACGAAGTGCTGGTGCGTACAGACTTTGCCGAGGTTCACTACATGTCTATGCTGGCGATGCTCATGGGTCTGGTCGCAGTCTTCACACTGCTGGACCCGCTCTCTCTGTGGAGCAGTATCGTTGGCACGGTAGTCATACTGCTGGCTCTGATACTCAACGAAACGGCCTACTCAGTAGAGCGACAGCGCGTCACGAGACAGACGGTTCCAGCGCCTAGCAAGCAGGTTGTCGTCTGGTACACAGCCACGCCAATCGTCATACAGCTGGCGCTCCTCGTCTCCTTGCCGATACGCATCAGCACCTACCCGCCACAAGAGGCGGACACGGCGGGCGTCTCGGGCTGGTGGTACGCTGCGCTAGCGATTATCGTCATACTCCTCTACCTCTATCAGCTACTCATCGAGTACTTCGTCAGGTACTCCCAGCGCACTATGACCGCACAGCTAGAGGCTCATCACTACGCCCCACTCTTTGCCTACCGATACCGACGAGGCTATCAGGCGACCAGTCCTAAGGAGCCCGAGGGCAAATGGTCTAGACGTGCGCTCTATCGCTTACTCACACTTTGGGAAGTCCTCCTCCCGTGGCACTACCGGCTACAGTCGCTACTCTATCGGCATGCGCATCAAGAAGGCGTGCCAGCGCAGTTTGTCCAGCAGATGCCTCAGTACAAGCGTGGCGTCGACATCACGCTAGGTCTGCTCAGCCACTACAACCGCTGGGTGCTCCTCGTCCTCACTTTGGCCTTCCGATGGGAACTTTGGTACCTAGTCGTGACAGGCGTCGTCATCTCGCTGATCACCCTAGGCGTGCATCTCTACCTAGAGTCTGAGTACCACAAGCTTTACCAGGGACTCAGCGACAACATACAGCGAAAGGAACAGCCTGAGTCTCCACAATAGTGTCATGAGTACGAGCAACAAGCGACTCCATATCTACAAAGCTTCGGCAGGAGCGGGCAAGACCCACACCATGACGAAAGCTTTCCTGCGCCACGTCCTGCAGTACCCCGAGCGTAGTTACCAGGAGGTCCAGGCGGTCACCTTTACCAACCTAGCTACCCGAGAGCTTAAGGAGCGTTTCTTCAAGGAGCTCAACACATTGGCGGTAGCGCCTCAAGAGTCGCCTTTCTACGGCAACTTTAATAAGCAGTACAGTGATAAGCAGCTATCCAAAAGAGCACGCACGGCGCTCCAGTCCATACTCTTCGACTATGACGGACTGCGAGTCAAGACGATCGACTCCTTCTTCCAAGACATCATCCATGCGCTAGCCATCGAGCTCAAGCAGCGCCCCACGACACGCATCGAGCTCTCCACCGATCAGATACTAGGACTAGCCGTGGAGCGACTCTTTGACGAGCCATCCCCAGAAGCCCAAGAGGCGATCAAGCGCTTTCTGACCGACCAAGCCGACAAGTCGATCTACGCTCTCAAGAACGGCCTGACCCTCTTCGCCAAGCAGCTCTACAATGAGCAGATACAGGAGCTGGCCTTTGAAAATAAACAGTTGCTCAACCCTGAGACCTATCCCCTCTTTTTGAAAGCGGTCAAGGCGCAGATCGATATCGTGAAGGAGGAGATCCGCAAGCAGGTAGACGCATTCCGAGCTCTAGTCATCCCAGGCACTAAGTTCCCTGGCGGACAGCAATCCCCACTCGCTAGACTGACTGACACGACGAAGGATCAACCGACCATCGGTGCCACAAAGTCCTATATAACCGCCACCACGTGGGATAAGTATCTGAGGCACTTCAACGTTGAGGAGGCCCTGGATGAGCGCTACACAAAGGGCTTCGAGGGCTCCCCCCTGCTTGATGCCTTCTACAAGATACTGCCCCTCCACACAAAGCTCTTTACCCTGCAGACCGCCATCAGAAAGGGGTATGACCTGCAGCTCCTCGGAGAGATACAGAGCAACGTCAGCAAGGTCTCAGAGGAGCTCAACATCACGCTCCTAGACAACGCCAAGCAACTCATACGCACCCTCGTAGGTAGGGAGCATAGCACAGCTTTTATCTATGAGCGGATCGGTACCAAGCTCAAGCATCACATGATCGATGAGTTTCAGGATACCAGTCGCTTTCAGTACGAAAACTTCAAGCCGCTCCTCAATGAGGCTCTAGCCGCTGATGGCTCCAGCTTCATCGTTGGAGATGTCAAGCAGAGCATCTACCGCTTTCGCAATAGCGACCCGATGCTCCTGCAGGAGAGCCTGAGCGATGACTTCTCCGAGTATGAGGAGACAGACAACCTAGAGTTCAACTGGCGTAGCGCTCCAGCGATTGTCTCTTTCAACAACCGCTTCTTCTCTCTCCTACCCAATGCCTCTGAGCTCAAGCTGGATAAATCCTCCGAAAGCTACAAGCTTATCGAGAACATTTACAAAGCCTCAGAGGTCCATCAAGAAGTTCCCAAGCAGCACATAAACAAGGTAGGCGGAGTCTTCATCCATCAGTGGCAGGAGGCTAGCCCACAGGATCAGCTCCAGGCAAAGATCGACTACCTTCTCGAGCACGTCATCCCCTCCCTCCGAGAGCGTGGCTACAAGCTCTCCGATATCGCCATCCTGACGCCAAAGAACGATACCCTCCAGCGCATCGCTCAGTCCATCATTCTGCACAACAAAAACGTTCCATCTGGTCAGGAGCCCCTCGCCTTCGTATCTCGTGAGATGCTCTCACTAGATGCTAACCCGCTCTACCGACTCATCGTAGAGATCATGCACAGCGTGCTAGTCAATGCAGGAGCCGCTGAGGAGCTCTACAGCAAGAGCTTCGAGCACCGACTAGCCACAGCGCACTATGCCGTACTGGCGCATAGCATCCATGACCTACCCGCCCTAGATCTCACACGTTGCTACAGCGAGGGTCTAGGCGCCTCGCTCTACGAACTCACACTACTGATCATCGAGGCCGTGAGCCCCCTCATCACCTCCGCCGACCAGCCCTACATAGATGCACTCCTAGACACCGTACAGGACTATAGCCAGGACAACTACGTGGATCTGCAGGGCTTCCTCGAGTGGCTAGAGACCCACACCCCCAGACTATGCCTAGAGACGCAAGATGCACTGCAGCTCCTCACCATACACTCGGCCAAGGGGCTAGGCTTCCCCGTCGTCTGCCTTCTGGAGTACCAGTGGAGGCTCCTAGACCACAACGACATCATCTGGTGCGATGACAAGGAGGTGATGGACGAGCTTCACAAGCTGCTAGGTACGGATGTGGAGATTCCTCCCCTACTCCCCATCTCCTCTACCAAAGAAACGCTGAGTACCCCCTTCCGCCACAGGATCGCAGCCGAAGAGGGCGCAGCCCTCCTAGACCGTATCAACACGCTCTACGTAGCGATGACACGAGCCAAGAGCGAGATGCACCTGATCCTCAGTGAGAAGAAGGAGAAGTCAGGTAAGAGTGTCAACTTCGAGAGTGTCGTCTCCGAGCTAGTGGGAAAGATCCACGACACCGCCTCCAGTGCAAACTTTTGCGGATCCACGGAAATCCCACTCCACTACTCCGAAGCCACAACTTCTTCGGCAAAAGTTGGAGAAGTCCTGCAGCGCACCTTTTACACTCAGACAGATCCCTCCACAGCTCCGCAAACTCAGCCTACGGCAGAGTCCAGCACCACCTCAGCGCCCCGCAGGATCTCTGGCAGAGAGCAGACCAGCGACCTAGCCCAGCTACGCGTGCGTCGATCCCAGAGCATCTCCTATCAAGAGCAAGATGCCGTACGCAGAGGACTATTCCTCCACGCCTTGCTAAGTGAGATTGACTACCTAGAGCACGACGAACTACAAGATATACTCCAGGCCAAGTGCCACCAGGGGCTCCTCCCCAGGGAGCAACTAGCCCCCCTCACCAAGCAGCTCGAAGGCGCACTCGCAGACCCTGCGATAGCCGAGTACTACCAGCCGAGTAGCAAGTGGCAGGTGGTCAACGAGCGGAGCGTCGTCCGCTTTACACAAGACACCAGCAGCGAGACACGCACAGCCCGCATAGAGCGTCCCGACCGCATCATGTATGATGAGGAGGCGCAGCAAGCCGTCATCATAGACTACAAGAGTGGCGATGAGGCGCAGCAGCAGACCGCTCGTCACAAGCGCCAGCTACGCAACTACCGCAAGGCGCTCCTCGCCAGTGGCTTCACGACCGTCCGCGCCTACCTCCTCTACCTCTCCAGCGACGGGCACCTAGTCGTCGAGGTAGACTGACCCCTCTACTGCCCTCCCCCAGTCTCCCCACAAAGGACTGCGAGATCAGGGCTGACGCATTATAATTCTATTTCGAAGATTTCCTCTGGAGTCATACGTGCAAGCTTTTTCCTTAGGCGAAGCGTCGAAGTGCCTTTGAGCTTG
>QWCB01001284.1_pt1 | contig 25728 bp, 24 predicted proteins | sample 1972511 | NCBI WGS metagenome assembly QWCB01 (sample SAMN09866719, study PRJNA288562) | Human gut metagenome isolate term5_stool, whole genome shotgun sequencing... | isolation source: gut | host: Homo sapiens | place: USA: California | reverse complement strand
TCAAATGTAGATGTATTAAAAGTAGGACATCATGGATCTAAAACAAGTAGTAGTAAAGAATTTATAAATGTGATTAATCCTAAATACAGCATTATTAGTATTGGAAAGAATAATAGGTATGGGCATCCAAATAAAGAAGTATTAAACAATTTGAGTGATTCAAAAATTTATAGAACAGATCAAGATGGAAGTATTATGTTTAAAATTAAAAATACTAAATTAAAGATAGAAACTTGTGGTCCATAGGAGGGAGATTGATAAAATGAATGAAGTAAAAGAATATACTGAAAAAGTATTTGAAGATATAAAACATATTGATAAAAATAATCATGAATATTGGTTAGCAAGAGATTTAATGCCATTGCTTGAATATAGTAAATGAGAAAATTTCAATAATGTAATCCAAAAAGCAGTAACATCATATAAAAATAGTAATAATGATGATACATATTGGCTTCCCAAAGTCAGGAAGCCAATAATAACTGGTAAAGGTAAAGAAGAATTTATTAAAGATTATAAGTTATCTAGGTATATATGTTATTTAATAGTTCAAAATGCTAATTCTAAAAAGAAGATGGTTGCATTAGGTCAAACATATTTCGCTATTCAAACACGAAAACAAGAATTTTCTGAAAAAAGAATATAGTGAACTAACTGAAGATGAAAAAAGATTTTATCAAAGAAATTTAACTAAAAAAGGAAACTACTCTTTAAATATTGTAGCTAGAAATGCAGGAGTTAAAAACTTTGATAAATTTCATAATAGTGGATATAAAGGTCTATACAATGGTGAGACAACTAATGATATTGCAAAAAGAAAAGGATTAAGATATAGAGAAGATATTCTAGATAATATGAGAAGTGAAGAATTAGGAGCTAATTTATTTAGAATTACTCAAACAGAGGCAGTTTTAAGAGAAGATAATATTATAGGAGAAAATAATGCTAATAAAACTCACTATGATATAGGTAAAAATATTAGAGAAACAATTAAAAAAAATCATAGAACAATGCTAGAAAATTTATCAACTCCAGAAAAAAGTTTAAAAGAATTAGAAAAAGAGAAAAAAAGATTCAAATAAGCTATTTCAAGATAAAAATTCATTATGATTGTGATATAATAATTACAGGATGTGGTTATATGTCAAAGGAATCAAAATTATATTTATTTAGAGATAGAAAAGATTATATAAAGAAAATGACTAATGATGATGTAATAAATGTTATTGGTACAAAAGGTTCCGGTAAAACAACAAGTACACTGAAATATATTAATGATGATAATTATATTGTTATTAATTGTGATAGATTATATGAAATGCCAACTGATAAAGTTGTTGAGGATAAATATTTAACTGAAATAAAAGATTTTTTAAAAAATAAATATGGAAAAATATGTGAGGGTGAAGAGTTTGTAAAATGCTATAATGACATATTAGATTTTATCAAAAGTAAAAAGAAAAAGCATTAATTGAAGGTAATGTAATCTATGATATTAAACCAATAACATTATTAAAAGGTACTGTAATTGTTAAAAGAACTGGAATAATAAAATGCTTTGTACGAGCGGTGAAGAGAGATTATCCAATTAAATATTTCATGAATCAAGAAATTGAAAAGCATGGAAAAATATTAGGAAGATTCTATAGACTTAAAAATATAATAAAAAGAAGAAAAAACATTTTTAAAATTTATCATGAAATTGAAAATATAATTGATGCCTTAGAAACATATAAAAATGATTAACTGTAATTATTGATTTAATTGCAGTTTTTTCTTTATATAAATTCGTATGCATAAACGTATGTCATCACATGGCAATGAAGATCATATAGGAGACTCTATTACTTTAATAAATAATTTTAAAGTAAAAAAAGTCATATTTAACTGTGGTGAGTTTAACGATTTAGAAAAAGAATTAATTAAATTATTAGACAAAAAGAAAATTAAATATTATTCATGTATTAAAGAACTAAATATAGATAATAGTTTAAGAAAAATAACTCAAGATAAAACAATAGGTTTAATAATATGTAAAAAAGATAACAAATACGTAATAGAATACTCAAGCGATAAAAGAATATTATCAAGAGAATATGAATTGATATAAAAAAGCATCCAATTTATTAGAAAAAATTTATTAAAAGAATGTTGACAAACAACATCAAAAAATGTATATTGTAATAAAAGGAGAAAATAAAAATGAAAGAAAAAATTGATAATGAATTTAAACCAAGGACATGGTTACTTGGTATATTAATATTTATTGCTCTTGTAATAGTAGTTATATTAATTAATAAAATAGTTCTAGTTAGTAAAGAAAGAAAGGAAAATTCTAAAAGTTTATTTGACATATTTGATAAAACATATAATGATATAGAAGATTCTAAAACAAAAGTCGATGAAGAATATCAAAAACAACTAGAAAAACATAATATTGATTCATTTAATAGTCCTCTTGAATTATATTCAGGTACTACAATAAGAAGTAATGTACCAAACAATATAGATAATATTATAAGTAGTAACAAGAAAAATAGTGACCATATAATTACTTTATGTTATCAAAATACTTGTACAGAAGATGAAAATGAAATGAGAACTATAAAAAAGAATTTTACTGAAAAAATTCCAACAAGTGATCCTAACTGGTTTGAAAAAACAACTCAATATTATGATATAATACTTGATTATGATGAAGCTGGTTATGTAAATAAGATTACTATAGAATGATAGAGGTGAGAACATGGAAAGTATAGTATATATAGTTTTAACAGTTTTATTAATCGTTATTTTAGTAATAATTGCTAAGTATAATAAACTAGTTAAATTATTTAATAAAATGAAAAAAGCCAAATCAGATATTGAGATATGTCTAAATAAAAGATTTGATTTAATGCCTAACTTAGTAGAAACAGTAAAAGGTTATAGTAAGCATGAAAATGGTACTTTAGAAAAAATTACAGCATTAAGAAGTGAATATAATAACAAGAATCATATAGATATAAAATCCGCTAATGAAATGAATAATGAACTTACCAAGTATTTAGCAGTAGTAGAAGCTTATCCAGAATTAAAAGCTGATACTGAGTATTTAAATCTACAAAGTGAATTAAGTATTGTCGAAGACCAATTAAAAGATGCTAGGGAAATATATAATCATGTTGCAAATAATTATAATACTGCTATTGAAGTAGTACCAAGTAACATAGTAGCGGCTATCTTTGGATTCAAAAAAGCTGAGTTATTTAAATTAGAAGACGCTAAAAAAGAAAACGTAGAAATAAAATTATAAACAAAATAAATTAACAAAATATAATTCAAAAAGGGATGATGAACTATTATCTCTTTTTCATGCATTAAAAATATCCAAAAAGAGGAACAAAACTCAAACTACCAGCATATAGTATAATGTCATAAGAGAAATCTTATGTTTACATATAAGTAGTCCTCCTTAACCGGAGGCTATTTTAGTATATATAATTAACTACCATATAATAGATATGGCTGATATATTATTTTTAGATTACAAGCTAAAAATAACCCTCTAAGATTATAGCTTAGAGGGAATCATAAAATAAAAAATAACAAAAAATACTTGCATTTTATAAAAAGAATAGTTATAATGTCATAGAAAGGAAGCGTTATATGTCAAAAAAATTAGTAATCGTGGAGTCCCCACATAAAAGTAAAACAATAGAAAAATATTTAGGAAAAGATTTCAAAGTAGTATCTTCAGTAGGACACATCAGAGACCTATCAACATCAGGAAAATATGGCTTTGGAGTAGATATAGATAATAATTTTAAACCAGATTATAAAATAATCAAAGGAAAAGCAAAATTAGTAAAAGAATTAAAAAAAGATATCAAAGATGCAGACTTCGTATATCTAGCAACCGACCCCGATCGTGAAGGAGAAGCAATAAGTTGGCATCTATACGATACCTTAGGATTAAAAGAAGAAAACTATGATCGAATAGTCTTCAACGAAATAACCAAAAAAGCCGTTCTAGATTCATTTAATAAAGCTAGAAAAATAGATGATAATCTAGTAAAATCTCAAGAAACAAGAAGAATACTAGATCGTATCATAGGCTTTAGACTAAGTAAACTAATGCAGTCTAAAACAGGAGGTAAATCAGCAGGCCGTGTTCAATCAGTAGCTCTAAAGTTAATCGTTGATCGTGAAAGAGAAATAGAAGCCTTCATTCCTGAAGAATACTTTGAGATAGAAGCAAAATTTAATGACTTCGATGCCAAATTAGATACCTATAATCATAAAAAAATAGAAATCAAAAAAGAATCTGAAGCCAAAGAAATACTAAGTAAACTATCAAATGCCTTCAAAATAGAAAGTATTGATAAAAAAGAAAAAGCTAAGAAAAGCAAATTTCCTTTTACTACAAGTACACTAGAGCAAGAGGCTTCAACCAAACTAGGCTTTACCTCTAAGAAAACCATGATGATAGCCCAAAAACTATATGAAGGAATAAATCTAAAAGATGGAGCAGAAGGATTAATATCTTATATGAGAACCGATTCCGTAAGATTATCTGATGAGTTTATTAAAGAAACCTATGGTTATATTAAAGATAATTATGGAAGTGAGTATGTAGGTTATGTAAAAAAGAGTAATAAAACTGAGAATGTTCAAGATGCCCATGAAGCCATAAGACCCACTAATATAAATAATACTCCAGAAAAAATAAAAGAATATCTAACTAATGATGAATATAAATTATATAGTCTAATATATTATAGAGCCCTAGCATCCCTAATGAAAGATGCCAAGGTAGAAGCAACTACTGTTATATTAGATAATAATAATTATCAGTTCAAAGTAAATGGACAAATCCTAATCTTTGATGGATACTTAAAAGTATATAGTAAATATGAAGATAGTGAAGATAAAGTATTACCAGACTTCTCAAACTATAAAAGTAATGTATTAGTAGCTAACACTATAGAATATACATCACATACAACAAAACCACCTGCTAGATATACCGAAAGTAAACTAATAAAAGAAATGGAAGAATTAGGAATAGGCCGTCCATCAACATATGCTAAAACAATTGATACCATTGAAGAAAGAGGTTATGTAAAAGTTATTGATAAAAAATTTATTCCTACTGAAGTAGGTATTGAAACAACCGATAAATTACAAGAATTCTTTAAAGATATCATAAATGTAGAATATACTAAGAATATGGAAGATGATCTAGATAAAATAGCAGAGGGTAACATGGAGTGGAATAAATTACTAAGTATCTTCTATCAAGAATTTGAACCTAAAGTAGAAGTAGCTTTCAAGGATATGGAAAAGAAAGTCCCAGAAGAAACAGGAGAATTATGTCCTAATTGTGGTAGTCCATTAGTAATAAAACAAAGTAAGTATGGAAAGTTTACTGCTTGTTCAAATTATCCAACTTGTAAATATATTAAAAGTAATAAAGAAGAAAAAGAAGTAAAAGAAATTATATCTTGTCCAAAATGTGATGGTAAAATATTAGAAAAGAAAACTAAAAGAGGAAAAATCTTTTATGGATGTTCAAATTATCCAAAATGTGATTTTGCTAGTTGGGATAAACCAATTGAAGAAAAGTGTCCTAATTGTAATGGAACATTAACAGAAAAAAAAGATAAGATAAAATGTATGAATTGTGATTATGAGAGAGCTAATTAATTTAGTTCTTTTCTTTTGCCACTTCAACTTTAAGTAAACTTAAATTTTCCGTGGTATTTTTGAGTCTACGTCTCAAAAATAAGAGTTATGTTGTAAATAGTGAAATAAATTACAAAATTTTCCAAAATCAAAAAATGTGAATAATTAGCAATTATGTAATACAATATATACAGATGGGTTACTTGTGAAGGAATAACGATGTGTTGGCAATGCCAGTAAGCATACTTTGTATGTGAGCATTCATCTCGCCTGGGGTACCCATCATTTTTAATTACCATTTTGATGAATTAAAAAAGATAATATTAAACAATAAATATAAAGTACTTTGAACAAAAGTATTTTTTCTTTTACATATTCAAATAAAAATAATTATAAAATGCAATTAAATTGAATAAAAACAGTGAAATATTAGCAGAAATATGGTATAATATATAAAGAAAAAACAAATACAAAAAGGGTGATGTTTATGGATAATAAAAAGTATAAAGAAAAAGTAGAAATACAAGAAAAAATAAGAAGAGTAAATGGTGCTATGGCCCAAGAAGGTATGCCATTAACAAAAGATATAAAGAAAAAATTATATAATTGTATAATAGGAAAAACCACCACAACAAAAGAAAGAAAAAAAGTCATTGAAAAGTATAGAGGAATCTATGGATAGTAAATATAAATACACATATGAAAAAACAGCCAATTATTGTTATGAAGGGACTGATACTCTAATCAACAAACTTAATATTACAAACGATAAAGATTTATTTAATGCAGAAAGAGAATTAGTATCTTTTAGAACATATGAACTAAATGAAAAACCATTAAAAGGTAACTTTGATTTTGATTATTTAAAAAAAATTCATAAATATTTATTTCAAGACATATATAGATGGGCTGGCAATATAAGAAATTGTAACATAGCTAAACAAGATTTATTTTGTTTAAGTGAATATATTGAAACATTTGGCACAGATATATTTAACAAGCTAAAAGAAGAAAACTATTTTGTATATTACGATAATGAATTAACTATAGAAAAATTAGTTGATTTGTTTGCAGATATTAATGCTTTACATCCATTTAGAGAAGGAAATGGAAGAAGCCAAAGACTATTTATAGAATCATTGGCTAAAATAAATGGAATATATTTAGATTTAACAGAAGTAACAAAAGAAGATATGATTATAGCTAGCCACGAAAGTATAAAAGGAAATTATCATAAATTAAAAGAAATATTTATAAAATATAGCTATGCTTTAGACGATAAAGAAAAATTAAAATATATAAGTGATTATTGTTCTGACGAACTAAAAAAGATAATATTAAACAACAAATAAAAATATAAAGTACTTTGAACAAAAGTATTTTTTCTTTTACATATTAAAATAATAAATTATAGTTAGTTAACAAAAAATACTTTTAAAATATTGCCAATTAGTAAATAATAATATATAATTATATAGGAAATAGGGTGATAAAATGAAGAAAGTATTATTATGTATTATGGATGGTGTAGGATTAACAAAAAATAAAAAATATAATGCCGTATATAATGCCAAAACACCAGTATTAGATAAATTATGGGATAAATATCCTCATAGTCAATTAGAAGCATCAGGTACCCCGGTAGGTTTACCAAGAGGACAAATGGGAAATTCAGAAGTAGGTCATACCAATATAGGAGCAGGTCGTTTAGTATATCAATCATTAGAACTAATAAATAGTAAAATAAAAGATAAAAGTTTTTATAAAAATGAAGAATTATTAAAAGTAATAAATCATGTTAAAGAAGAAAATAGTAGTTTACATTTAGTAGGACTTTTATCAGATGGAGGAGTACATTCACATATCAATCATTTATTTAGTTTATTAGAATTATCCAAAAAAGAAGGATTAAAAAAAGTATATGTTCACATCTTTACAGATGGTAGAGATGTAAGTCCTACCAGTGGAATAAAGTATATAGAAGCCTTAGAAAAATATATGAAAAAATTAGGCGTAGGAAAGATAGCCTCATTAGGAGGAAGATACTATGGTATGGATAGAGATACTAACTTTGATAGAGTAGAAAAAGCCTATAATGCAATGGTAGTAGGAACTTCAGTTAAAGAAGCCAAGAAAGCATGGAAAGAAAGTCAAAAAAACAAAGTAACTGATGAATTCATAGTACCAGTAACTACTGATAAAAAAGGTCTAATAAAAGATAACGATGGAATTATTTTCTTTAACTATAGACCAGATAGATTAAAAGAGCTTGCTAGTATCTTTACCAATAAAGAATATAAAAGTTTTGCTAAAGAAGAAATAAAAAATTTAAAAGTAGTAACAATGATGCATGTAGCAGATACCGTATTATGTCCATATGCTTTTGAGTTACCAGAACTAACAAATACCTTAGGAGAATATATAGCAAGTAAAGGATTAACCCAACTTAGAATAGCAGAGACTGAAAAGTATGCTCATGTAACATATTTCTTTGATGGAGGAATAGATAAAGAATACAAAGGAGAAAAAAGAATATTAGTACCAAGTCCAAAAGTAGCAACTTATGACTTAGAACCAGAAATGAGTGCTCATATGATAACAGCCTCATTAGTAAAAGAAATAACAACAAGTCATGAAGACTTAATAATATTAAACTTTGCTAATGGCGATATGGTAGGCCATACAGGAGACTATGAAGCCGCTATTAAAGCTGTTGAAACAGTAGATGAATGTATTGGTAAAATATTAGAAAATATCTCATTAGAAGAATATACCATTATAGTAACAGCAGATCATGGTAACTGTGAAGTAATGCGTAATAAAGATAATAGTATTAATACTAGTCATACTACTAATGTTGTACCATTTATCATAACCGATAAAAGTCTAAAATTAATAGATGGAAAATTAGGAGATATAGCTCCAACCATATTAACACTAATGGGCTTAGAAGTACCAAGTGAAATGACAGGTAATATCTTAATAAAAAGTAGAAAGAAGAGGTAATTATGTTAGAACTACTAAATACAAAAATATTTGATAATGAAAGAAATATCTTAAATGCTGATTTATTTGTTAATAATTTAAAACATACCTTTAAAGCATTTAAATTTAATACAAAGATAACATATGAAGTATATAGAAATATAACAATATATCATATAACATGGAATGATGAGAAAAGCTATGAAGATATGTTAGAATTAAAAAAAGAAATAGCCTTAGCCTTAGGAGTAACTACTAATGAATTTGAAATAGAAAAAGAAAAAGAAAACGAAGTAAAAATAAAAGTACAAAACATGAAGAAAAGTACCTTATCATTAAAAGAATTACTAGAAGAATCTAAAGATAAAGATAATAATAATATACCACTAGGCTTATCAGAAGAAGATAAAGTAATATATTTTAATATAGAAAAAGATAAGAATCTATTAGTAACAGGAGTAACAGGTATTGGAAAGACTAATCTATTTAATAATATAATACTAAATATCTTAATGAATAAAGATAAAACTAAAATAATTATTTTAGATTCCCAAAGTATAAATTATAATACTTATGATAAATTATGTGAAGTAGTAAATAATGAACAAGAAATAATAAATAAAATAAAAGAAATAAGACATATCTTTGAAGAAAAAGTAAAAAATAATGATCAAAGTAGAATAATTTTATTTATTGATGAAATATATGAAATAATAAAAAATGATATAAGTGTAAAAGATGATATTAATTACTTATTAGAAGTTGGAGCCACTATGAATATTCATATTATAATGTCTACTGATAGTGTATTAGATGAAGATATAAATTATTTATTTGATAAAGACGATATATCTAAATTAAGTTTTTATCTAACTACAAGAAGAGAATATAATAAATTCTTAGATAATTATATAGATGAAAGTTTAGGTAGAGATGGTATATATGTAAGTACCAATAGTAAATTAACTAGAATAAGCCTTCCTTTAATAGAAGATGATGAAATAACTAGAGTAGTAGATAATTTAAAAGTAAATATATAAGTAATAGTAGTAAGGAGTATTTATGAAGAAGAAAGAAAGGGTAAAAGATCCAGATAAAATAAAAAAGAGAGATAACATTTTTACCATTATATTAAGTATTTGTGATGTAGTAGCAGTAGTAGTATTATTTCTTTTATATGGACCATTTAATGGCTTTAGAGACTGGTTAGTAACTACCGCTATGAGTACTATGAATCATCAATATTTTGCTACTACTTTCTATAGTGATGAATATATAAATAAAGTATTAGCAAGACATAGTATTAAAGAACCAGATGGAAATACTGATATTAGTGAAATAATAGGTAAAGAAGAAAATTATATAGATGAATATGATAAAGAAATATTAGATAGAAATAAAAAAGATATTTATAAATTAATAGAAATAAATGAAAAAGGATTCTCTGGATATTTAGTAGCTATTTATGATCCATCTAAAATAAAAGTAACTTATAGTAAAAACTTAGGTTATTCTGGAGAATATTTAGTAGATATGGCTAAAAGAGAGAATGCCGTAGTAGCTATTAATGGTGGAGGCTTTCTTGATAAAGATGGTCAAGGAACAGGAGGACAAGCAATTGGAGCCATTATTTCAAATGGAAAGATAATAAGTAACTACAGTCATAGTCAATATGGTGGTGGAATAATAGGCTTCACTAATGATAATAAATTATACTTAGGAAAAATAAGTGCTGAAGAAGCAATTAACATGGGTATAAGAGATGCTGTAGAATTTGGACCTTTCCTAATAGTAAATGGTAAGAGTGCTTTTATAAATGGTAATGGAGGTTATGGTATTCATCCAAGATCCGCTATTGCACAAAGAAAAGATGGTATCGTATTATTTCTAGTAATAGATGGAAGAAGTCTAAAAAGTAAAGGAGCAGATATGAATGACTTAGTAGATATCTTACTTAGATATCATGCTTATAATGCATCAAACTTAGATGGCGGTAATTCAAGTGCCCTAGTAATAGATAATAAAATAGTAAACCACCCAATTAACTGGGATAACTTAGAACAAACAAGACCAATACCATGTGGATTTATAGTTAAAGAGTAAATAAATACTCTTTTTTTAATAAAATACAAAAATGTAGTTGTAACGTTCAAAAAAAGATGATATAATCTAATTATGAACGAATAAGTTCTAGAAAGAAGAGGAAAATAAATGAAAAAGAAAATATTATTAATAGCAGTGTTATTTATGGTAACATTACTAACAGGGTGTGGAAGTAAAGAAAAAGTAGTAATTTATACTAGCATGGAAGAGGAAAGAAATCAAAAATTAACAGAAATGGTAAAAAAAGAATTTCCTGAATTAAATGTAGTTATTCAACACATGGCTACTGGTAATAGTGCCGCTAAAATAAAGAATGAAGGTACTAATGTAGAAGCAGATATTGTTATTGATTTAGAAACTGCTCATATGAAGGATATTCAAAAGAATTTTGCTGATTTATCAAAGTTTGATTCAAGTTTTTATATGGATGGTGTTAATACATCGAGTAATTATTTAACATGGGTTAAATATACTATGAACTTAATTATTGATAATAAATATTTTAAAGAGCATAATTTAAGTGTACCAAAAACATATGAAGACTTATTAAAACCAGAATATAAAAATTTAATAGCAATGCCAGATCCAAAAACATCAGGAACAGGCTATGGTTTCTATTTGAATGTAGTAAATATAATGGGAGAAGATAAAGCAATAGAATACTTTAAAAAATTAAAAGGTAATTTAAGAGAGTATACAACATCAGGATCAGGACCTACTAATTTATTAAAACAAGGAGAAATAGCAATAGCTATGGGAATGACTGCACAAGGTGTTGAAGCTATAAATGCCGGCTATGATTTTAGTATTGTAGAGTTAGAAACAGGTTCTCCATATAACACAACATCATGTGGAATTATAAAGGGGAGAGAAACAAACAAAAATGTTGAAAAAGTATTTAATTGGTTAATTAAAGATTTTGGTAAATATGATAAAGAAAACTATATGCCAGATAAAATATTAAAAGAACAAGAAAATAAAATGAAAAATTATCCAGAAAATTTAAAAGATGCTAATATGACTGGTATTGATAGTACTGAAACAAAAACAAAATTAATTGAGAAATGGGGAGAAGTAAATGGTTAATCTTGAAATAAAAGATTTAACTAAAGTATATAATAAAAAAACAGTTTTAGATAACATAAGTTTTGAAGTAAAAGATGGAGAATTTTTATCAATATTGGGTCCTTCTGGATGTGGCAAAACTACATTATTAAAAATATTAATAGGAATAGAGAATTCTACTTCTGGTAAGATATTAAAAAAAGGAAAAGATATAACTAAACTTGATTCATCTAAAAGGGGAATGGGCATAGTTTTCCAAAACTATGCTCTGTTTCCTAATATGACTGTTTTAGATAATGTTATGTATGCGTTAAATTTAAAATTGAAAAATAAAGAAGAAGCAAAAAAAGAAGCATTAAAAATGATAGAAGTAGTAAATATGGAAGAACACATTAAAAAATATCCTCATGAGTTGTCAGGTGGACAACAACAAAGAGTAGCAATAGCAAGAACCTTAGCATTAAATCCTGATATTATTCTTTTTGATGAACCAATGAGTGCTCTTGATGCCGATAATAGATTAGGATTAAGAAAAGAATTAAAAGATATACAGAAAAAATTTAAAACTACTATGATATATATTACTCATGATCAAGAAGAAGCATTTTCTTTATCAGACAGAGTAATGGTGATGAATGATGGTAAAATAGAACAAATAGATGAACCAAATAAAATATTTAATCATCCAAAAAATGATTATGTGAGAAAGTTTGTAACAAATCATTTAATAGAAAAAGTATCATCAATTGAAAAATGTACAGGAATTGATTTATAATGAAAAAGAAAAGTAAAGTTAGTATTTTAGTTTTAATATTTCTTTTAATAACAGTCTTCTACCCATTAGTAGAAATGCTATTAAGAGTAGAATGGTCTGATTTTGGTAACTTAATATCATCAAGATCATTTAAAGAAGCTTTATCTAATTCATTATTTGTTACAAGTATATCTACTATTATATCAATATTGATAGCATATTTACTAGCTTATACATTAAATAGAACAAATATAAAACATAGAGCAGTATTAAAAGTATTATTAACTATTCCTATGTTAATACCATCAATATCACATGGACTTGGATTAATTAATTTATTTGGAGCAAATGGAATAATATCTAAAATATTAGGATTTAATATTATAGGATGCCCTGGTATAATAATAGGCTCTATTTTATATTCATTTCCCGTAGCATTTTTAATGCTAGATGATGGATTTAATTATATCGATAATAATATGTATAATACAGCTAAAGTGCTAGGTTTGAACCAATGGCAAACATTTAAAAAAGTAACATTATGTTATTTAAAAAAACCATTATTATCATCTATATTTGCTGTATTTACAATGATATTTACAGATTATGGTGTACCTCTAGCAGTAGGTGGAAAGTTTTTAACATTGCCAGTATTTCTATATAAAGAAGTAATAGGGTTACTAGATTTTTCAAAAGGTACAATGATAGGATTATTCTTATTAGTGCCTGCTATCATATCATTTTTATTTGATAATTTTTCTAAAGATTATAGTAGTGGTGAATTTGAAGGAAAAGATTATAAAATAAGTAAAAACAAAACAAGAGATATAATATTTACTACATTATTATATTTAATAATTATATTTGTTTTTATAGTAATAGGTTCGTTTGTTTATTATGCTTTCATAGATAATTTTATTATTAACAAAAGTTTTTCCTTAAAACATTTTGAATATGTATTATCTAATGATATTGGAAAATATATATTAAATTCACTTTTAATAGCAGTATCAGTAGCAGTAATAGGAACATTTATAACATATTTTACGGCATATGCAACCGCTAGAATAAAAGGAAAGATAGCTAAATTAATCCATATATTAACAATATCATCACTAGCTATACCTGGTATAGTACTTGGTTTATCATATACTATAGGATTTAAAGATACTTTTATATATAATACTTTTATTATAATGATTATTGTAAATATAATACATTTTATGGCTTCACCATATTTAATGGCCTATAATGCATTATTAAAAATAAATCCTAATTATGAAGTTGTAGCTAAAACTTGCAATATAAGTTCATTTAGAATAATAAAAGATGTAATAATACCATGTAGTAAGATAACAATAAGAGAAATGATAGCATATTTCTTTATAAATTCAATGGTAACAATATCTGCAGTAACATTCTTATTTAATACAGATACAATGCCTTTATCATTAATGATAAATACATATGAAGGTAATATGATGTTAGGAGAAGCTGCTATTGTATCATTAATAATATTATTCTTTAATTTAATAGTAAAAGGATCTATCTATTTAATAAATAGAAAAGAAGACAGAAAGAAGTGAAATTATGAAATTAACATATAACGAATTTGAAATATTAGTTTGTATAGAAAAAGAAAAAAGAGAATTATCTCAAAGAGAAATATCAAAGACAACTAATCTTTCTTTAGGCACAGTAAATAAAACTATAACTAGTTTATTAGAAAAAAAATTAATAAATGAAGATAATACTATAACAAAAAGAGGATTAAAAGAATTAGAACCATATAGAGTAAAAAGAGCTATCTTTTTAGCAGCAGGCTTTGGATCTAGACTAGTACCTATTACTCTTAATACACCAAAACCATTAGTATTAGTAAATGGTAAAAAAATAATAGAAACATTATTAGATGCTGTAGTAAAAGCTGAAATACCAGAAATAATAATAGTTACTGGATATTTAAATGAACAGTTTGAAATATTACTAAAAAAATATCCTAATATTAAATTTATATATAATGAAAAATATAATGAAGCAAATAACATTTCTTCGGCATATTTAGTTAGAGATAAATTTTCTAATTCATATGTTTTAGAATCAGATTTATATTTATATAATCAAGATTTAATAAGAAAATATGAATATCATTCAAATTTCTTAGGATTTAAAGTAGATAGAACTGATGATTGGTGTTTAGAAATTAAAAACGGTATAATTACTAAAGAAAAAGTAGGTGGATTAGATTGTTATCAAATGTGTGGTATTTCTTATTATGATAAGGAAACTGGTAAACAAATGGAAAAAGATATAAAAGAAGTATTTATGTCTCCAGGTGGTAAAGAAAGATATTGGGAACAAGTAATGCTTGATATAAGAAAAAACAATTATAAAATATATTTAAGAGAATGTAAAAAAGAAGACATAATTGAAATAGATACATTTAACGAACTTAAAGCAATAGATAAAACCTACGATGTATAAAGCAAAAGAATATTGCACAAAATGCGATATTCTTTTCAATTACCTTGAAAACCCTATTAAAATATAGTATAATCAAATTAGGGTAGAGGTAGAGAAAAATGAAAAAGAGAAATATAAATATGGATTTAATAAAATGTATAGCAGTATTTTCGGTAATATCTGTACATTATTTTGTTTGTGTGTACCATTAGTTTTAATATTATTAATAATATTAAATGTAATTTATAAACTAATTGATAAACTTATTGTAAAGAGAATGACAAAAGCCTTTATAAAATAATGAAAATATGATAAAATAATAATTACTGGAGGTAACAAAATGGCAAAGAAAAATACGTTATTTAAAAATACAATTTATAAGTCAATACTTAGTATAGTAAATATCGTGGTTCCAATAATAATAGGACCATATATAATGCGTCTTTTAGATGTTGATTTATATGGAATGTATAATAGAGTTTTTGCAGACTTTCAAATGTTCTTGGCGTTTGCTGGCTTTGGAGTATATACTTTGGGAGTTAGAGAAATTAGTAAAATTAGAGATGATAAAGAAAAAGTATCCAAGTTATTTACAAATTTATTTATGATATCAATGTTTTCTAATTTGTTGGTATTAATAATGTATATAGCTTATAGTTTATTAATATCAACTGGAATGGCAAGAACATTGTATTTAGTTATGACTATTCAAATATTTGCTAATATTTTTTATGTTGAATTTGTAAATGAAGCATTAGAAAATTATAAGTTTATAACAATAAAATCAGTGATTGTTAAAATTATATATTTCTTGTCAATTTTACTTGCCGTTAGAAATCCTGATGATATAGTAATTTATGCTATTGTTGTATCACTTACTAATTTTTTAAATAATATAATAAGTTTTATTTATGCTAAAAGAAGAATTAAATTTGATTTTTCTAAGATTGAAATAAAAAAATATATTAAACCGCTTATTGCTGTACTTGTTATTACCAATGTAGATTTATTATATAGCCAATTAGATAGAGTTATGTTAGGAAAACATGTAAATGATGTATCGGTAACGATTTATTACACAGCATTTTACTTAGTAAGTACATTAGCCGCTATTCCATATTCTATAATAAATGTATCCATACCTAGATTATCGTACTTATTAAAAAATAAAGGAAAAGAAATTTATGAAGAAAAATTAAACAATTCAATATCATCATTATTATTTATTATAGTACCTATGTGTTTAGGAGTTTTTGTATTATCAAAAGAAATAATAATTTTATATGCTGGTAAAAAATATTTAGCAGCCATTGTACCATTAATGATAGCATGTATAACTAGAATTTTTATATCATTAGAGTCTGTCATGAATAATTTGGTAATGTATCCAAATAATAGAGAAGATAGAATTCTAAAAGTATCACTAATTTGTGGAACTAGTAACTTAATAATTAATTACTTATTAGTTACATTTAAAATATTCAGTCCAATAACTGCTTTGGCAACAACTGGACTAGTCGAATTAGCAGTATTCATTACACATTATATATATTCCAGAAGAAAAATGAATATTAATGTTCAAGTGTTTAGTAAAAAAAATATGACATATATAATTTTGAGTTTATTGTTTATACCAATATCATTGCTACTTAGAAAACTTAATTTAGGGTTCTATATAACTATGATATTAATAATAATTACTTGCATGTTATTATATTTTATAGTTTTATATATAAAGAAAGATAATAATTTAATGTTTATATTAGATAAATTTAAAAATAAATTAAAGGTAGGGAAAAAGTAATATGAAAAAAATAATAGTACCAACAGGGTATATGGGAAGCGGGTCATCCGCTATTACTGATTTGATATCAGAGTTTAGAGATTGCCAAAATGAGTTCAAGAGTTATGAGTATGTGCTATTGCATTGTCCAAATGGATTGTTTGATTTTGAAGATAAATTACTAATAGGCAATAATGCAATCAGAAGTGATGAAGCAATTAGAAGTTTTGAAACACAAATGAAGAAATTATATAATAAGAAGTTTTGGTGGGTAGGAAACTATCAAAAAATAATTAGTTCAAATTTTATGAAAATAACTGAGGAATACATAAATAATATTCAAGAATTTAATTTCCCAGGATATTGGTATACACATGAAGAAGTTAATACAAAAATGTTTTTTAAATTATTAGTTAGAAAACCATTAAAAATATTAACAGGAAATAAAGTTAGATTTAATAAAATTTTAAAATATTCAGATGGTATGCGTATATCGTATGTTGATTCAAATAAATTTTATGAAGAATCACATAAATATATTTATAAAATAATCGAAGAAATATCAAAAGGGAAAGAAAATATAATCCTAGATCAATTTTTATTACCATTTAATTTATTCAGAGTAGATAATTATTTTGATGATAAATTAAGAGTTATTGTAGTAGCAAGAGATCCAAGAGATGTATTTATAATAAATAAATATATTTGGCAACAAAAGCAAATCTGTGTACCATTCCCACTAGAAGTAAATGAATTTTGCAATTTTTATAAAAAAATGCGCGAAAGCGAAAAAGAGTGTACTTCAAATAAAGTATTAAGAATTAATTTTGAAGATTTAATTTATAACTATGATACTAAAATAAAAGAAATAACTAAATTTTTAGGTTTTAAGGAAAGTGATCATATAAATAAAAAAAATAGATTTATACCAGAAATGTCAATAAAAAATACTCAATTGTTTAGAAAAGAAGAATATAGAGAAGAATGTAAAGTTATAGAAAAAGAATTAAAAAAATATTTATATGAATTTCCATACGAAATTAATAATGATGTGAAGGAAACAGTAGAGTTTGATTAAAAGGAGTGTAGTAATAATGAAAAAAAATGTGTTATTTATAGTTATTGATTCTGTAACAAATGATATTTTATTTAATAAAAACACTTCATCATTATGTGCTCCTTTTTTGAATGAATTAAGAAAAAAGTCTATTTCAGGAGATAAAATGTTTTCTGAAGCTCCATATACAGAAGCAGCTTTGATGTGTTTACTTGGAGGTATTGATACAATGGATAATGGAGGCTATATGGAGCGATTTAAAGATAAAACTTGTGTTTTAGAAGTGTTTAGAAATAATGGTTATAAAGTTTTTCATAATAACTACTATCCAAGTATTTATCCGTCATATATGGCTCCTGGCTATGATGAAAGAAAATATATTGAAGGATTTCAGTTTTCACATATATGGGATTATAGATTAAAATATTATTCAGAAATTTTTGAAAAAAATGAAATAAACAACAAGGAATATAAAATATTAGCAGATATGTTAGACGATAATTTTAAAAATTGGATAATATATTTAGAAAAAATTAAAAATAACGATAATGAAACAAGTATGCTCAACGGGAATATAGATGTTAGTGACATTGATAATGACATAAAGCAAATTAAAGTTGAATATGAAAAATTTAGTAAAGATAATAAAAAATATTTAAATAGTTTGTTTGAACAAAAAGAAAATCATCAATTATTTAATATAAAAACATATATGATGAGTGATAAAGTACATGATAATATAGTTAGAAATAAAGTAATTGAAAAATACAAAACTACTTTCGATAGAATTAATAAAATGAATTTTGAAAATAATTTATTAAATAATAAATTGCCAATAAAAAACATTATAAAAAGTATAATAAATAAAGATTTTAAAACTGCAAAAGGTTTACTAGCTGGGTATAAAAATTCACTTTTCGATAAGGATTTATATGATAGGATATCAAATAATTATGACCAATTCAAAGTTCAAAGATCTTTTTATACAGTATCACAAGAACTATTTGTTTGGATAAAAGAAAATAAAGATAAAAAATGGATGAGTTATGTTCATATTGATGATGCGCATTTTCCAGAAAACTTCTTTACTTATGATACTAAGGATTTAAAATTAATTGAAGAAGATTTTAAAAGAATAAATACTTACTTAAACAATATTCCTAAAGGATATAAAGGAAGTATATCATATGATTTATCATTGATGTACTGTGACAATATTATTAAAAATATATTTAAGTTTTTAGAAAAAGAAAAAATTTTAAATGATACTAGCATAGTAATAACAGCAGACCATGGATTTTCGTATTATTTTTCTCCAGTAAGAGAAAAATATGTAATATCTAGTTATAGAGAAAATTATAATGTACCATTTATAGTTTGGAGCAAAGATATAAAAAATAAAATGATAAATAATTATTGTTCCACAAAAGATATTCCTGCAACATTATTAGATTTAGTTGATATTAAAATTCCAAAAGTTTTCAAAGGGCAAAGTCTTTTAGAATCAAAAGGACAGGATTACGCTTTATTAGAATATATGGGTGGTGGATGTCCAGACATTTATCGTAGGCCAATAATACTTGGAGTAAGAACAGATAATTACGATGTTGTGATGGAAGTATATATTAATAAAAAATTTATAGATAATGAAATAAAAGAAGTATACAATATAAGGAAAGATCCATTTGAATATGATAATTTATTTAAACAAGAAAATATTAAAGAAAAAATTAAAAAAGAGTTGCAAATTCTTGAAAATAGATATAATGAAATAATTAGTCAGTATGAGGTGAAATAATGAAAATTAAGGTTAGTGTAATTGTACCTGTATATAATGTCGAGAAGTTTATAGATAAATGTTTAAATTCATTAGTTAATCAAACGCTAAAAGAAATAGAAATAATTGTGGTAAATGATGGTAGTCCAGATAACAGTCAAAAGATAATAGATAAATATGTTAAAAAATATCCGGAAAAAGTACAATCATTTATTAAAGAAAATGGAGGGCAAGGCTCCGCTAGAAATTTAGGCATTGAAAAAGCTAAGGGTGAATATATCTCTTTTGTTGATAGTGATGATTGGCTTGACTTAGATGCCTTAGAAAAAATGTATTCTCTTGCAAAAAAAGATAATAGTGACATAGTAATATGTGATATGGTTGATCATTATGCTAATTATACTATATACCATAATTGTACAAAATATAATAGCGTATTTGAGGTGACTCCATCAGCTTGCAATAAAATATTTAAAAAAGAATTAATAAAAAATTTCAGATTTTTATCAAAATTGTGGTATGAAGATTTTAATTTTACTACAAAAATACTTTTTAATACTGATAAGATATCTAATATAAGTGAAGGATTTTATCATTGTAATTGCGGTCATGAATCTACAATGAATAATAATAATTCAAAGAAAAATTTAGATATGATAATAATTATGGATGATATAATTAATTATTTAAAAGAAAATAAAAAATATGATGAAAATATAGTTTCATATCTAATATTTGATCACATACTAATAACTACTATTAACAGACTTGCACTTCAAAAAAGCAAAGACAAAAAAGAAACAATAAATATATTTTTAAAATATTGTAAAGATAATATTAGTGGTTATACTAAAATGCCTTTTTATAATGAAATATCAAGAAATAGAAAAATTATTGCATGGTTAAACTATCATGATTTATATAATGCATCAAAAATAATATTATTACTAAAAGGTAAAATGAAAGGATAATAATTATGAACAAGTGTAAATTGAGTATAATAGTCCCTGTATATGGAGTAGAAAAGTATATAGATAAATGTTTAGATAGTTTAGTAAAACAATCATTAAAAGAAATAGAAATAATTGTAGTTAATGATGGTACAAAAGACAATAGTCAAAAAATAATAGATAAATATGTAAAAAAATATCCTGATAAAATCAAATCGTATATTAAAGAAAATGGTGGACAAGGATCTGCTAGAAACTATGGATTAGAAAAAGCAAATGGAGAATATATTGGATATGTTGATAGTGATGATTTTATAGAAAAAGATATGTATAAAAAACTATATAATAAAGCTAAAGAAGATAATTATGATATTGTAGTATGTGGTAATTATAATGTTAGTGAGGATTATAAAACTAAAAATATAGATACATTTATAAATAATTATAATACTGATTTAGAAAATATTATTTTTGGTAAAATGGCTGTGTGGAATAAAATATATAAAAAAGAAATTTTAGTAGAAAATAAATTAAAATTTAAAGAAAAGGTATGGTATGAAGATTTAGCTTTTACATTAAAGGCAATAATCAATTCTAATAGCTTTGCTTTTATTAATGAGCCATTATATGACTATTTAATAAGAGAAGGATCTACTATGAACAATTCTAATGTTAAAAGAAATTTAGAAATATTTGATGCTTTTGATGATATTTTATCTTATATTAAGCATAATAAAAAAGAAGAGTATTTTAATAAAATAGAATTTTTAGCTATAGATCATATATATATATCAGCTATTGTTAGAGTTTTAAAAGCTGATGCTGATAAGAAAATTAAGAGTGAAACAATTAATGAATTAATTTGCTATATGAATAAGAATTTTCCTGATTATAAAAATAATGAATATATAAATACTTTATCAAGAAACAGAAAGATAATATATAAATTAATAAATTTAAAAATGTATGGATTGATTAATTTAATATTTAAAATGAAGAAAGGATAATAATTATGAGAAGTAATAACAATAAGAAAATAGCAAATATATTTTATATATTTTTACTTATTCAACCAATATTAGATTTATTAACATCATTAATGGTTAGATTTACTACTTTACCATTAACTATTGGTATGATAATTAGAGGATTGTTCTTGTTTGGTATGATTATATATTTAGTATTTATAAATAAGTCTGTACATAAAAAGAAGAGTTTAATATATCTAGCAATACTTTGTATTTTTAGTATATTGTATATTATAACAAAAAATGGAATATTGAGCTTAGGTTTTCTCAAGACAGAAGTAATATATTTATTTAAGTATATGTATTTTCCTATAACAGCATTATGCTTAATAAATGTATTTGATGAAGTTAAATTAGAGAAAGAGAAAATATTTAAAATATGTATAATTGAAGCATTATTATACTCTATTTTAATAATAATGCCCGAAATAACAAATACAGCATTTTCATCATATTTAGATGATAATAAAGGAACTGTTGGTTGGTTTTATGCCGCTAATGAAATTGGCGCAATAATGGTAGCTTTATTTCCTTTCTTATATTATTTATTATTTGAAAGAGAAGGCATAATTAAGATAGCACTGATATTTACTATAGTAATACTTGCTATGACATTACTTGGAACAAAAACTTCATTTTTAGGAATGTTAATTACTGAAATAATTTATGCTTTATACTTTTTATTTAATTACAAAAAAAATAGGGCTTATGGTTTAAAATGGTCAATAGTAATTATAGTAATATCATTTGGATTGATACCTAATATTCCTGCAGTAAAAAATTTACAAAATGCTATATCGGAATCTAGTCATATCAAAGAAGAAGTAAAAGAAGACAATGAAAAAGAAAATAACAAATATACTAGCAGTAGTCCTAGTGTACAAAGAATAATTAAAGTAGCATTAAGTGGGAGAGATAAATTTTTCTATAATACTTTAGAAATATATGACAATGCTAATATTGATGATAAACTTTTAGGAATAGGTTTTGTAAATAGAAATGAAATAAATAATAAAAGAATAGAAAAACTAATTGAAATAGATCCATTAGATGTTTTCTTTCACTATGGAATAATAGGATTTATAATCTATTTTAGTCCATTAATATATATTGTATATAGAACTTTAAAATCTATATTTAAAAATAAATTTAGATTATCATTCTTTAAATTAACAAATATTTATGTAATTGGAATAATAACAATGATTTCTATGATGGCAGGTCATGTATATAGTGCTCCAGCAGTATCTATATATGTGTCATTTGCAATGGCAATGCTAGATAGTGCTTTGACAAAAGGTGAATTAGAAATAACAGAAGAGAGAGAAAGAAAAAAAATAACAATATTTGCTTTACATCTAGGATTTGGTGGTGTTGAAAAATACTTATCATCATTATGTAAAATGCTTGAAGAAAACTATGATATAGAAATTATATCAACATATAAAGTTTTAGATAAACCAGCATTTCCATTTTCAGAAAAAGTTAAAATTACTTATTTAATTGATGATAAGCCAAACAAAGAAGAGTTTAAACAAGCAATAAAAAATAAAAATATAATTAGTATATTTAAAGAAGGATTTAAATCAGCTAAAATATTGTGTCTTAAGAGAAGTAGAAATATTAAGGCAATTAGAAATACTTATAGTGATTATATAATAACTACTAGAACCTTTCATAGTAGATTAGTAGGATATTATGCTTATAATAATATAATAAAAATAGCAACTGAACATAATTTTCATAATAATGATAAAAAGTATATAACTAAAGTAATAGATTCTATAAGGAGTTTTGATTACTTTGTTGTAGTATCTAATAATTTAAAAGAATTTTATGAGAATAAAATAGGTAAAACCAAATGTATATATATTCCTAATGTAATAGATAATCTTCCAGATAAAAGAAGCAAGTTAAATAATAAAAATATTATTACTATAGGAAGATTAAGTCCAGAAAAAGGTCAAAAAGATTTAATAGATGTATTTAAAATGGTTAATAAAGAATTACCAAAAACTAAACTATTTATTGTGGGAGACGGACCATTAAAAAAAGAATTAGAAAATTATACTAAAGAATTAAAACTAACTGATAAGATTATTTTCACTGGTTTTTTAGGAAATAAGGAAAAAGAAAAATATATTTTAGATTCTTCAATATTTATTTTACCATCTTATACTGAATCATTTGGTTTAGTATTAATTGAAGCTATGAGTTATGGATTACCATGTATTGCCTTTGATTCATCTGATGGTGCTAGAGAATTATTAAAAAATAATGTAGGGATTTTAGTAAAAGATAGAGATAAAGAAAAGATGGCTACGGAAATAATTAAAGAATTAAAAAATAAAAATGGTAGTGAATATAGTAATAAAGGATATAAATATTGTCAAAAATATTTAATTAATAATGTTAAAGAAGAGTGGTTTAATATACTAAAATAAAATATAACTGTGAGGTATATATGAGAGGAAAAAGAAAAAAGAATAAATTAATAATTATTATTTCAATAATTATTATATTACTTGTAGGTATTGGTTATATTACATATAATTATATTCAAAATAATAATAATAATTTAAAGAAAGAAAGTCTTATTAAAGAAATAAATAATCATTATAATAAATTTGTTAAGACTAATAAAGAAACAAAATTATATAATGAAAATAATGAAGAAGTAGGGACTGTAGGTATTTTAAGGTTATTACTTTTGATGACAGTTATTATATTAAATATCAAGATGTTGATAAGATTGATAAATTATCTGAAGTTAGTGATAGATATAAGAATTATATTGTATTTAATGAAAATATAGTTACTAATGATAAGACATTATTTTATGATGATAATGATAATTTGATATATTCATTTAATAAATCATATAATTTACCTATTATTATAAAAGATACTGATAAATATGGTGTTGAATTTAATAATAGATTATTATATGTAAAGAAAAATGATGTAAAAGAAATAAATAAAAATAATAATACAGATAAGAAAAATTCCTCTGGTATAGCTGTTTTAAATTATCATGCATTTTATGATGAAAATAATGCTGAAGAAAAGGCTAATTGTACTACTGAAATATGTCATTCTAAAAAACAATTTAAGTCTCAATTGAATTTAATTAAAGAAAAAGATATGTTAACATTACAGATGAAAGAAGTTGAAATGTATATTGATGGAAAGGTTCAACTTCCTAAAAGTGTATTAATAACTATTGATGATGGTCCTAAAACAAAAATAGCAGTAGATTTACTTACTGAATATAAAATGTATGCAACAATATTTTTAGTAACTTCTTGGTTTGATGAGAAAGAGTATTATAAAACTGATTATATTGAGCTTCATTCACACACCCATAATATGCATGATGGTGGTAAGTGTCCTGGAGGACAAGGTGGAGCAATAAAATGTCTACCAGAAGAAGAAATACAAAAAGATTTAAAGCAAAGTAGGGAAGAATTAAATGGAAGTACAGTATTCTGTTATCCTTTTTATGAGTATAATGATTATAGTATTAAGATGCTAAAACAAGCAGGATTCACTATGGCATTTATTGGTGAGGGTAATAATAGTGATAATTTAATACATGTTGGTAGTGATAAGTTTAGACTTAGAAGATTTGTAATTGTTACTTATACTACAATTAGTGATTTAAATAAATATTTTGATCAAATAAAGTAAAAAAAGGCATAAAAACCTTTTTTTTTAAGGCTTTTTTTGATATAATTGTTTTAGGTATACATAGGAGGTAAACTTAATGAAAGAATTGTTTGATAAATTATATAATAAGAGTGAAGAATCTTTTTATAAAATATTAGATAAGAATTTAAAAGAAAATAAAAAGACATTCATTGTTACGGCAAATCCAGAAACTTTTATGATGAGTGAAAAAGATACAGAAATGAGAGACTTGCTTTTAGATAAAGATACTATTTTAGTACCTGATGGTATTGGAATAGTAAAAGCTGCTAGAATGATTAATTATGATATTAAAGAAAGAATAGCAGGCATTGATATTGCTAATAAATTATTAGAACTTGGTAATAAACAAAAGAAATCTATTTATTTATTTGGGGCAAAACAAGAA
>QWCB01001330.1_pt1 | contig 25777 bp, 25 predicted proteins | sample 1972511 | NCBI WGS metagenome assembly QWCB01 (sample SAMN09866719, study PRJNA288562) | Human gut metagenome isolate term5_stool, whole genome shotgun sequencing... | isolation source: gut | host: Homo sapiens | place: USA: California | reverse complement strand
AATAATAGACCTAGAAAATGTATACAATATAAAACACCTAAAGAAGAACTTTTTGGTTTCTTACCATAAGTGTTGCATTTGATTTGACAATTCGTTTACATAAATGTAAAATAAATATGAATATATCTTCAAAAGTTAAATAAAAAAACTAACAAAAATAATATCAGTTTTTATTTTAAAATAGAAAAATTTATTTGTTTTGTAAAATAAGAAAAACTCCGCTTTATTGTTTACAAAAACATACTTATGTTATAAAATTGTATAGATGTTAATAAAATTAATAAAAATAAATCTTCGGAGGAATATATGGAAGAGATTAGTTTACTAGAACTTATAGAAGGAATTAGAAGAAGAATAAAGTGGATAATATTATTCATGATACTCGGAGGCTTATTAGCTTTTGGCGCTAGCAAGTTTTTGATAAGACCACAATACGAAGCTTCTACAACTATGATAATAGGAAAACCTAAAGATTATGATATTAAAGATGAAAGATCGCAATACAATCAAGTATTGCTGAATCAAAAACTAGTATCTACATACAGTGAAATAATCAAATCAAGAGGAATTGCAGAACAAGTAATCAAAAACCTACAACTAAATTTTAACCTCGAAAAATTTCAAAAGAAAGTCGAAGTAGAACCTGTAAAAGATACAGAGTTAATCTCAGTTAAAGTAAGAGATAACATTCCTCAAAGAGCGACTGATATCGCAAACGAAACTGCGGAAATTTTCCAAAAAGATATCAAAACGATAATGCATGTAGATAATGTAAACATATTAGATGAAGCAGTGATTCCTGACAAACCATCTTCTCCTAAAATTATGCGAAACACAGCATTAGGAGCTTTATTGGGATTATTCATTTCATCATTTATTGCAGTATTCATTGAAATTAACGATACAAGAATTAAAACTGCAGAAGAATTACAAGAAAAGTTCAACATACCAGTACTTGGTGTAATACCAGAAATTAAGGAGAAATAGTATGGCGAAAAAACACGCTTATTATGACAATACATCAATGATTGATGAAGCAATCAGAACATTAAGAACAAACTTGTCATTTTCATCAATAGATAAACAATTAAAAAAAATAGTAATAACATCCTCACATCCTAGTGAAGGAAAGTCGACAATCGCATTAAAATTAGCAAGATCAATGGCAAAAAATCACCAAAAAGTATTGTTAGTTGATTGCGACCTCAGAAACCCATCAGTAGGTAAAATAATGGGAACTCAATTTAATTTGGGATTGACTAACCTTTTAGTAAAGGGGTTGGACTACGAACAAGTAAAAATTGCAGATAGCGAAGAAAGTGACCTGGACATTATACTAACAGGGCCAACTCCACCAAATCCATCGGAATTACTTGGATCAGAAAGAATGAAAAGATTACTCGAAAAACTCGAAACAATATATGATGTCATCATATTAGACACACCTCCTGCAGGAATACTTACAGATGCACAAGTATTGTCGACAATGGCAGATGGAGTTTTACTTGTAGTGGCACAAGGCGAAACAAAATACGAAGAAATTGACGTAACTCTTCAAAACCTTAAACATGTAGGTGCCAACGTGTTAGGAACAGTGTTGAATAAAGTAGAAGTTAAAAACAAACACAAGTACGGATATGGATACGGCTACGGTTACAAATACGGAAGCAGCCAATCCTAATATATAATATAGAAAAAATTGGAGAATATTATGATAGATATTCACACACATGTATTGTTTGGATTAGACGATGGAGCACAAAGCCTTGAAGAATCCATGGCAATTATCCACAAATATATACAAAATGGATATCATGGTGTAGTAGCTACGCCCCATCATTATAACGGTAAGTATTTACCATCTAAAGAAGCAATCATTGAAAGCAGACAAACTATCCTAAATGAACTCAAAGCTCAAAACATAGATTTCGAGATACATCTTGGTAATGAAATATTTCTTGATGATAAAACACTACATGAATTGGAAAATCATGAAGTATTCACACTAGCTGATTCAAAGTATGTATTAATCGAATTTCCGTTCTTGGGAAAAGTTAACTATGCACCTTCGCTAATCTATCAAATTCAATTATCAGGATACATTCCAGTACTTGCACATGTCGAAAGATACCAAGTAACAAAAGAAGAATTTGATTTTATTGAAAAAATTTACAAAGCAGGAGCATTATTTCAAATAAATTTGAGTTCATTAAAAAATGAATCAAGCCAAGAATATAAAATGGCAAACAAATTGCTTGACAAAGATATGGTTCAAATAGTTGGAACGGATACCCACTCTCCAGAAAGAAGAAACCCAGATGTTAAGAAACAATTGGACTATTTAAAAAACAAAATGGGTGAAAACTGGTATAATGAAGTTGCAATAGAAAATCCACAAAAAATCATCAATGATGAATTTATTAGAAAAACTGAAATAGTGGAAGAAATACCTAAAATAAAAAAAGAACCATTCTGGAAGAAAATATTAAGAAGGAATAAAAATGAAAAATAGATTAAAATTTTTGATTATCCTTATGAGCTTAGTTGTAGTTACAACAGGCTGCTACGAACAAGAAACGTACGTTTCTGTGAGAACCCAAAAATCCAAAGATAAGAAAGATTCCGAGAAGACAGGAAAAGAAGTAGCAGAAGGAATCAAAAAAAATAACGAAGAAAAAAAAGAAAATACCGAAAAAACACCAGCTAAGAAAATTGCCACAGTTAACGTGGAATCATTGAATTTAAGAGAACAAGCTGGAGCTGATCAAAGACTATTGGCATCAATTCCTCAAAACACAGAATTAGAAGTACTAGAAGAAAAAGATCTTGATGGAGTCAAATGGACAAAAGTAAAATACAATGATAGGGAAGGATTTGTCCTTTCAGAATATATCAAGATAAAAACAGGGGAATAATATGAAAAATAAAATATTAGCATCAGTATTAGGAATAATTTCGTTAATTGCATCAGCGTTTTTTTCGTATAATTTAATATCAAACAAATTATTACCTAGCAAATATCAAATAATTATAGTCGCTGGACTTTTGTTATTAACATTGATAGTTGTACTATTATTATCCAGAAAAAGTATAGTTGCTAAAACTTTTGGAATAATACTTTTTTCAACAATCGTCGCCACAACAATTACAGGAACTTTTTATATAACAAAATCAATGAAAGCACTTGAAAAAGTTTCCAATACTGAAAGCATCAAACAAACCAAAGTCAAACTATCATTAGTAAAGCTAAAATCATCCAATCTAGAAGAGTTGAGTAAAAAAGATGATTTAGTAACTCAAGTATATGAAAAAGAAAACAAAACAGATATCAATACATTTGTTAACGAAATAAAAGGGAAAATTAATAAAAACCTTAAAACAACAGATGTTGATTCATATATGTTAGCAGCCAAAAATCTCATTTCAAAAAAAACGGATTTTATTGTACTAAATGAAGCATATAGGTCTGTAATTAAAGATTTCATACCAGAATTTGATGAATTAACAGAGATTGTAGATGATAAAGAATTTACAAGAATTAACAAGCTTTCAAATCAAGCTGAAGATAAAGCTTCATTTAACTTATATATATCAGGAATAGACACATACGGTCCTATCGAAACAGTATCAAGATCAGATGTCAATTTAATAGTATCAGTAAATCAAAAAACGAGAAAAATTTTGATAACAACAGTACCAAGAGATACTTATGTTCCAATAGCTGGTGGAGGAAACAATCAAAAAGATAAATTAACACACGCTGGAATCTATGGTATTGATTCTTCAATCAAAACATTAGAAAACTTTTTGGACACAAAACTTGATTACTACGCAAAAGTCAACTTCAACACATTAATAGAAGTAGTTGATGTGCTAGGCGGTGTAGATGTTGACAACGTGCAAACATTCAGCGCATTTGGATATAATTTTCCAAAAGGAAATGTTCATTTAGATGGAAAGAAAGCATTAGTATTCTCTAGAGAAAGACATCACTTAGCAGATGGGGATCATGATAGAGGAAGAAATCAAGAAAGAGTATTGAAAGCTATAATAGAAAAAGCCTCTAGACCAGAAAGCTTACTTAAAACATCACAAATACTAGCAATAGCTGAAAAATCAGCACAAACCAACATGTCCAAAGATTTTATGGTTCAAATGATAAACAAAGAAATTGATGCACCAAATAGATATAAGATTGAATCACAAGATTTAAAAGGTACTGGCAAAATGGGACTTCCATCTTATGCTATGCCTGGATATAGACTATATATGATGGTAGCAGATGATAGTAGTTTGAAAGAAGTAAAAGAGAAAATCAATAATAATTTAAGTGAAACTAAATAATTTTAAAAAAATATAATTATATTCAAAATATATAGTCATATCGTATTACATGGGAGCAAAAGATGTTTGATGACGAACAAAATAATATAGAAAAATTTAAAAATAAAATATGGTTAAGTAGTCCTACTATGCATGGTGAAGAATTAGAATATATGACAAGGGCATATGAAACTAATTGGATGTCAACTGTAGGGAAAAATATAAATGATTTAGAGGATAGTTTTAAAAATATTATAGGGGTAAATGCATCAGTAGCTGTAGCATCAGGAACATCTGCGATTCATTTAGCCGTAAAATTAGCAGGAATAAGCCCAGGAGAAAAAGTTTTTTGCTCAGATGTAACATTTGCTGCTTCGGTTAATCCTATTATTTATGAAAAAGGGGAACCAATATTTATAGATTCCGAATATGAAACATGGAACATGGACCCAAATGCATTAAGAAAAGCTTTTGAGTTATATCCAGATACAAAATATGTAATACTTGTGCATTTATACGGTACTCCCGCAAAAGTAGATGAAATAAAGAAAATTTGTGACGATAATGGAGCTGTTTTGATTGAAGATTCTGCGGAATCATTGGGATCTATATATAAAGGAAAATATACAGGCTCTTTCGGAAATTATGGAATTATATCATTTAATGGAAATAAAATAATAACAGGATCATCCGGAGGAATGTTATTATCGGATGATAAAGAATCGATTAAAAGAGCAAAAAAATGGTCAACACAATCAAGAGATAAAGCACCATGGTATCATCACACAGAAATAGGCTACAACTATAGAATGAGTAATGTAGTAGCTGGAGTTGCACTTGCACAAGTAAAATACCTACAAGATCATATAAATGAAAAAAACAGAATATACGAATCATATAAGGTGGGATTTAAGGACTTACCAGTTAAGGTTAATCCATATGATGTAGAAAATTCAGAACCAAATTTTTGGCTATCTTGCTTATTAATAGATAATACGGCTATGTCAGAGTGTAAAATTATGGATTGTAGTGGTGATTATGAATTGGAAAGCGGGAAAACATGCCCTCTAGAAATTTTAGATACTTTATTTAAGTTTAACACTGAAGGTAGACCTATATGGAAACCAATGCATTTGCAACCTATATTTAATAGTAGCGAATTAGTTACAAAAGATGGTATTTTAAATAAAGAAGAAAAAGATACTTCTGTTGGATTTGACATATTCAGAAGAGGATTATGCCTTCCAAGTGATATTAAAATGAAACCAGAAGAACAGGAAATCATAATAGAAATAATAAATAAGTGTTTTGAATAGAAAGGGCGAGTTTTGGAAAATCAAACCAATCATGTATATGTGAGCTTTTTTAAAAGAGTAATAGGACTAATTTTCTCGGTAGTAGGATTTATTATACTTATACCTATTTTTCTAATAATTTCAATATTAATTAAATTGACATCAAAAGGTCCAATTTTTTTTAAACAAGAGAGAATTGGCAGAAATGGAAAAGTTTTTAATATGTATAAATTCAGAACTATGATAGTCAATGCTGAAAATATAGGAGATGGGATAAGGGTCAGAAGTAAAAATGATCCTAGGATAACTAAAATAGGTAAAATTCTGAGAAAAACAAGCCTTGATGAACTTCCACAACTTATTAATGTAATTAAAGGAGATATGAGTTTAGTAGGTCCAAGGCCGCCGGTTACGTATCATCCTTATAATGGCTATAATAACTATCCAGAAAACGCAAAGAAAAGATTTATTGTACGACCTGGGCTAACGGGACTTTCACAAATAAAATATAGAAATGGAGTTTCCTGGGACGATAGAATAAAGATGGATGTTAAATACACAGAAAACATTTCTTTACTGGAAGATATAAAGATAATATTAGCAACTATAAAAATAGTAATTAAACCTGTAAATATAGAGTTGAAGGAAAAATAATGCAAGTTAATGTCAGAGAATTTACAATAAATGATATAGATAATAAAATAAAATGGATAAACAATAAAGAGAATTCTAGATTTTTACATTACCAATTACCATTAACCAGAGAAAAAACGGTAAACTGGTTCCTAAGTAAATCAAAAAACAGATATGATGGTGTAATAGAAGTTGACTCAACTCCTGTGGGGATTATTGGATTACTAAATATTGATAATAGTACGGGGAAGGCTGAATATTATATAACAATAGGTGAAGATTTATACAAAGGTAAGGGCATTGCTTATAAAGCTTCGCAGGAGCTTTTATCTTATGCGTTCAATGAATTAAATTTAAATTTAGTTTATTTGACTACGGAAATAGATAACAAAAAAATGCAAAAACTTGCTAACAAGCTTAATTTTGTTAATTCAGGATTATTACCATGCTATAACAATAATCAAGGGAAATTAAGGGATTCTTATTACTATTTTATTACAAAAAAAAGCTTTAACTTAAATATAATAAATAATCCAAAAAAACTTAGCAAAATTGAATTGTTAAGTAAACAGGATAATAATTATTATATAAAACGTGATGATTTAATAGGTTTTTCATTAGGTGGCAATAAAGCAAGAAAATTATTGAATATGATACCAAAGATTAAGCAAGAAAAACCCACGGTAATAGTGACATATGGAAGTAGTCAATCAAATCATTGTCGAGTCGTATCAAACTATTGTTACTCACAATCTATTAAATGTGTAATTATTTCACCTCGCTCAAAAGAAAAAGAGAAAAATTTAAATAGAAGATTGTGCTCATTATGCGGAGCAAAAATTATAGAATGTGATGTTTCAGAAGTAGCAGAGAAGATTGATAAAACCATTGCTGAGTACGAAACTAATGGAGAAAAAGTTTACTTTATTCCAGGAGGAGGTCATTCAACGATTGGTACTGATGCCTATGTTAAAGCTTACAATGAAATAAAATTATGGGAAAGAGAAAACAGAATAATTTTTGACTATATTTTTTTAGCAAGTGGGACTGGAACTACACAAGCAGGTCTAATAGCAGGTAAATGTATAAACATGGATAAAGATAAGAAAATAATTGGCATGAGTGTAGCTAGGGAAAAAGAGTATGCAAAAAGTATCATATGTTTAGCGGTCGACGATTATTTTAAAGAAAAAAGTATTACCATAGAAGATTTTGAAGTAAATTTTGAAGATGATTGTGCTATTAGAAATTATGGCGAATATGATGAATCAATTATTGAAGTTCAAGAATGTGTATACAAAAAATATGGAATTCTGTTAAGTAGAACCTATACAGCAAAGGCATTTGCAGGAATGATTAAGTATGTTGAGAAAAATAATATCAAAAATAAAAACATTTTATTTTTAAATACGGGAGGAATTCCATTGTGCTTTGATGATATAATGGAGGGAAAATAAATGAATTTTTTAATTTTGAGTGTTGGAACTAGAAATAAAATAGTTCAATATTTTAAAAAAGAATTTAATGGAATAGGTAATGTGATAGCCACGGATATGAGCAAATTAGCTCCTGCAATATATGAAGCGGATAAATATTATATAGTTCCAAAAATAACTGATAAAAATTACATAGACGAAATAATATCAATTTGTAAGAAAGAAAATATTAATGGAGTATTATCGTTAATTGATCCAGAATTATCTATATTAGCAAAAAATAGTGATAAATTTAAGCAAATAGGTGTTAATATAATAGGCTCTGAGTATGATATTTGTGAAAGATCATTGGATAAATTTAGAATGTTCAAGTGGTTGGAAAGCAATAATTTCAATTGTGCAAAAACTTATATTAATTTAGATGATTTCATTGAGGATTATGATAATAATATAATTTCATTTCCAGTTTTCGTAAAACCAAATAGAGGATCAGCGAGCATATCAATATCGAAAATCGAAGACATGGAAACATTAAAAGTAGTCTTTAATAAACAAGAAGGATTAATAATTCAGCAATTTTTAAACGGACAAGAGATAGGGATTGACGCATATATCGACATGATTAGTGGAGAAGTTGTGTCTATTTTTTCAAAAGTTAAAATCAAGATGAGAGCAGGAGAAACTGACAAATCTGTTTCATTCAAGGATGATAAATTAAATGAGTTGATAATAGACTTTGTTTCAAAATTTGGATTCAGAGGACAAATTGATATTGATGTTTTCGATATAAATGGAGAATATTACATATCAGAAGTTAATCCTAGATTTGGTGGAGGATATCCTCATGCTTATGAATGTGGAGTTAATAATATACAATTAATAAAGAATAACCTTGAAGGAAAAACTAATAACAAAAATATTGGAAACTATAGAGAAAATATTTTCATGTTGAAGTATAATGAAATCTACATTGGAGAGATAAAAAATGAGAAGTAATTTAAGAAAAAAATTAGATAATTCAATTTCTTTTTTTGAATCTAAATATAGAATTCATAAATACAGAAAAGCTGCTAAGTTAAGGTTAAAACGTATGAACGGTGGATATAATTGTGATAAAGAATATACTGATATAGTAGTACCTTATTGGCAAAAATACAATAAAAAACCTAAGAAGTACTGGTATAACATATTTGCAGATAGGGAATCCTCTGTAGATCCACGATATATACCAGATGATATTTATTATGGCGAAATTGTGCCATATTATAGCAATATGCAATTTAGAAGGTTCGGAGAAGACAAGTGCTTCCATAATGTTTGGTTTTCTGATTTCAGAAGACCAGAAACTGTTATGAAAAATATTGCAGGTGTATATTATGATGGAAACAACAATTTAATAAGCAAAAATAAAGCAATAGATTTATGCTTAAAATATAAGAAAAATTTTCTTGTAAAACCTTCAATCGACAGTGGTGAAGGAAGGTTGATTCAGTTTTTTGAGTCTGGAAATTTAACTACTAAGGACATAAATGATTCAATAAATACTTTAAAGGCGAATTTTATATTTCAGGAAGAAGTTAAACAACATGAAATATTACGTTCGTTAAATGAGTCATCGTTGAATACAATTAGAATAGTATCATTTTTATTTGAAGAAAAAGTATATATATTATCTGCAATTTTACGTGTAGGAGCCAAAGGCAACAAAGTAGATAATGTAGGGGCAGGAGGAGTAGCAATTCCTATTCTAGAAAATGGGGTATTATCTAACAAGGGAGTAAATCGTAAAGCAGAATGGGTTTACGAAACTAATTCAGGAATACAATTTAAAAATCTAGAAATACCAGCATATAATGATTTAATTGATTTAATTAAGAAAAAACATATGGAACTAGCACATTTTAAGCTAATAGGATGGGACTTTTCTATATCAGAAAACTCAGAACCGATATTTATAGAGTTTAATACATGTCCAGGGCAGAACCAAATGTCTTGTGGACCAACTTTTGGAGATATAACAGATAGGGTTTTAGAAGATGTTTATATCAATAGAACCCTAAGATATGCTAAGAACTAAGGAAGGATTAAAGATTATATGAAGATATCAATTTTAGGAGCAGGAAATGCAGGTTGTGCTGTAGCGGCAGATTTAACATTAAAAGGACATGAAGTTACTTTAATAAAAACTTCACATTCAATGCATGATGATAACTTTGAATATTTACAAAATAATGATGGCAAGATGGTATTAACTGAATTTGGAGAAATAAAAACGGCATATATAAGTAAAGTCACTAGAGATTTAACAGCACTTAAAAATTCAGAAGTAGTAATAATATATATACAAACTAATTATCATGAACAATTAATAGAAAAGATATCAGATATTATAGAAGATAATCAAATATTACTTATAAATCCTGGATATTTATCTACAGCATATGTATTAAAACATTGCAACGATAAAAAAGTAATTGTGGCAGAGGCAGAAAGCTCTTTTATTGATGGTAGAATAATGGAACCTGGTTATTTTAGAGTAGGTTTCAGAAATGTAAGAAACCCAATAGGAATTTATCCAAGAGAGAGAAAAGAAGAAGCAATAAGAATACTTGATAAATTAGATGAAAGGTTTGTTTATCTAGATTCGGTAGTAGAAGCTGCTATTCATAATCCTAATTTAATAGTGCATACAGTTGGATCTGTAATGAGTATTCCAAGAATAGAAAAATCAAAAGGTGATTTCTGCATGTATCACGAAGCTTATACCAGAGATAATCCATCAACATGGAACATACTGGAAGCTTTAGATAAAGAAAAGATGTCAGTGCTAAAAAAAATGGGATTTAAGGAACTTTCATATGTTGAAGCATGTAAATATAGAAATTCACTGAATGAAAGCGAAGATGCGAAGGAAGTTTTTCTTAATTATGCTGAGATGGATACAAGGGCAAAGGGACCAACAAAAGTAGATTCACGATATATTTCAGAAGATGTACCACAAGGATTAGTAATGTTAGAATCACTAGGGAAAACTCTAAATGTTGAAACACCAATTGCATCCAGTTTGATTAATATAGCTTCTGCAGCACTAGATAGGAATTTAAGAAATGAAGGAAGGACTTTAGACAAACTTGGACTTAAAAATATAGACAGTATCATTAAAAATCAATAAAATAATTTAATATTAATATGGAGCAAAATAATGATTACAATAGGAAAAATAAATACATTTAATAAGGATGGAAAGGCGGTTTTAATTGCTGAAGTAAAAATCTCAGATGATACTTCAATGAAATATAAAAATCTAAAAAAAAATATGCATAAAGTTCATTGGAGATTAGAAGAAAACTACCCTCCAAAAGAATGGAATGAAAAAGAATTTGGATTATGGTTTGCAGTAGATGAGAAATATGCAAGTTATTTATGTTATGAAACAGCAGATGCTTTTGTTACTGCATTATTATGGTATGCAATGGCAACAGGTTCAGATATTGTATCAGAGACGAAAGTATCAGAAAAACTCCTGTTTTCCATAAATAATTTATTAATACCAGCATTATGTAAAGAGTCAAAAGGATACAATAGAATATCTGTGAAAGCACCTATTTCAAGAGAAGATTATAATATGTATTCAGGGGTGGGAACAGGAATGTCTTGTGGAATAGATTCAATTTATACTTTAAAAAAATATCAAAATCATCCAATTGAAACATTTCAACTAACTCATTTGACTTATTTTAATAACGGAGCTATTTTTCATCCTAATTCATCAAAAAAACAAAAGTATTCATTATCTGAATTTTATAATGTCACAGATAGTATGTCAAAGGAAAAAATAAATAATTCATTAATGGTTGCTAATGAATGTAATCTTCCGTTAGTTACAGTTGAATCAAATATAGACAAAGATTTCTACAGAGGAGCTTATGGATATACGGCAGTCTATAGAAATTGTGCTTGTGTTCTTTCGTTACAAAAACTATTTAAAACTTATTTTTGTTCATCAGCAGGATGGCCGGATTATTTTGACTTAACATTGTCAGAAGGCTCTGAACACTACGAACTTCTTCTTTGTCAATGCTTATCAACAGAGAGTTGTAATTTTATAATTTCAGATTTTGAAACACGCGTTTTTAAAACAAAAGAGCTTTCAACTTATTCAGCAGCGATGAATCACTTGGATGTATGTTTTAATTTTGAAAATTGTGGTCATTGTGTAAAATGTTATAGAACATTAATCACATTAGATTTATTGGGAAATTTAGATAATTTTAATAAAGTTTTTGATGTAAATAAATATAAAAGTAATAGAAACAAAGCATATGGCTGGCTCTTGTATGCTAGGCTTGGTAATGATAAAGATGATAATGCTGTATTTGCAAGAGATATATATAACTTAGCTAAGCAGAAGAATGTTAGATTTTCTTTTTTATCATATGCCTATATGATAAAAAACATGATAATAGGATTATTAGTTAAGGTGAAACATAAAATACAGTATTCATAAAAATGTCAAGGATTGTCATAAACAATAATAAATTAAAAGGATAATTATCAATGGATTATATTAAAAAGATCAAAGAAAACAAGCTAATAAAAAGAATTAGAACTATAAAATGGATTCGAAGAGCTAGAATTAATCTTTTCAACAATTATGAACTAAACAAAATAAAACAAAATTATTCTAAATTGGATTATTATCTAGAAAAAAAACTAAATAGATTACCAAATAAAGGAGAAAATCTACTGAATTTCTTAGATGATATAATTCAAGAGTCTTATCTTGAAAGTAAAGTTAACGATACTAAATTATTAAAACAAGATATGTTGTTTTGTTATTTTGCATATGGTTTTACATTTAATGAATATGTCTGCTATAAATTCTATGAAAATGACGAAACATATAGAAAAAACTTCTTATCAGACAGAGATAGTGCTTGTATATGTTATAAATATAATGATATTGATTATTTAAAAATTCTTGCAGACAAATCAGAAACTTATAAATATTTTAATAATTATTATAAAAGGGATGCTGTTATCATTGAGTCAAGTAATGATAAGGAAGATTTTCTAGAATTTATACAAAAACATAGAAAATTTATAAAAAAAGAAGTACTCGAATCATGTGGAAGGAGTATTGAGGTATTTAATCTAGATGAATTGGATGTTTCAGAGAACACATTGTTCCAGACATTTGCTTCGGGTGGCAAGATAATCTTAGAAGAATTAATTTGTCAAAGTGAATACCTAGCTAAGTTTAACAGAACTAGTGTTAACACACTAAGATGTATAACTTTTAATACAAAAAATGGAATATTGACTCCGTTTTTCTTCTTGAGGACAGGAAGAAATGGAATGGTTGTAGATAATGGTGCATCTGGGGGATTAATTGTAAAAATAAATAGAGATAATGGAACAATAGGAGAAGCAGTAGATGAAATGGGATTTAGATATAATAGACATCCGGATTCATACATTAATTTCTTAGGTGAAAAATTACCCGATTTTCAGCAAGCTAAATCTTTATGTACTGAAATGTCGGAAATGTTACCACAGGTTAAAATAATAGGATGGGATCTAGCACATACTGATAACGGATGGATAGTTATTGAAGGAAACAGTATGACAGAATTTATTGGACCTCAGAGCACTCATCTAAAAGGTATTAAGGACGAAGTTAATAACATTTTAGAAGAAATGTAAAGCAAAACATATTATAATATAAGAATATTATTTAAACCAAGATTTTATATATATTTAATAAATCATAAATGATAAGAGGAAGTTATATGAATAAAAGATATTGGCATACACTTAAACTGTTTTTTATAAAATCACCAATGAAAAGAGCGAAGTATTTAAAAAAATAATATTTTCCATTCAATAGGAGACAAAGTTATTATAACTTCACGAAAAATTCCTCTATATTCAGAGTTAATAAGTATAGGTAATAATGTTTGGATAGCATCAGGTGTTGAATTTATAACACATGATGTGACACATTATATGCTAAACAATATGCAAGCAAATTATAATATTAAAGAAAAAGTTGGATGCATATATATAGGAGATAATGTTTTCATTGGATCAGGAACAAAAATCCTGTACAATGTTAGAGTGGGATCAAATGTAATTATTGCTGCTGGATCAATAGTTACAAAAGATATTCCTGATAACAGTGTTGTAGCAGGAATTCCTGCTACAATAGTATGCGATTTTAAGGATTATTTAATTAAAAGAAGTAAATTCAATCCAAAATATTCTCCCGACAATCTATCGCAAAAAATATCAGAGGACTGTGAATCGGAAATGTGGAATAGATTTTTCGCACAACGAGACAGGTAACATAAATAAAAAATTATATCACTCATTATAATATTTAAAATTATCGGAGATTTAGTATGGAAAATGTAAAAAATAATAATATTTTGTTAAGAAAGTTTGATAGAAAGAATAAAGCACTTTTCATTTGGATGTGTTCACCTGTAATTTTAGCTATATTAAGATTTATACTAAATTTTATGGGAATTCAAAATAATATATTTAGGGAAATTATGTATTGGATATTTAGTAGCATTCCATTAATATATCTCATATTAGGTAAACCATTTAAAAATATAAGATTATCAAATAATACATTTGTGTTTATCTTAATATATATGTTTGTTTTGATTTCGCTTTTCTTTACATTATTATTAAAACCAGAAATGTATGATTTTTACTTCAGAGAAAACTATGGTATTGATAAAGTATTCCGACCTGATGGAGCTATATTTGCTTTCTTATTATTTTCAATGTTTGATAATCCGGATGATATATTCGAAACTTTGCTAGATTCAGCTTATGTACTATTGTTATATCAAATATTGGTAGTTCTTTTACCGGTACTAATAAGAGGATATTGGATTGATATTTCACCTGATGGTAGTGAAATGCATATAAGATACAGCTTATCTTTTGGATATGAGATGTGTTATTTATTAATTATTTTTTTAATTGCTGGGATAAAAAAACATAATAAATTACATTATATGGTAGCACTTTTATGTTTTGTTTTAATGCTGTCGTATGGAGGAAGAGGCTCGTTTTTCATTATTTTATTGTTCACCTCATTGATGTTGATCTTTGCACAAACAAAAAATGAAATATTTACTACAAAAAGAATAATCATAGGTACAATAATCTTATTAATTACAGCAATCATCTATTTTAATTTTGATGAGATTTTATTGGGAATGTCAAAATTTTTAAGTAGTAAAAATATTGATTCAAGAAACATAGAGAAGTTAATTGATGGATCTTTTTCGGAAGCAAATGGAAGAGATGTAATATGGAAAGTTGTAATAAATGCTATAAAAAATGATGGATTTTTTGGATATGGATTTTTCGGGGATAGACCATTTGTTTATCCATATCACGTAGCAGGTTATTCTCATAATATATTTTTAGAATTGCTGATAAGTTTTGGACTAATAGGAGCGCTAGTAATTATATATATATTAAGAGATATTGTAAAAATGTTAATTTTTTGCAAAGATAAGCAATGGAAAATATTATATATTATTTTGATGTCTGTATCTTGCAAGTTATTAATTTCATTTTCATTGTGGTATGTTTGGCAATTTTGGGCAGCTGCTGGAATCGCATTTAAATACCAGAATAATAAAAGCAAAAAATAACATTATAGATAATATATGTGCATATGCGTAAAGTATGTACAAAGAACAAATTAAAGGTGGAAATTATGGATATAAATTCAAAAGAAAATATCCCTAGTCCGAAAATAGTTGCAAAAGCAGGATTATGGTATACAATATGCACATTTACGTTTAAAGCGATGGCATTTTTAACAACTCCATTTTTTACTAGATACATGAGTAAATCTGAACTAGGGGGTTTTACTGATTTTTCTTCATTGGCATCAATACTTATAGTAATTACTTCGATGGACTTATATCAATCAATTATTAGGTCTAAATCCGAATTTTATGATGATATGGATAGCTATATATGGTCACTTATGTCATTATCAACGATTTGGACACTATTTGTTTACTTAATTTTCATAATATTTCCGAAATTTTTTCAAACAGTATTAAAGATTAATTATGAGTACATTCATGTTTTATTTTTTTATCTACTATTTTCGCCATCATATACAATGTTAATAACAAAACAAAGAGCTTTTTATAAGTATAAACACTTCGTATTATTAACGGGAATAATGGCATTTTCGGGTACAACATTATCATTTATTTTGGTATTACTCATGAATAATAAACTTGCAGGTAGAATAATAGGATTTTACTTCCCGTTTATATTTTTCGGAAGTCTGATATTTATATATATAGCTATAAAAGGCAAAAAGATAAAATTAACATACTGGAAATATGCTTCAAAAATTTGCATCCCATTAGTTCCACATGATTTATCCTTACACATACTTGGTGTTTCAGATGTAATTTTAATAACACGTTTATGTGGACAAGAATATACAGCTTATTATTCAGTGGCTTATAGTGCATACCACATTGCAACAGTATTTTTTGATGCAATGAATAAAGCATGGGCACCATGGTTATTAGATAGCTTAGATAGCAAAAACTATGATTCAATAAAAAAAGTATCAAAAATATATATATCTACATTTTGCTTTATTATCATTGGAATAATATTGTTGGTACCAGAAATAATATTAATTCTAGGGGGAAAACAATACAATGAATCTATTTATTGTTTACCACCTTTATTGGCTAGTTCAGCTTTTCTTTTTATATTCACTATGTATGTTAATATTGAATTTTTCGAGAAAAAGACTCATGGAGTTTCAATTGCAACTGCTATTGGATGTATTATAAATATTGTATTGAACATTATATTTATACCATTATTTAAAGAGAAAAGTTATATTGTAGCTGCTTATACAACTCTAGTAGGGTATGTATTTTTATTTACAGTTCATTTTTTTATAGTAAGAAGTATGAAAATGGACTTTGTTTATGATACTCACTTTATTTTTAAAACTTTATTGTTTATTTTTATAATTTCAGTATTAATGAATATTATCTATAAAATATTAATTATTAGGCTAATCATAATAATAATTTATATTTTAATATTTGTATTAATTATCGTTAAATATCATAGACCTTTAAGAGAAATATTGCTTGAAAAGAAATTAAATTAATTATAAGTAATTTAAATAATTTAATAAAACATTTAGCTAATTTAAATAATAAAACAATAAAACAGGGAATATTAGATTACTTATAAGTATAAATATTAAATAAGAGTGTTCTTTAAGAAGAAATTTTAGTTTAATTTTATTCTAGGTTTGTCCACTCCCGTTACATTTATAATAAAAGTAGCTTAGCTAATATAACAACCATTTAAAGGGATAAACAATTCTAAAGTTCTTAAATATTCTATGTTGATATTTTAGTCACAAACCATGATATGAATATAAAAATACAACACTCAATAAAATCGGATTTGATAACAAATCCGATTTTTAAATGTCCAATTTTGAGGTGTAGTCATCAATTAACAGGCGTGACAGTCTTGCTTTTTGTATTTTGTCTTCAATATTTTTCTTGGATTCCAAGGTTGTAATGGTCTTGGAATTGGTAAGTATAATTTTTCCTGATTGGATTTCTTTGATGGAATCTATGTTGAATATTCCATAGCTTCCATCATTTTTTGATATTGTTTTTCTTACTTTTATCATGCAGTATGTTCCGTTTTTCAAACAGATAGGAGGATTTTTCGTTATATTCAATGTTTTTTTGATTATTTTTCTTGCTTCTGTGAGATCAATCAGTTCGCTTTTTGCAATTTTTTTGATGCAACAGTCCAATGAATAATACTTAGTAGTGGTGATATCATTAAAATAAATTTCTACTGCATTGCCGATATTGTCTACGTATATCGGTATTATGGCGTGTATTATTTTCATGTGCTCTCCTTTTATTTTATGATAAATTTATTATATCAGAACGTATGTTCTATTTCAAGCGTGTTCAAATATTTTTTATAATGAATTACAAGAAAATCACATGAATTAATGCGGATTTTCATCAATATTTTAATGAATTCACATTATTACTACTGGTAAATCTTTGGTTTTTGCTCTTATTCTCAATTAATAAATTCATTCATTCGAATGTACAATTGAGAAAAAGGAGTTGAAAAACATGAAATACGAAATAATAGATTATATTGTAAATAACAAGATTACAGATGATGCTAGAATCTACAAGGCTTTTGAACCTTTGATTATATCTAGTATCAAGAACTACTACGATAGGTCCGATATTTTCAATGAATTGATCGACGAAGGAAAAACAGAGATTATGTATGCGATAATGGAATATGATTCGAGTAAGAAGGTTCCATTCAATGCTTATTTGAAATCCAGGCTCAGGTTTTATTATTTAAAGAAGAATCCTCGAAGGAGTATTGAATCTCTTAATTATGAAACAGAGGATGGAGAAGAGATTATGAATCTTATTGAGTCGGGTGAAAACATTGAACAGGATTTTGAAGATAGATTGGAAATTAGAAGTTTGTATGAAAAAGTAAGAAAACTTCCAGAAAAACAACAAAAGATTATATATGAAAATTATCTACGAGAAAAATCTGCGAAGGAGATTTGCAAGGAATTGAATATGAAGCAATCTACATTCTATAATACAAGAAGCAAGGCTTTGGAGAATTTGCGCAAGATGTATTGATATTAGGGTGCGGAATGGGCGGGTTTATATATAACTACGAATTTTGGTTCGTAGTTTTTTCTTGTTTATTTTTATCGGAAATATTTTGTTGTGTATATTATCTAGCAAGTTTATGGGTATAATAATGATTAAGAAGACGATTGGATTCATGTATGAAATTATTACATAATCTTTATCCAACGGAAAATTTATCATCAAAAGGAGATTATTATGGAAAGAACTATTCGTGTAAAGGGTAAGGGCAGTATTTTGGTGAAACCTGACGCTATCAAGATTGCGATAACTGCAGAAAGTTCGTATTGGAATTACAATGAAACTATTGAACAATCGGCACGTTGCACGAGGATTTTACGAGATGCTATGCAAAATGCGGGGCTTGATCCGAAAAATTTGAAGACTTCATATTTTTTGATTAATTCGAAATATGACAGATATCGTGACGAAAATGGCGACTACAAAGAAAAGTTTGCAGGTTACGAATATGAGCATCGTACATACATTGAGTTCGACAATGACAACAAGATACTAGGGAAAGTTTTGTACGAATTGGCGCATTGCGATGTAGAAGTGAATTTTGATATTAAATACACTGTGAAGGACAAGGAAAAGGTCAAGAATGATTTGTTAGAAAAAGCTGTGGAAGATGCCACAACTAAGGCAAAAGTGTTGTCGAAGGCTTCTGGTGTGAAATTGAAGGAAATACTAAATATCGATTATACGTGGGGAGAAATCAATATAACTTCTGAACCGAAGATTGATTGGATGATGATTAAAGAGGAAACTTCGTATAACATAGACATCGAGGCTGAAGACATCGATATGCAAGACACTGTTACAGTTACGTGGGCAATAGAATAAATATGAATCATACAAAAGAAGTAGCAAAAAAAATATATATGTTATCTGGTTTGGGATGTGACAAATCAAACGTAAATAATCTTGAAATCGAATTAAATAAGTACAGTTATACTATTGAATATATCAATTTACCAGGACAATTTTCAAATATAGATGTGAACGTAGAAAACGAAGAAGATTTTGAAAAATGGATAGAAACTCAGATACCAAAAAATTCAATAGTTATTGGATATTCACTAGGTGCAGATTTATTGGTTAGAAATATTGAAAGGATAAAACCAGATAAATTAATTATTTTAGATGGCGCAATTATTACGAATGATTTTACGAAAACAACAGTGGAAAAAGAAGTTGAATTTAGTAGAAGGTATATAAAAGAAAATAATCTAAAGATGACTGCTGACACAATTTCTAACTTACTTTACATAAAGTTCAAAGACGATAAAGATATTTTTGATATGGATATAAAAGTAAAAACGCTGTTATTATTAGCCGATACACCAGATGATTTATACAAATATAAGAAAAACAAGGTAGAGAAAAATAATAATCAAGAAAATATAAAATCACTATTTGTCCCAAATACATCACATGATTTTCACACTGAAAAGCCAGTTGAAATAGCTGAATGTATTGGTGAATTTTTAATAGAATAAATCAAAAAAACCAGAGAATGTTTCTCTGGTTTTTGTTTACATAAATATCAAATGTGCTATTGGGACTACTATCAAAAGTGAGATTATTGTTCGTTCGATAAATATAACGAATAATTCGAATAAATTAACGGGGATTGATGATGCGAGGATGAGTCCTCCGACTTCTGATAGATAGATTAATTGTGTTACGGAGATTGTCGCTACGATGAATTTGGTCATTTGCGATTGAATTGTGCTTGCGGCTATGATGGATGGTGTGAACATGTCGCTGAATCCGACAATCATTGTCTTGGATGCTTCCAAGCTTTCAGGAACTTTCAGAAAGTTCAACAGTGGCAAGAATGGCTTTCCAAGAATTTCGAAAACTTGCGTGTTATTGGCAAGTACAAGCGATGCCGTTCCTATGATCATAACTATTGGCATTACTGAAAACCACATTCCAAATGCGTTTTCGATTCCATTTTTCAAAAATTCTCCTATTCCTTTGTGAGATTCTGCACGTTTGATTGCCAAATCTAGTCCGTATTGTACGGATGAAGAATAATTTTTCGATATATCTTCATTTGCTTGATTAGATTCTACAAAATAGTCATCTTTTTTGAGTGACAATGGTGGAATTCTTGGTACGATAATTGCGCACGCGATTCCAACTAAGCATACTAATAAGTAGTACACTCCAAAGTAGTCGACCATGTCAACTTGTGACAAGACAATCAGACTGAATGTGATGGAAACTGCAGAGAAATTCGTAGAAATAATTGCGGCTTCTTTTGCAGAATAATATCCAGATTCGTATTGGTTTGAAGTCAGCATGACTCCTAATGTTCCATCTCCAATCCAACTTGTGATGCAATCTACTGCTGCACGTCCAGGAATCAAAAATACTGGTCGCATTATTTTGGTAAAAATCGCACCGATAAATTCCAAAAGTCCAAAATCCAACAAAAGAGGTAGTAGCATGCTGGCGATTACGAAAATAATTACAAGTGATGTCAACAAATCGTTGAGGATAAATGTGGCAGATTCATCTGCGACTATCATGTCGTAAAATTTCCCAAAGTGTAGCTTGTCTTTCAACACGACCATCCACACGACGATAAATCCTAGAATTCTTAGAACTAGCCACACGCCTGTTACGGAAAATGTCTGATCCAAAAGTTTGTTTTCTTTGATGAATTTGACATTGAAACTTGCCAAAACACTCATGACAAATGATATCGTGATTATTATTGTGCAAAGTGCTGGTAGATAATCGCCGATGGTTTTGGCGATAAAATCAGCGAAAATTTTGACTATTATGGTCCAATTGCCATCGAATTTTACGGGAATCATGAAGATAATTATCCCGATAATAGATGGAATTAGAAAATTAAGTAGTGATTTTTTGTTGGTTTTCATATTATCTCCTCGCTTTAAAATATTTCAAATAGTATATCATTAATAAAAAGATGATGCAAGAAAATAACAAATAAAATTACTGAGAAGAAGTGAGAGAGGATTTTCTAATCTGAAGTTTCTATTTATTCATAAAAATCTAAAATAAAAAAGGCTGCTAATAATGCAGCCAATAAATTATTTTTGCGTATCTTTAGCATTATCATCTGATTGATTTTCTTCAGCCATTGTTTCCATTTCTTCTTTCAAAACTTTGTTGTCCAAGTTTGAATCTTCAATCATGGATTTTACTTTGCTGGCATCTTTTTTGCTGTAATGTTGATCGTCGTCGTATTTCTTTTCCAACAAATCCAAGATTTTGAATCTTCTTTTGGATTCTTTCTTGATTTTCTTGAAATCTCTGATGTATGCGTAAATCAAGAATAGTATCAATACAATACCAGCATAACCTATGATAGGGTAGGTGATGCTTATAAGTTTTTTGAATCCTAAAAAGCTTAGGGAAAAACCTACCGTTACGAATCCTATCAAATACATTTTGTACTTTCCAGGATTACTTTTCGAAAATCTTTTTGCCAACGAATAATACAAGCCAATTGCTGTGTTAAAAATCATTCCGAAAATTACCAAACTCATTATCAAACCAAGAACAGGGTTGATTTCTTCGATTAAAACTTGTGTTGGAAGATCTGAATCTTTTAAAATGTCGACTCTCATGAACAACACAACAGCCAAAAGCGATGTTACTGTTCCTGTGATAAATCCTCCCAAAAGTCCACTGACTTTGGCTTCTTCTGATAATACGTGGTTACCACCGATTGCAAATGCCGTACTCAAACCAACCATCATACACAATGAAAAATAGTTGACTACAGAAAGCCAAGGATTGCCGAAATTTTTAGGAATAGTTCTTGCGATTGGATCCAATTGGTCAAAACTTCCGTCAAATTTCACGATTGTGTAGATTGATGCAATTAAAATCAACGCCACGATAATTGGAGTGAATGCTCCGATAATTCTCGTAACTTTTTCAAAATCCATCATTCCAACGAAAATTACAAGTAGTGCGCAAATCAAAGACCCTATCCATGGAGCTAGTCCAAATTGTTGGTTGAGGTTGGATCCTGCACCTGATAGCATTACAAACCCGATTATAAATCCTGTTAAGATAAGTAAAATGTCGAATACTTTCGTGAATTTCTTGGATGCTATCTCATCCAAAACATCGCTGTGCTCATCTGCAAAATAATACGAGCCCAATTCCAAAATAATCGCCCCGATAAATGTATGCAACAACAAAACAAATAGAGCAGTCCACAAACCAGACTTGCCATAAGCTGTGAAATATTGCAAGATTTCTTGTCCGCTTGCAAGGCCTGCACCAGTTAGCACTGCGACGTATGCAAGGGATGTATTTAATATTTTTTTTGTCATAATATCTCCTTCTTTTGTAAAATTATATAATAAATTTTTCAGATTGCCAAATTTTTATTATATAACAAATACAATAAAATTCAAATTTGAAAACTGAACAATATGGTATAATATTCATGAAAAGAGGTGCTATATGTTTAAAGTTAAAAATTTTGAAGATAATGATGATGTAATAATCAAAGAACAAAATGGAGCGTTTAAAGTTGTAGAATACAAGAGGGATTTGTCGGTTGATTACGAACAAGCACAAAGCTCTTACTTCGCATCTGAAATGAATGTCAGAAGAAGACAATTGGTCTGCGATGTTTCCCAATCAAATATAACTGTGCAAGCGGGAGCTATGCAATGGATGGTTGGAAATGTCAATTCAACTACTGGAATAAAAGGAGCTGGAGATTTCTTCAAAAAAGCTTTGCGTGGTTCTGTCACTGGCGAAAGTGCAATCAAACCAGAATACACAGGTGATGGGCTTTTGGTATTGGAACCGACATACAAGCACATTATTTTGTTGGATGCAGATGATTGGAACAACGAAATCATTATTGAAGATGGATTGTTCTTGGCTTGCGATTCTGAATTGGAACACAAAGCTATTATGCAATCAAGTATTTCATCGGCTGTTGCAGGTGGCGAAGGATTGTTTAACCTTGGACTTCACGGAACGGGAATTGTCGCATTGGAATCTTACGTTCCAAGAGAAGAATTGATCGAAATAACGCTTGACAATGATGTGTTAAAAATAGATGGAAGCATGGCGATTGCTTGGAGTGGCTCGTTGAGTTTTACAGTTGAAAGAGCCGGCAAATCATTGATAGGTTCCGCTACAAGTGGTGAAGGACTTGTGAATGTGTACAGAGGAACTGGAAAAGTATTGATGGCACCAGTTTTAAAATAACCGCGTAAGCGTTAGCGTGCTTACGATTTTAGGATTTTGAGATTTAGAAATCTTCAATTTGTGGAGTCTAGATATTCGTGCATTAAGGTTTGTTATTTACTTTGTATAGAAAAAATCGTGAAAGTTTGCAAAAATTTTCGCGTTTTTTTATTCGATTTAATTGAATATGGTATAATAAAGTAAAGAATATTCAAAGTAATGTAAAGAACATCTTGGGAGGCACTACTATGAATAAATTGAGAAATAAATTATACAAATACGAATTTGGAACTATGATTTTAGGTGTAATTCTGTTTATCGTGGAATTGAAGTTTGCAACTAATTATCCTAGACTTGTAAGCGCGTTGATATCGCCATTATCGAATATTTTCATCTACGCAGCGATTTTTATTGTGTTGATTTTGATTGTTTTGGAGATGATCAGTGCGATTAAAAACAGAAATTTCGATATTTTGTTTTTCATTTTAATCATTTTAGCGGGACTTTATTTGATGTATCGTATTATTTAAAATTTGGAGGATATTATGAGTATATTTGATAAATTAAAAAGCGTTTTTTCTTCAGAAGAAAAAGAAACTAACAGCCAAGGACACAAAAATGATTGGTATGTTTTTGAGTGGAGTGTAAAGGATACTGGAGAAATCTTCTATGTTGGATATGGTTATGGTGATGATTCCAAGTCTTTCGGATTTGAAACTTATCACGGAGAAAGAATCAAAGAAAAATTAGACGTAGAATGTAAAATAATCAAGGACAACTTGGAAGAAGACGAAGCACGCGATTTGCAACAAGAAGAATTGAAGAGAGTGTTGAAAGAAACTGACAATGTGATTATCAATCGTGTGACTCCTAATATGATTACTAGAAAATCGGGATTATTAAAGTCAGTTACTACACCAAACTACAGATTTGAACAAGCACCAGTGTTGTATGTCTCTGAATATGAACAACATTATTTGGATATGGATTATGATGATTTCGAAAAGGTTGACTTGGATAATTTGAAATCAGTGTTCTTGGTTGAAAAGGGTGTTGACGATGAAATTATCGCGAACATTTACAAGGATGATTTGGACAAATATGTAGATCAAACAAAATCTTTGTTGGAACACGAAAATATTAAAATAGTTGATGACCAATTTGCGAATGATGTAACTGCTTGGGTCTACATTGGCGATGATTCCATAGCTAAGGTTAAGGAATACGAGGACAAGGCACAACAAAAACTTTCCAAGAAAATTCCTGTATACCACATGATGGATGTGTTGAAGAAATTAAAAGAAAAGAACAAGGACAGCTTGGATGATATTTTCAACAAAATCAAGACTACAAAAGAAGTTGTAATTCACCCACACAACAGTAGAGTTGCTGTATTTGACATCAAAAACTTGGACGATCCAGCAAAGGGTGCGAAGGAAGGTTTGAGATATTGGAACGAAGGGGAAAAATTCAGAAAGGATTCTCATTTCCAATCTGCAATCAAAAACTACGACACTGCTCGTGAAAACGGATTGTGTACTCCTGCACTTTACAGTTCTTATGCTAGTGTTTACAGAAGCATGAAGGATTACGACAACGAAATTGATATTTTGCAAGAAGGTATCAAGAGATTGTCCAATCAAGATAATGTGTCTGAATCTCACATCAATTCTATGAAAGAAAGATTAGAAAAAGCAAAGGAACTTTTATTAAAAGAATAATTTGAACGAATTTCCCAATTTGAGAAATCAAGTTGGGGAATTTTTTATCGCTAAGCGTTATATGATATAATATATAAAGGTGGTAAAATGAAAGATGCTCTCGGAAGAAAAATAGATTATTTGAGAATTTCGGTGACTGACAAGTGCAATTTGAGATGCAAATACTGCATGCCAGAAGAAGGAATCACGCACTTGAATCATGACGAAATTCTAACTATAGATGAAACTTTGAAAATCGTAGAAGTTTTCAAAGATTTAGGAATAAAAAAAGTGCGTTTAACTGGAGGAGAACCTCTTGTTAGAAACGGAATATTGGATTTGGTAAAAGGCATCAAGGACATGGGAATCGAAGAAATCTGCATGACTACCAACGCCATCAAATTGTACGACATGGCTGATGATTTGAGAAAAAATGG
>QWCB01001180.1_pt1 | contig 25845 bp, 20 predicted proteins | sample 1972511 | NCBI WGS metagenome assembly QWCB01 (sample SAMN09866719, study PRJNA288562) | Human gut metagenome isolate term5_stool, whole genome shotgun sequencing... | isolation source: gut | host: Homo sapiens | place: USA: California | reverse complement strand
CAGATCCGACTCGTTGTTCTCATTCTTACGAGTAACTCTCTCGGCGATATCGCCCAACTTACGCTGTTCCCAAGGGTCAGTAAAACCAGCAAAGCGAATCGCAGGAACTTTCGCCTGTTCAGTCATCATTCGCCTCCCAACAGGGTCTTCAGCTCAGCAATACCGGCCATGTCGAACTCATTTCCGGTCAGCTGACCAAGCATATTGCCAAGTTCTGCCTCAGCCTGCTCGATTTGCTCGCATACATCGGAGTAGGTAGTCGAGTACTTATCGTTCAACGCATTCACCGATGCAATCAACTCATCAACAGCCGTCTGAGGAAGCTCCTCAAGTTTGTGCTGCAATGGTTCCACCCACTTGGCAGCGAGCAAGTCATCAGCTTGCTCATCGCTTAATCCTTCAATAACGGCCCGGGTCTTTTCATCAAGCGCTGAGCGGAGATTCTTAACGTTCTTTTTGACTTCACGCTCCTCATCAAACAACCGTTGCGCATTCACAAGGGCACGGTCAAAATCAGTCTCAGGATCCCTCCCAATCGATTTCACCGCTTTCTTCAACTCAGTGGCAACGAAAGAATCTCCATCCTCGCTGACAGCATCGGTCGAATTCTTGTCGTCTTCATCCAGATTTTCAAGAATGTCAGCGATTTCGCTGCTAATCTCAGTCAATCGGGATTCATATGTGCCGATTTCTGCAAGGTCAGCACTCAGCAGTTTTTCTTGTACAAGGTCGAACGGCAGAATATGTCCGGCCCAGCCGTCCTGCACTTCGACATCCTTGCCGCTTTTCTTTTTGACGACCATGTTGGCGTCAACCTTGCGAACGGCGTCATGGCCTTCGCTCTGTATGGTTTCAAGGTCGTTGGCGATGGTCTTCTGCCAGCTGTCATCAAGCACCTGATATGCCGTATAGGCATCTACGAGTGGTACGTCGGCCAAACGATGCAGCAGGTCATTTGCCAGAACTTCCTCCTCGGCGGCAATGCTCACGTTGACGGCATTACCGACCAGTTCGCCACGTAGATATGAGGGATAATCGGTGAAAACCTCACGATAACGCTGGATATAGGCACTCACACCAGAATCAGCATTCACCGCCTCACGAACATCTTGCACAGCGAGCTTAGCCGAATGACCATTCTCCTCCGCGAAGAGACGTTGGCGCAATCCCGGAAACACATTCCAATACTTGTTGAGCGCATCGATGTCCTGCTTGGGGATACCGCCAAACATAGTGGAATACACGTCCCAACTTTCGGCGGTTTCGGAGGAATCCACATATCGAGGAATGTTGAGGTTGTAATCGTTCTGCCGAATCTCGTCAAGGCTGACCAAACGACTGAACTTATCGACATCACGATTCTCCGACACCGTATCCACGATGCGTTTGATATCGCTCGCACGCAGCTTGTTGTTCTTACCGTCCTTAGCGAAATACTTGGAGGCATCCACAACAAGCACATGGTCATCGTTGCGGTGCTTGCGCAGCACCATCACGATAGTGGGAATGCCCGTGCCAAAGAAGATGTTCGCTGGCAGTCCGATGATGGCCTGAATATGGTGGTTCTCCACTAGATTCCGGCGAATAGTGCCCTCTTCACCACCACGGAACAGCACGCCGTGCGGCAACACGATGGTCATAATGCCGTCGTCGCGCAGATGGTAGAGATCGTGCAGCAAGAAGGCATAATCAGCCTTGGACTTGGGAGCGATGCCATATTCGAAGCGGATATCTTCACCCGGTTCCGGCGGCTCCCAGTTCTGGGAGTAAGGAGGATTCGAAACCACGGCATCTACAAACAGCGGCTCATAGGTTTCGTCCTTGGTCTCGTCGGTATCGAACCACGGCCAGTCGCTCTTTAATGTGTCACCGTTGCGGGTCACGATATTGTCCGGCAGTATACCGCGCATGACGAGGTTCATGCGTGTGAGGTTGTAGGTATTCTCCTTGAGTTCCTGCGCATAATATTTGATGTCATTCGGATTGCCATTGCGGCGGGCCACAGCTTGACCAATATGAATCAACAACGAGCCTGAGCCACTTGTGGGGTCATAAATGTTGATTTCTTCACGACCAGCAAGATGCCAGGCCACTATTTCGCTCATGAGCTGAGAAACTTCGCTCGGCGTGTAGAACTCACCGGCCTTCTTACCCGCATTGGAAGCGAAGTTGCTAATCAGATATTCGTAAATGAAGCCGAGGGTATCGTAATCCTGCCGGCTGTCCATCGGAATGTCCTTGATGAGGTAGATGAGGTCGCGAGCGGCCTTGCTACGGCTTTTCTCATCGGTACCGAGCTTGGATAGACCAGTCTGCAACGTGTCGAAGATGCCGGCGAACACACGCTTGCGGGCTGGATCGATGTTGCGTTCAAAAGCGGAAAGCGCATCACGTACGTCGGCGATGGTGAAATCGCTTTGGCTGGCAATCCATGTGGAGAACAGGTTGTCGTAGGAGATAAAGTAGCCGCACAGATCACGTACATACTGCACGGTCTCGGCATCATTCTCATCCAAGCCCTTGAGATCTTCATCTCCCCAGTCTTCAGCACGAAGACGCGCAACTTCCGTCTCTGAAAGGAACTTATAGAAGATAAAGCCAAGGATATAGTCTTTGTATTCATTCGCCTCGATCTTGGAACGCATCTTGTTGGCAGATTCCCAGATTTTGGCGGCAAGCTGCTGCTTATTCATTCATATGCTCCTTGTGCCCTAAGCTCTTTCATTACTCTTCATCAACGTATTCATTGAAAACGTCACTGTCCACGGCTTTGATTTCGTAAATCTTCCGCGTGCTGACACCGAATCCATGTTCAATCATCAGTTGCGCAAGCTTATGCCCATCAATAAGAATGATGTGCTGCCTCTTCGCATAGGTAATCGCCTTTTCCGTGAATCTTGCAGTGGTGACAAACAGCCCTTTGCCTCCGCGCCCAGTAATAGCACCTACGAATGCTTGAATATCTGGTCTGCCAACGGATTTATCTTCGGCATAACGTTTGGCCTGAACATAAATCAGATCAAAACCAAGCTTGTCTTCCATGATGATTCCATCTATGCCTTCGTCCCCCGAGATTGGCGTCATCTGGCTTGCGGAGTCGAAAGCTCCATACCCCATTTTTGCCATCAGATCAAGAACAAACCGTTCAAACGCAATCGGAGAGAGCTTGAGCACCTCTGAGAGCAAGTCATCGGCAAGCCGCATGTTGATTGATGAGAATGCACGGTCAAGTGCCTCATCTGGAGTTTCCTCGGACGAATAAGCTTCGCTTTTCTTCTCCAGGCCGCCATCGACCGTCGTATGCGTCGAAGAATCACCATTCAGATTCTTGAAAGACCGGAATGACTCATAACGTTCCAGATAATCATTATCTATCTGCGCACCCGAAGCAAGGGCCTCTTTGCCGGGTCTCGTTATGCGATATGTACCACGTTTGGGACTTTCTATGAGTCCGGCTTTCTTAAGGTACGTTCTAGCCCAACTAATGCGGCCATTGAGGACACGCGAACGGCCGCTAGGTAGCAGACGGCTGCGTTCTCCTTCTGTCACTGCAAACTCATCAGCAAGTAACGTTAGCATCTCACCAGATGCATGAATCTTGCCATCAGAGAGAATGCGAAGCATCGGAACGAAAAACTCGTCATATCTGGGAATTGTCATTGTCCGCCTTCGTTCCGTTACAGTCGTTTATCAATGATACGGCAAACATCACGGAAATACGCCTCCGCTTGGGAACAGCGTAAGTTGGGCGAGATTGCCGATAAGGTGACAGAAAAAAATCTTGATGGAAACATCACCGAGGTTCTTACCAACTCTGCAGAATACGGTGTAATTAATCAAACCGAGTTCTTCGACCACGCTGTCGCCAAGGAATCCAACATTGCTGGTTATTATGTCATTGCTCCAGGGGATTTCGTGTACAACCCTCGCATCTCCGCAACAGCGCCTGTTGGCCCAATCCGTAGGAATACGTTGGGAATACACGGAGTTATGTCTCCTCTCTACACTGTATTCAGGCTTACAGATGCAGTCGATGGAACTTATCTCAGCCACTTCTTCAAGACAAATGGCTGGCATGGTTTCATGAAGCTGGAAGGTAATTCGGGAGCCAGATCAGATAGGTTCTCAATCGGTGATGCGACATTCTTTGAAATGCCAATCCCAGTTCCATCTTCAAGTGAACAACATGCCATCGGCTCCTTCTTTTCCCGTCTTGACAACCTCATCACCCTTCATCAGCGTAAGCGTCTATCTATTCGGCAAAGGAGCCCCGTGTGGTCATAAACACAATAAACGAAGAAATGTCATTCTGCGATTACTACTCGCAATGGGTCGACGTCTACAAGGAAGGCGCGATTCGGGAGGTGACGATGAAGAAATACAAACTCACACAGGCGTGGCTGAGAAAGCTTATCCCTGATCTTAAGCTTTCTGAGTTCGATCGTGTGAGTTATCAGAAACTCATCAATGGATACGCCGAACATCATGAACATCAAACAACGATGGATTTTCATCACCAACTGAAAGGGGCCATTCTTGATGCTGTTGATGAGGGCCTAATTCAAAGAGATCCCACTCGAAAAGCAATCATCAAAGGGAAGCAGCCGAGACAAAAGAAGACGAAATATCTTAACCAATTCGAACTTCATGCTGTCCTTGCTGACTTGAAGCTTGACCCGATACCTAACTGGGACTGGCTGATATTGCTGGTGGCAAAAACCGGTTTACGTTTCTCCGAAGCATTGGGTCTTACTCCTGATGACTTTGATTTCGTCCACCAGACTTTGTCTGTCAATAAGACTTGGAATTACAAGAACGGAGGTGGCTTTGTTCCAACAAAAAATGCTTCTTCGGTGCGTAAAGTACAACTTGATTGGCAACTCATCATGCAATTGTCCGTCCTGCTGAAGAACTTGCCTGACGACAAGCCTATCTTCGTGAACGGTAAGGTGTACAACTCGACCGCAAACGGTATTCTGGCCCGGCATTGCAAACAAGCCGGAGTACCCGTGATCTCGATTCACGGCTTGAGACATACCCATGCCTCATTGCTGCTGTTTGCTGGCGTTTCAATTGCGAGCGTGTCCAAGAGACTGGGGCATGCAAGCATGAACACAACGCAGGAAACATATCTGCATGTCATCCGTGAATTGGAGAACAAAGACGTTGACATCGTGATGAGAGCCCTATCCACCCTTATTTAGCAAACCACAGACGCTTACGCTGATGAAGGGTGATGAGGTCGTCAAGGTAGGTCAGAACTGCACTTATTAATTCCTGTTCTTTCCTTGACGCGGGGAAAAATACCATGGTGTCATGCACATCGTTTCTGTTAAGAGTTGGCACCCCACTACCGGCCTTATACCGTTTCAAGTCTATTTTTTCGTATAAGTAATAAATGAACTTAGGGTGATTGCCATAAAATTTGGTTACCCACAAAGTAGTGTTATGAGGCCAAAACGCTGACTCTACATACTGAAGATTCCCGATTGTGCCCGATCTACCAGTAACAACGCCGGGACCCTTAACTTTGTATTCGTTATGGTAAGCTCCGATGCCGTTTGACATCATAACCGGATATACGCCAGGAATGATTTTTTCAGCGGGAAGGTCAAAACCCCTTTGCAACGGTGCAACCATGATTAACTTACGCTGTTCCCAAGCGGGCATCGGCACTAGATGAAGCAGGGTAGACGGGATACGAGTGGCTGGCCGAACATACGCAATACATCTACCGGCGACTTGGACACTACCATTTCCGCTGTTAGCCACACTTATCGCGATAAGTGTAGCTAACGACGATTGGAGCGACACCTTACAAGCCATGAGAGGTATAACCGTTCCCTTCTATTTTGAAAAACTTGAATAAGTTAGATTTTTTCAAAATAGGGATGCGTCGAAAAGACGCATAAACGCACGAAAAATGCGGGCATCCGACATGCAGTGTTCATTGAATCACTGTATATCGGATGCCCGCAATCGTTTCAAGCCGATTGAAGAGCCTTAGCTCAGCCGCCCATCAGCATCACGCCTTAACAACCTCTACGATCAGCTCGGCACCTTCCTTCACCTCGAAGGAGGTCGCCAGCGTCTCGTGGGCGATCAGGTCGCGGAACTGCTCGACCTTGGCCACGTCGTCAGCAGGCACGGTCAGCACCAGCGAGATGCGGTCCGCGATGTCCAGATCGGCAGCCTTACGTGCGTCCTGCACAGAACGAATTACGTCGCGGGCGTAGCCTTCAGCCAGCAGGTCGTCATCCAGCGCGGTGTCGAGGATCACGAAGCCACCGGTCGGCAGAGCGGCGGAGACCGAAGCGGCGGCCACGGTGGCGTTCTCCTCCTCCACACGGTTGATCAGCTCGTACTCGCCTTCGACCAGCGCAAGGTCGCCGGACGGCGTGGAGACCACCGGCGCACCGGACGCAGCATCGACATGCCAGTCGCCGGACTTGGAGGCCTTGATGGCGAACTGCACCTGCTTGCCGAGGCGCGGACCCGCCGCACGGGCATTCACACGCAGCTCGTGAACAATCTTCAGACCGTGGGCGGAGGCATCCTGCAGCGTCGAGAACTCAATATTCTTGATATTAAGTTCAGACTTCAGCAACTCGTCGTATGCCTTGACGGCGTCCACGTTCTCGACCACCACGGTGAGCTTGGAAAGCGGCTGGCGCACGCGGATCTTGGCGGCCTTGCGCAGGGACAGGGTGCCGGAAACAACCTCGCGCACCTTCTCCATCGCATCCACCAGGGCCGGGTCGTCGACCAGCACGCGGCCGAGTTCGGTGTCTTCACCGGTCTTCTCGTCCGCCACGAACGGCCAATCGGCCAGGTGCACGGATTCACCGCCGGTCAGGCCGCGCCACACGGACTCGGCTTCCATCGGGGCCAGCGGCGCAAGCACGCGCATGAACGCTTCAAGCACGGTGTACAGCGTGTTGAACGCGGACGCATCCTCGTTCCAGAAGCGGTCACGGGTGTTGCGGATGTACCAGTTGGTGAGCACGTCGATGAAGTCGGAGACCGCATCGCAGGCGTCGGAAATCGCGAACTCGTTCAGCGACTTCTCGGCGGCCAGCACCAGGCGGCGGGTACGGGCCAGCAGGTAGCGGTCCATCTCCGGCAGACCGGCGACCTCGTCCGCGCGCAGCTGGCGGGCGTCGAATCCGGCCCCGCCGTTGGCCGCGTTGGCGTACAAGGGGAAGAAGTAGTAGGAGCTCCACACCGGCAACATGACCTGGCGCACGGTGTCGCGGATGCCATCGGCGGTGACGATCAGGTTGCCGCCGCGCAGAATCGGCGAAGACATAAGGAACCAGCGCATGGCGTCGGAACCGTACTTGTCAAACACGCCGTTCACGTCCGGATAGTTGCGCAAGTGCTTAGACATCTTCTGGCCGTCGGAGCCGAGCACGATGCCGTGGCAGATCACGTTCTTGAACGCTGGGCGGTCGAACAGGGCGGTCGCCATGACGTGCAGCAGGTAGAACCAGCCGCGGGTCTGGCCGATGTATTCCACGATATAGTCGGCCGGGAAGTGCTGCTCGAACTTCTCCTTGTTCTCGAACGGGTAGTGGAACTGCGCGAACGACATGGAACCGGACTCGAACCAGCAATCGAGCACATCGGAAATACGGTGCATGTGCGACTTGCCGGTCGGGTCGTCCGGGTTGACGCGGACCAGGTTGTCGATCCACGGACGGTGCATGTTGATGTTGCCGTCCTTGTCGCGCGGGTAGTCACCGAAGTCGGCCTTGAGCTCTTCGAGAGAACCGTAAACGTCCACACGCGGGTACTTCGGATCGTCACTCACCCACACCGGAATCGGGGAACCCCAGAAGCGGTTGCGGGAGATGGACCAGTCGCGCGCGTTGGCGAGCCACTTGCCGAACTGGCCGTCCTTGACGTTGCCAGGGATCCAGTTGATTTGCTGGTTCAATTCCAGTAGACGCGGCTTGATCTTGGTCACGGACACGAACCAGGAGGAGACCGGCTTGTAGATCAGCGGGGTGGCGCAACGCCAGCAGTGCGGGTAGGAGTGCACGTAGCTCTTCTCCTGGAAGAGGATCGCGCGGCGCTCTTCCGGAATCTCGGCGAGCGGGCCATCGCCGGCGCGCAGGTTGCGCAGGATCGGCAGGTTGGCGTCGAACACGAAATCACCCTCGTAGTCGGGGCACTGCGCGGTGAAGCGGCAGCCATCGTCGAGCACGTCGGTGCTCTTGATGCCCTTAGCGTTCAGCGTGTTCATATCGTCTTCACCATAGGGAGCCTGGTGAACCAGACCGGTACCTTCAACGGTGTCGACGTAGTCGGCGGTGAAGATCGTGTAGCCGTTCGGGCCAGGCACGTGGCCTTCGGATTCGGCCTCGTCACCCGCGAAGTACGGGAAGACCGGGTAGTAGCGGCGGCCTTCCAGCTCGGAGCCCTTGAGCTCGCGCACGACCTCGTAGTTCTCGCCGAGTTCCTTCTCATAGTGCGGCAGCAAATCCTTGCCGAGGTAGAACTTCTTGCCAGCGAACTTGCCTTCGGTCGGGCGGACCTCGACGTAGTCGATGTCGCCGCCGACCACGATGGCGAAGTTGGTGGGCACGGTCCACGGGGTGGTGGTCCAGAAGACGGCGTAGGCGTCGTCCTCATCGCGCATCTTCACGGCCACGGACACGGTGGTGTCCTGGCGGTCCTGGTACACGTCGGCGTCCATGCGCAGCTCGTGCGCACTCAACGGCGTGCGGTCCTTCGGGCAGTACGGCAGCACGCGGTAGCCCTGGTAGGCCAGGCCCTTGTCGTAGAGCTGCTTGAAGGCCCACATCACGGATTCCATGTACGGGATGTTCAGGGTCTTGTAGCCGTGCTCGAAGTCCACCCAACGGGCCTGACGATGCACGTAGTTCTGCCATTCGTTGGTGTACTTCAGCACGGAAGCGCGGCAGGCGTCGTTGAACTTGTCGATGCCCATCTTCTCGATCTGGTCGACCGAGTCGATGCCGAGTTCCTTCTGCGCCTCAAGCTCGGCGGGCAGGCCGTGGGTGTCCCAGCCGAACACGCGGTTGACCTTGCGGCCCTTCATGGTCTGGTAGCGCGGGATCACGTCCTTGGCGTAGCCGGTCAGCAGGTGGCCGTAGTGCGGAAGACCGTTCGCAAAAGGCGGGCCATCGAAGAACACGAATTCGTTCTGGCTGTGGTCGCCGGAAGGGTTGCGTTCAACGGACTTCTGGAAGGTGTCGTCCTTGTCCCAGTAGTCGAGAACGGTCTCCTCCATGTCGGGGAAGCTGGGGTTCGGCGCGACGTGCGCGGTCTCGCCGCCCTCGTTCGCCTTGGGATATACGTTTTCGCTCACCGTAAATCTCCTGTTAGTACTGTGCACTGGTCCTACAGGAGCGTCATTGATGGCGATTGCCGGGCGCCGACGTGTGCCGGCTGGGTTCACGAATGTCACGTACCGAACCGTGGGGCCGATCGCGTCAATCGCCTCGCAGCCGGAACTGACTGTGTTCCGCCCGGAACAGCCCTGTCTGCCGTTCCTGCCTACGAGGACGATGACGGGCGCTGGTATGCGCTCCGCACCGCGGTACCACCTCGCTTATCGCACCGGTTGCGCCGCTCCGAACTGTTGCACTCGGAGCCGCGAGCCTGCGCGACCGCTTGTGTTCGGCTGTCTCGGGCCGATCCCGTCGGTTCTACTGGGCGATTGCCGCCGTTCTTCCGAAGACTCCCCGCTGATAACGGATCACTGCCTCACAACGGTGCATATCGTAACACGCCACGCGGTCAAATCGCCGCCCACGGCCACGGCACCGTCAGGAGCCCGATTTAGATTGGGACCGGCCACCACGGACCGAGAAAGGATTGTCGGACAATGACGTATGATTTCACGTCCATCATGAACAGGCATGGCATGGATTCGATCGCGGTCGACGGACTGGGCACCGACCCGGGATTCGCGCCGGACCCGCCACGCGAGGGTTTCGACGTCATCCCCATGTGGGTGGCGGACATGAACTTCCCGACCGTGCCCACGATCCCGCAGGCCATCATCGAACGGGCGAAGCATCCCGCCTACGGGTACTTCTCCCCCACCGACGACTATTACAGCTCCATCATCGACTGGCAGTCCACGCGCAACGGGGTCACCGGATTGACCCGGGAGGCGATCGGCTACGAGAACGGGGTCCTGGGCGGTGTGATCAGTACGCTGACCGCGTTCGCCGCCCCCGGCGACGGCGTGCTGCTGCACAGCCCGACCTACATCGGGTTCACCCGGAGCATCGAAAACAACGGCTACCGCATCGTCCACAGTCCGCTCACGCTGGACGAGCGCGGCGTATGGCGCATGGATTACGAGGATATGGACAGGAAGCTCAAGGAGCATCACATCCACGTGGCCGTGTTCTGCAGCCCTCACAATCCTTGCGGGCGCGTGTGGGAACGTTGGGAAATCGAGAAGGCCATGGAAGTGTACAAGGCCAACGATTGCGTGGTCATTTCCGACGAGATTTGGTCCGATTTGACTCTGGGGAACCACCAGCACATCCCCACCCAATCGGTCAGCGAGGACGCACGCAACAGGACCGTGGCGTTCTACGCGCCCAGCAAGACCTTCAATCTCGCCGGACTGGTGGGAAGCTACCACATCATCTACAATCCCACACTCCGGGACCGCATCGTGGCCAAAAGCTCGAAATGCCACTACAACGACATGAACGTGCTTTCCATGCACGCGCTGATCGGCGCCTACCGGCCCGAAGGCCATGAGTGGCTCGACGAACTGAAGGCGGTGCTCACCGGCAACGTCGATTACGCCTACGACTACATCACCAAGCATTTCCAAGGAGTGAGTCTGGCCAAACCGGAAGGCACCTACATGCTGCTGCTCGACTGCGAGCAGTGGTGCGAACGCCACGGCCTGAGCCTGCCCGAGTTGGAGAAACGCGGCTGGGATGTGGGCGTCGCATGGCAGGACGGCGACATGTTCCAGGCCCCCTACAGCATCCGCGTCAATCTCGCATTGCCCTTGAGCCGCGTCAAGGAGGCCATGCGCCGCCTTGACCAATACGTATTCAACGCGTAAACGGCATGCATCCGCGATTGCGGTGTCCTGGAAAGACGAATGCCGTCAACGAGGTTGGTGCCCGTTGGCGGCATTCGTCATACGTTGGCCGAACCGGGCGAAACCCAAGTTGCCAAGTTGCCGTGCGCTATGAGGTGGATGCCGCCAGCGGACGTGTACATCTGACCGCCCGATATGCCGGTGCCACCGATGCGCCGACGCTGCCGGCATTCGGATTGGAATGGACGCTTCCCAAGCAGTACGAGAACCTGCGCTTCTACGCCCTTGGCCCCGAGGAGACCTATCGCGACCGTCTGCACGGTGGCAAGCTCGGCATTTTCGAGCGCACCGCGGCCGAAGACAATGCACCGTATCTGGTGCCGCAGGAGACCGGCAACCATGAAGACGTGCGTTGGGCCGAAGTGCTTGACGCCCAAGGACACGGCATGCGTATCAGCCAGGCCGGCAGCGAACATTTCGCGGCGAGCCTGTTGCCGTACAGCTCGCTCATGCTGGAAGAGGCGACCCACCAGAACGAGTTGCCGCCGGTCCGTCACACGTTCCTGCGCCTGTTGGCCGCGCAAATGGGCGTGGGCGGCGACGATTCATGGGGCGCGCCCGTCCATGAGCAGTACCAGCTGCCCGCCGATCGCGCCTACACGCTCGACGTGAATCTGGAACTGTTCTAACAGCGATAAAGAAGCTCCCTCTGACGAGGGAGCTTCTTTATCGTGCTGGTACGAAACTGTCACGCACTACTAGGGTGGTGGAGATGAAGGTGTGGTGGTGCAGCGTGCGCCGACTGGAGATGACCTCGGCAAGCATCGTAATCGCAGTATCGGCCAGCTCATTCTGATCGATATCGTAACTGGTCAATGTCGGCGAAGTGTACTGGGTGATGGCCTGGTTATTGATACTGATCACACTGGTATCGCGAGGCACCAGCACTCCCGCAGCAGTAAACGCCTGCAGTACGCCGACTGCAATCGTGTCCGCAGCCACGATGAACGCATCCGGCATGTCATCTCGATGATCGTTAGCCGCTTTCTCCCCTAGAGTGCGCCCGGTGTCCACAGTGAACGCGCCTTGCGCGTAAATCAGGCCTTCCGCATCCAGCCCCAAACGCTCGGTCCAATTGCGGAATGCGGTTAATCGGCTGTCTTCCGGGTATTCGTGCAAACCCATCGTGAAGCCAGTACCGCCGATATAGCCGATGCGTCGTTTGCCCGAGGACACCAACACATCCAATGCGTCCAAAATGGTTTGGCTTAAATCCGGTTGTACCGAATCGAACAGGCTGGGCGCAGGATTGATGTCGATGAATACGCCATAGGGCAATACCAGATGGAGTTTCAACAGTTTATCCGAAGAGAGTACGGACGGTCCGATGGAAATGAAGCCGTCGAAATCACCGGCGTTGGCAATCAGATCGTCGATATGGGAAAACGACGTGAGTTCCATGTGCTGGGCTCTGGCATTGTCGCCGAGCACGGACCGCAGTTCATCGAAATAGGCGTCCGCCAGTTCTTCCTCGCGGGTGGCGTTGTCGAGTACGGCCACACGGCGTGGCAATGCGATACGGCGTGATCCGGTAGCGTAGCCAAGCTGCTCGCTGACCTCGATGATGCGACGTCGCGTCTCCTCTTTGACGGACAAGGTCGGGTCCCCATTGAGCAGCCGGGATACCGTGGCCTGCGAGAAGCCTGATTTCTGCGCGATTTCCTTCATCGTGACCATGACATCATCCCCTCAATGCAAACATTACGTAGTACTTCAGTAAATTACTTTACTACTTAGCGTAACGCGCAAAGCCCGCAACCGGAATACACCGGTCACGGGCTTTGCGATATCAATGTCACATCAGCAGACGATATGACCTGATGTCAGCTCTCGTCTTCGGCGACGCGGGAGCGGCTGTAGATCATCTTCATCGAGCAGATGAAGATAACCATCGCACCCAGGACGATGATGCCGCCGACCATGAAGACGTTGGCATAGGTCGAGGCCGGACCGGATTCGGTGCCGAACAGTGAGCCGCCGCTCATCGCGCCATTGGCCATGAGCTGGCCGAAGATCGCGACACCGACCGAACCGGTGATGGCCTGCATCAGATCGTTGAAGCCCAATGCACGTCCGGATTCCTCGGCCTCCACGGTCAGCGTTGCGGTATCCACAATCGGCTGGTAGAAGAACGAGGTGCCGAAGTAGTAGATGCACGGCGCCACGGCAAGAGCCCAGATCTGGCCCATCGGAATCAGGAACGCAACGGCGATCAGGCCACCGCCCATGCAGGCGAGCGCCAGAATGATGGAGGCCTTGCGGCCGATCTTCTGGATGATCGGGCCAGCGGCGAAGCCCATGATGGCGGCGAGGATGATCGACCACACCAGCAGGTTGGAGACCTGGGAGGAGTCGATGCCGTACACGTTCAGGCCGATGGCGTTGCAGCCGGCGTTCAGGGTGTAGCTGAAGAAGTAGCCGACAAAGATGACGATCATGGTCATCGCGAAGGCCGGGTTGGTGAGCATCTCCGGGGTGATGAACGGATCCGCGGCCTTGTTGATGTAGACCACGAAGGCCACGCCGGTGACCAGCACCGCGATACCCCAGAAGATGGTCATGTCGGTGAAGAACATGGTCACCGAGCCGGCGAACAGGCCAATGAGCGTGAAGCCGATCACGTCGACGCGCGCGCCCTTGGCATGCTCGTCAGGCAGGTTCTTGGCCAGGATCGGGATGAAGAACACCGCGATGATGCCGATACCAAAGAGGATGCGCCAATCGACAAGGGTCATGTAGCCGGCAAGGAAGACGCCCAGAGCCGCGGCGATACGGAACACGGCGACGAACACGCCGTACCAGATGACTCGCTTCTTCTTCTCGATGTACTTGGAGACGAGCACCAGGAAGATGGAGCCGGAGACCTGCCAGCCTGCGGACTGCACGGTACGGGCGGCGATGACGATCCAGATGCTCAGGTCGCCGAAGCAGCCGAGGATCGAACCGAGCACGAACACGATCGTGCCGAGAATCATCATCTTCTTCAGGGACACGAAGTCACCGAGAGAACCGTAGATCACGCACACGATGCCGAGCACGATGCCCGGAATCGAGGTGATCAACGGGGCGAGGTTGGCCTGGCCGAGCTGGTCGCCGATGTTCACATAGATCATGCCGAAAGCCTGCTGCTGCAGCACGCCCATGGTGAAGATGATCAGTACGATCGGAATGGCGATCTTTGCCATCTTGTTCATACGGGCAAACTCTTCGGTGCCCTCCTCAGGCACCGGGATACCGTTCGCCTTCTCCTTGACAGCGGTTTCTGCCATGGTGATTCCTTTCTATTGGTTTGAGTTTGGTGGAATGCCTTATGCGCGAGCGCAAGGAGTAAAAACAGCTACCTCCTCTCGCATGGGAATCGACGGCGCCGCGCCTCTTCTGGATACCGCGAGGGCCGAGGCCTTCGCGGCGAAGTCAAGTGCATGGGCGATGGGTTCGTCGGACATCAGGTCGGCAAGGAGATAACCGGTGAAGGTGTCGCCGGCCGCCGTGGTGTCGACCGTGTCGACGAGATAAGCGGACTGCGTGACGACGTGGTCCCCACGCAAATACATCGAACCGCACTCGCCGAGGGTGAGGGCTATATCCGCCTGGGAGAAACGCGCACGCATCGCACGGATCAGTGTCTCCCCGTCTTCTTCGGCCCCTGTGAGCATCGCCGCCTCGCCCTCATTGAGTACAAAACAGCCGATGGCATCAAGATCGACTTCGTCGAGCCGCGAGTCAGCCGGCGAGGGATTGAGCACGATGAACATGCCGCGGGCCTTGGCGCGGGACACGATATAGGGCAGTTCGCTGATTTCGTTCTGCAGCAGCAGCCAATCGCCCTTCCCATACCCGTCAAGCACCTGATCGACGAAATCACTGTCGATGGCACGGTTCGCGCCGGGGTACAGCACAATGCAGTTGTCGCCGCTGGCATCGTTTTGGATGATGGCGTTGCCGCTGCGCACATCATCGCGCACTACCACCGAGGTCACGCCCACCGCGCAGGATTCGAGCAGGTCGCGCAGGAACATGCCGTCCCGTCCTACCTGGCCGGCATGGTGCACATCGGCGCCGGCACGAGCCAATGCGATCGATTGATTCAGTCCCTTGCCTCCGGGGAACACGTCGAGCGCATGCGAGGTGATGGTCTGGCCTTTGGCCGCAAAATGATCCACCCCGTACACATAGTCGATGTTCAGCGAGCCGAAATTCAGTATGCGCATCAGAACTCCTTTCCCATGACGGGACCGGTGACAGCCAGTTCGTAGATGCGACGGCAATCGTCGCGATCAAGGCGGGCAATGGATCCGATGGTGGCGTCCGGCCCGTAGAAATCGATGTTGTCCAACATGCGTTCGATGCCGTCGCCCGGCAGATCGAAGTCCTTGAAGGAAACAGGCATGCCTAGCGAGCGGAAGAACGATTCCGTTGCGGCGATGCCACGCCGGGCCAGTTCGGTTTCGTTCATCGAGCCGGGCCTGATGTCGAATACCTCAGTGGCGTATCGCGCGAAACGGAACGGGGCCTTCTCGCTGGCCACGCGCATCCAAGATCCCATGATGATTGACAGGGTGGCCCCGTGAGGGGTGTCGTATAGCGCGCTCAGCTCGTTGGCAATCAGGTGGGTGGACCAGTCCTGTTCACGACCCACGCCGAGGGTGTTGTTCTGCGCGATGGTGGAAATCCACATGATTTGCGCTCGCAAGTCGTAATCGGCAAGGTCGGCCAACGATTTCGGGCCGACATCGACCAAGGTGCGCAATGCGCCTTCGGCCATACGGTCGATTACGCCGATCTCGTTGTCGGCGCTGAAATACCGTTCGCAGATGTGGGAGAACATGTCCACAATGCCGCAGGCAGTGGGGAACGCCGGCACCGTGACGCTGAGTTCGGGGTTCATGAACGCGAATGCCGGCCGGAGTACTGGTTCGCTCAGCGTGAGCTTGGAATGCTCATGCTCATTGTTGATGACGGCGACCTGGCTGGATTCGCTGCCCGATGCCGGGCACGTCAGTACCACCGCGACGGGAAGGGTGCGCTCTACCGGCACTTTGCCGGTGAAATAATCCCATACGTCACGCTCTCCGGCGGCTCCCAGCGCGATTGCCTTGGCCGAATCGATGACGCTGCCTCCGCCGATGGCCACAACGGCGTCGACATTGCGGGCTTTGGCGATGGCGATGCCTTCACGCACCAGCGTCAGTCGGGGATTCGGCTTCACGCCGCCAAGCTCCGTATAGGAAATGCCGGCCCGTCCAAGGCTGCGGCGCACGGCATCTAGCAAGCCGCTGGTTTCCAGATATGCTCCGCCATCATGATGGATGAGCACGCGGGAAACGCCCTTTGCGCCCAGTTCGTCTCCCACTTTGGTTTCGGCGTCGCGCCCGAAAACGAAGGTGGTTCCGATGCATATGGTGAAATCCCTCATATCATGCTCCTTGCGTGTATGACGGTGTCCGTCATGATGTCGTTGAGTTCCGCGATGTCGCGCGCCACATATGCGGGGTTTCTGCTGAGCAACGCGATTTCGTCGCCATCCCCGTATGTGACCGCTATGCAGGAGATGCCGTTGGTCCGGGCAGCTTCGATGTCGCTGAAGGTGTCTCCCACATAGAGGCATTGTCTCGGCGCGATGCCATGCCGTCGAACGATTTCGGCTATCATTTCGACCTTCGTCGCCTCACGGCCGGGTATGGAATCGGGGCAGATCCAATCGTCGAACAGGTTCGCCCAGCCTTTGCTGCCGAGTATGCGCCTCAATGCGCCCTCCGGCTTGTTGGTGACGATGATATTGCGTACGCCATGTCCCTTCAGCTCATTCAGCATGCTCTGAATGCCCGGATAGAGTCTGGTGTGCGAAAAATCATTGAGCGTGCGGTAGTGTACGCGTACATCCTCATCAAATGTCTCCAGATACGCCTCCCCGGGATAGGGGATCACGTGCCGCATGATCTCATCCATCGGATCGGCCAGATTGGCGTCATCGCGCATGTACAGGTCATCGATCGCCCCGCCAGCACGACGCGCGGCGTACGTCAGGGAATTCCACACGTCGCTGCCAGTGTCGGCAAGGGTGCCATCGAAATCCCATAACAGGCATCGGTACTCCATTGGATTGCTCCTTTCGTTCATTCGCATGGCGGTGGTCGATGATTGGAGGCGAGATACCGCCGGCCGACCAGAAGGGGTTGGAGTCGCCGGCCGGCGGTGGAGGGGGTTGTTCAGGGGCAAGACTCAGTCGTAGTTTTCGAGGGTGCTGTTCAGTAGGTCGACGAATCCGGGGAAGTCGAGTTCCAGCGCGGCTTCCGCATTCGGCTCTTCGCCGCGGTAGCCCATCGTCGGCGTGCGTTCAAGATCCACGGCAGGCACGGTACCGCGCAGATGACGGTAGTCGCACACGGTCATACCGCGGGTAAGTGCGCCGTGCAGCTCGATATCGATATGCATCGGGACCGCAGTGATCAGCGACGGGTCGATAACCCATGCCACCGCGCATGCGTCGTGCATGGTGGCGCCCGTCAGCTCGGACTCCTCCTCGCATGCGCCGATGAAGAAATCGGTCAGATCGGCGGCCAGGTTCGCGGCCTTGGTACCGATCTCACGGAACTTGGCTACGTGCTTGGCGGTCAGCTCGCATTGACGGGTCAGGTTGATGCCAGTCATCTTGACGTGCATACCGGAGTTGAACACGCGCGATGCCGCCTCGGGGTCGACGAAGATGTTGAATTCGGCGGCAGGGGTCCAGTTGCCGTAGGTGACGGACCCGCCCATGATGCACAGCTCCTTGACCCGTTCCACGATGCGCGGCTCACGGTTGATGGCGGAGGCGATGTTGGTCAGCGGACCGGTGGCGATCAGCGTCACGTCATCCGTGCTCATTACAGTGTCGACGATGAAGTCGACCGCATGCTTGTTCTGTGCGGCGTGCGTCGGCTCCGGCAGCACGGGACCGTCCAGACCAGTCTCGCCGTGGAACTGCGGTGCGGTGACCAGCGGTGCGACCATCGGGCAGCTGTGCCCCGGATATACGCCGATGCGGTCCGCCGCGCCAAGGACCTCAAGCACCTTGATGGCATTGCGGGTCACGTTCTCCAGTGTGCAGTTGCCGCCAATGGTCGTGATACCCAGCACGTCGAGGTGCTGCACGGCGAGCATGATGCCGAACGCGTCATCGTGTCCGGGATCGCAGTCAAGGATGACCTTCTTCTTGTTTTCCATAGGGATACCTCCGTTGGTTGTGTTCTTTGGATTGGTCGATATTCGGGCATGGCGTTCAGCCGGTTTGCCCGGCGAGGAACTCGTGCAGCTGTGCAGCGTCCGGCGAGGAACGTGCCCCGCGACGGGCCACTTTGTATGCGGAGACGGCATTGCCCTCTCGCAATGATTCGGCGAGGGAGGCTCCGGCGAGTCTGGCAGCGATGAAACCGGCGTTATAGACGTCCCCCGCTCCGATGGTGTCTTCGACGTTCACCCGGAACGCCGGGCTTTCCGTCAGGCCGTCTTGCGTAAGACCGATCGATCCTCGGGCGCCGTCCCGGACGATGACGGTCCGGCCGTCCACCGCATAGGCCGTGGCGTTGCCCATCATGTCGTCGTCGCCTAAATAGGCGAACTCGTCCGGCCCTGATCCCAGCAGATAATCGACATTCGGAATAATGCGTTCGAGTGCAGCCGCGAAATCGGGGTCGAGCACGCCGTCGTCCACACGCAGGTTCAGGTCGAAAGATGTAGGGACTCCGGCATCGTGGGCCTGTTCGAAGATGCGGATGATCGTCTCCCTGGCGCTGGTGTCGTAGGTCAGGCACATGCCCGAGGAGTGGACCCAATCCGCCTCACGAATCATGTGCATCGGCACAAGGTTTTCGTCGAGCACCTTGAACGATTGCCGTTCGCGAGGCCATCCCCACAGGTACCTCTCTCCGCGGTCGTCCACGAAAGCGAATACGCCGACCGTGCTCAGGGTCGAATCCGCAACCAGCCCGGTCACGTCCACGCCCGCATCCTTGAAGTCCTGCATGACGAAACGCCCGTACTGATCATCTCCCACGGTGCCCACGAACGATACATCCAGGCCGAGCTTCGCCAACGCCACGGCCGTGTTCGCCGAGGTTCCTCCTCCCTGGATGCCGATCTGCGGATATTCGACCTGCGTGCGCTCCTCGTTGAGAAAACGCGGATAGGGCACAATGACATCCACATTGGCATCGCCGACGACAACGACCTTAGGCATCTTTGGCCGCCTTGATAAAAGCCTCGACCTTGGCCGGGTCCTTGCACCGATCCGTATCGGCGCGATCATCGTCGTAATTGGTCAGGGAGAACGAGTCGACGCCATACGGGTGCGTGGCATAGATCGCCTCGGCCACATTGGAGGCGTCCAGACCGCCGGCGATGATGCACGGCACGTCGGTGGCCTCGATGATGGCCCGGTCGATGGCCCGGTCATGGGTCAGGCCGGTCGCTCCGATGTCTCCGGCAGCAGGTGCTTTGGTGTCGATGAGGAAGAAGTCGGAAACCGGCTCATAGTCCTTCACATACTGCATGACCTTCTGTTCGTCGAGAGGCACTCCGGCTAGCACCGGGATGGCCTGCATGATCTTCAGTTCGGGGAACCGGCTCTTAAGTTCCGCCACTTCGGCCGGACTGATGCCTTCGATGTCGCCGGACAGGTGCAGCACGTCGGGCATGGCTTCGCGCAGGTTCTCGCTGATTTCGTCGATGTCTTCGGCGACGGTCAGGCCTATGCGCACGGCTTGTGGTTGCACGCCTTCGAAGATTTCCCTGGCCCGTTCGCAATCGAGCTGACCGGGCGTCCGCTTGATTTTGCCGTAGGAGACGCCGATATGTTCGCCGCCCATGTCGATTACCATGCGAGCGTCCTCGACATTCCTTATTCCATAGATTTGAGCAATGACATCAGCCACGATGGTTCCTTTCCTGAGCAATGGCGTTGATGAACGCGGGGACGGAGAATACCGTCTCCTTGAGGCCTGCACCCTGAGCTACTCGGGTGACGGGCGGCGGCGTCACGAAGGAACGCCGAAGTGTGTCGGTCTGGGCAAACACCTCGCGGGCCTGGCCATCGAGCAGCACGCGGCCGTGGTACATCACGATGACACGGGAGAAGTTCGCGGTGACGAATTTCATGTCGTGCGAAATCGTGATGCAGAGTCTGCCTTGTGCTTTCAGACGTTCGATGATGCGTGCAAGGCGGGCGTTGCCCGACGCATCCTGGCCGCACGTTGGCTCGTCGAAGATCACCACGGATGGGTCCATCATGATGACGGCACCGATTGTGCAGAATTTCTTCTCGGTGGGCGTCAGGTCGAATGGGTGCACGTCGAGCTTTTTGGTAAGGCCTACCAGCTCGGCGATGCTGTCCACGCGATGCGCGATGTCCTGATCGCTCATGCCGATCTGGCGCGGACCGAATTCGAATTCCTTGCGGACGCTTTCCAGAAACAGCTGATCGTCGGGATTCTGAAAGACATAGCCCACGCTGCGAGACCATTCGGCGGTGCTGCGCTCATTGACGTCAATGCCATCAATCAGCACTTTGCCTCCGGTGGGGCGCAGAATGCCGTTGAAATGCTTGACCAGCGTGGTCTTCCCTGCACCGTTCTGCCCTATGATCGCCACCGGCTCGTTGCCGTCAAGTGTCAAGTCCACTCCGTCAAGGGCCTTGTCCCCTCCGGGATAGGCGTGCTCCAGTGCCTGCAACTCGATTTTCATGAGAGCGCCTCCTTGGCCATGCGGATGGCCGGCTCCTCGGTAATGGCAATCGGGCCACCGAGCGCACGGGTGATCTTCACGTAATCGGGCACTTCCACGCCATGCTCTTCGATCGCCGGATCGGAGAACACCTCCATCGGAGAGCCAAGGGCCACGACTTCGCCTCGCTCGAGCACCATGACGGTATCCGCGTATCGTGCCACTCGCTCCATGTCATGGTCGACCATGATGACGGTGACGCCGTCCGCATTGAGCTGTTTGACGATGTCGAAAATCTCCTCGCTGCCCATCGGGTCGAGCTGCGTGGTGCACTCGTCAAGCACCAGAATGCGCGGTTCCATGATGAAAGTGGATCCGAAAGCCACACGCTGCACCTGTCCACCCGACAGTTCCAGCGGGTTCTTGTCTAGAATGTGGTCGATGCGCATCAATTTCGCCACAGCTTCGACGCGGTCGATCATCTGCGCTCTGGGCACACCGTGGTTGCCTAATCCGTAGGCCAGCTCTTCGGCGACGGTCCCGGCGGTGTAGGACAGCTGGTTGAACGGGTTCTGAAACACCAGGCCGATGGTCTTCGACAGTTCGGCGATGGTCGAATCGGCGACATCGGTCCCGTCAATTAGGATGTGTCCAGCCCCCGCCCCCACGAAATAGTGCGGGATCAGGCCGACGAGCGCATTGCATAACGTGGATTTGCCTGCCCCATTCGCGCCGATGATGGTGAAGAAGCTGCCTTCCTCGACCTGGAAGTCCACGTGTTTGACGGCCCGACGCTTGGTGTCGCGGTACTTGAAGGAGAAATCCTTGACCTCTACTATCGGACTCATTCACTTGCCTCCCCACGAGACCGGCAACGGAATCACACCGATGCGGATGCATACGGAAACGGCGACCACGGCGATCAGAAACAGGACGAAGATCCAATTGAGTACTTTGTCGGCGGCATTCCAGCTGACCTTGACATAACTGGTCTGCTTCACTCCAGTAATGCCGAAGCCGCGGGTCTCCAGGGTCATACCCCGCTCCTGGGCGTCGGTCAGCGATGACATGACAACCGGACCAAGCAACGGGATATACGCCTTGATGCGGGCGATGACCCCACCCGATGCATCGAGTCCGCGAGCGGATTGCGCCTCCTGAATCACCGCCATACGTCGTTGCATCTGCGGCACGACATTCAGGCTGGCGAGCACCAGGTATCCGACCTTGGCGCTGAGCCCCACCGAAGTGAGCGCGGATACCATAGCACCGACATAGGTGGTTTTGTTCATGATGTAGAAGCTGCCAAGAAACACCAGCAGGCTCACCACCACTTTGGCCGCATACAGCACGCCTTCGAGCCCCAGTTGCGCGAAGCCAAAATCCAGTAATGCGGTACGGTTCTTGGGACTGTACAGCCCTTGGATGAACATGAGCATCACAGTGACGGGGATGCCGAAACCGAACATTATCTTGGCGAAATCACGCTGTATATGAGCCAAGAACGAGACCACAAGCAGCAACACCACGAGTATCAGACCAAGCGTGAAGTCAGGCCATGCCAATGCGGACAGACCCAAGGCGAACACGGCCGCTATCTTGGTGATCGGATTCAGCTTCCCAATTACGGTGTCATTGATGACCGGCATATGCGACGACATGTCTCACTCGTCTTCTTCTTCGTCATCATCACTCAGCGCATCATTGTCCGAGCCGCCCATGGAGTCGGCCGCATACTGGCTGAGAAAGCGACGGGGAATCTTCTGCACGATCACCCACGCGATGGCGACAGTGATGCCCTTGTCGAGGAGGTTCTCGATCAGCGACGAGGAGATCACCGAGGCGAGAATGTCTTTCATGGCCACGACCAGCGTTGCCGTCAGCACCGATGTACCGTTGACGCCGGTGGCACCGCCGTATACGAATGTGGTGATCAGCGATGCGGAGATCGCATTGACGAACGTGCACACCAGCCAGATGACCACGACGCCCCACTTCTTGTGGAACAGTCCGGCCTTGACCATATAGCCGACGACCAAACCGCACAATACCGACACCGCCGCATAGGGAAGATAGACCGGGTTGGCTACCAGTGCCAGGAAAAGATTGGTCAGCAGGCCGGTCAGGGCCGCGACCCATGGTCCAGACAGGCATGCGACGACGATGGTGCCGATCATGTCGAGGAACAGCGGCAGCTTGAGTGCGGAGCACAGAGTTCCGCCAATGAGATTGATTCCAACCGCGATCGGAATCAGCACCAGGCACTTTGTGGAGAATTGTGCCTTGATCCCTTCCCAGAACGACAGCTTCCTTGCCATGCTGGCCCTCCTTTATTTTCCAACCCTCGGTTTTCCGCAGTGTGCAATCTACATTGTTTGTCTTGCGGAATCTTAGGAAATCATTTTCCTAAAATGTTTTCTTGAGATAAGATTATAGGACGCCAACGTCAGTGTCAACACGGCGGGTCGAGGGTCAAGCAACCCGGACCGAACGGCCCACAATGGCGACGTAGCAAGGAACAGAACGCTACGCCCTTGTACACTGATACAGAGGAAAACAGGCAGGAGGGGAGACATGAACATCAGGGACATCGCACGCATCGCGGGCGTCTCCACCTCGACGGTCTCCAAAATCGTCAACGGCAAGGATTCCAGCATCAGCGAGGAAACCCGCAAGAAGGTCCTGACGATCGTCAAGGAATATCATTACAAGCCATATGCCTCCGCCTCACAGCGCACGCGTAGCTACACCATCGGAGTGCTGCTGCGCTCCCCCATCTCCTTCGATAGCACGCTGGACGGCATCATCCAGGCCGCCCAGAACGCCGGATACGCAACCGATGCCTACAACAGCTATTCCGATCCGGAACGCGAGCTCAAAAACATCGCAGCGATATGCGGCCGCAACGTCGACGGCGTCATCTGGGAACCGGCCACTCCGGACAGCCTCGCCTATGCCTCGCAATTCCCCGAAAGCACCCCACTGCTGACCATAGGACCCAACGGCGGCGACCAGTCACTGCTACTGCCTTATAAAGAAGCGGCCTACAAACTGACCAGCGAGCTCATCGAACGGGGGCACCAACACATCGCCTGCCTAATGACCAAGGGACGCCGCACGCAGGATTTTCTCGAAGGCTTTCGCTCCTGCCTGTTCGATCATCAGCTGCCTTATAGCGACGATCTGGTCTACTACGACCTCAACGACTCGCTGCCCGGCAAAATCGGAAGCCGGGACATCACCGGATTTGTCTCCTCGCATTACCGGCGAGCACTCGAGTTCACGCAGATGATCAGCCCCCTGCATTACCGGCTTCCAGAGGATGCTTCACTTGTCTCCATCAAAAACGACACCGCCGAAGCGCTGGCCTATCCCGGCAACACGGAAATATCTACCTACACCATCCGCAACTCCGACTTCGGCGCCTACCTCTGCGAGAAGCTCATTGCGCAGATAGAGCACGACAAAGAGCAGCATCCCTCGTTCGTACAGGATTTTCATCTCGACAACACCAGCACCATCGCAGCCCCGCCCACTTCCGCCATCAAACATGTGTTGGTCGTCGGCAGCATCAATATTGACCACTATCTGTCAGTGCCGCGGCTACCTCATATCGGGGGTACGGTATCCACCAAATCGGCGGCGCGATACCCCGGGGGCAAAGGGGTCAATCAGGCGATCGGCGCAGCCAAGCTCGGGCACCGCGTTACCCTTATCGGCAATGTCGGCGTCGACAATGGGTCCGATTACATCTTCAAGGCGATGGAACAGCATGGGGTCAATACGGCCGGTGTGCGACGCTGCGCCGGAGAGGACACCGGCTCATCGTTCATATTCCTCGCCCCCAACGGCGAATCGGTCATCGCGATTCTCTCCGGAGCCAACGCGTCGCTCACCCCGGATGACATCACCTCCAACGAACGCCTGTTCGACAATGCCGGATACTGCCTGATACAGACCGAAATACCGTTGGAATCAGCCAAAGTCACCGCGATCACCGCCCGACGGCACCATGCCAAAACCATTATCAAGCCCTCGTCATGCGACTATCTGCCCGACTCCATCGTCGCCAATGCCGACATTCTCGTGCCGAACGAGCACGAACTGGCGATCATCGAAACTGAGGGAAAAACAATGGAGGATAAGGCCGCGCATCTTCTCGAACGCGGCGCGGGCTGCGTCATCGTCACCCAAGGAGAACACGGCTGCTACCTGCGCGGCCAGAATGTCGAGTGCCACTATCCGGCCGCTGACTTCACCCCCGTAGACAGCACCGGAGCCGGCGACGCGTTCATCAGCGCGCTCGCCTCGTATCTGATGTACGGATACACCGTGCGGCAGGCGGTCGAAATCGCCACCTATGCCGCCGGGTACTCAATCACCCGCAAAGGCGTCATACCCTCGCTTATCGACCGGCTCTCGCTGGACGCCTACGTCCATCACAGCGAACAGTAGCGGCACGGGTATCTGTCTTAAGGCAGTTTCCACCGCAGACAATTAAGGGGAACCGCATCTAGTCTGCGGCTCCCCTCAGTCAGCTTCGCTGACAGCTCCCCTCTCTGAGGGGAGCCAAAAAGCACTACTCCAGTTCCACCGCGCCGGTGTACAGCTGGTAGTACTCGCCCTTTTGCGCGATCAGCTCGTCATGCGAACCACGCTCGATGATGTTGCCGTGGTCGAGCACCATGATCACATCGGAATTGCGCACGGTGGACAGGCGGTGGGCGATGACGAAGACCGTACGGCCCTTCATCAGGTTATCCATGCCGGCCTGCACGACCTCCTCGGTACGGGTATCGATGGAGGACGTGGCCTCGTCAAGGATCAGCGCGGGCGGATCGGCCACCGCCGCGCGAGCGATGGAGATCAGCTGGCGCTGGCCCTGGGACAGGCCGGAACCGTCGCCTTCCAGCACCGTGTTGTATCCCTCGGGCAGCATACGGATGAAGCTGTCCGCATTGACCAGACGCGCGGCCTCGATGCATTCCTCATCGGTGGCGTTCAGGCGGCCGTAACGGATGTTGTCCATCACGGTGCCG
>QWCB01001172.1_pt1 | contig 25945 bp, 18 predicted proteins | sample 1972511 | NCBI WGS metagenome assembly QWCB01 (sample SAMN09866719, study PRJNA288562) | Human gut metagenome isolate term5_stool, whole genome shotgun sequencing... | isolation source: gut | host: Homo sapiens | place: USA: California | reverse complement strand
TAATAAAAAGACATCTCCTTTCTAACGAAATATTATAAATCATTATCGGTGACATTTCTATTAATGATATGGTGACATTTTAACTAAAGATTAACATAAGGATATTAATCTGTTATTTTATAATAGTATCTTATTATACTTATATTTGTCTTTATAGTATAATTTATCTAGAGGTAAGCATGAATTTAACAAATAAAGATAAGATAAACCTTATAAACAAATACTATCGCAAGCGCGATATGCTTATGAATTTTTTTATTGAATCACGTGATATCAATCTTTATATTGTTTTAAACTACAATAAGAAAAGTGATACCTATCGTTTATCATGGTTTGAACTATCAAGTATTTATTCTAAAAATATTGAAAATTATTTATCATGTGTCTTAATACCTAATCATATTATTGAATATATGTTTAATGATATTGCTAAATATGATATTGATTTAAATAAATTTCATTCAGAAGATAAGGGCTCTATTAATATTTATTTTGAATCTAATGTTAAAACAGCAGTTAATGATTATGTTAGTATTAAGTTTAAAGATTATTTTCCTGAAGAAATGGATACGATGTTTTCTATTTTTTATGCCTTGTTTAGATTGATACCTCCTGTTTATCAGGATATATTTAACCGTATTTTTGAAGGCTATATTCCTTTTAATATTGAAGAAGATAATATTGATGATATTTTTGATGACAATATTATCTTTGAAGGTAATAAGTATTATGAAGAAGAACACATTAAATTCTTAGAAAGAATAGGTAATCAAATATTTGCTGTTACTGATGATAAACATATAAGTATTATTGATGTTCATGAAGACGGAGAAGTAGAAGAATTACTTTGTTCATGTTCTTCAAAAATTAATTGTAAGCATTTATATGCGGCACTTAAAGCTTATCAAAATAAAGAATTTAAAAATTTTTATAAGATAAGTCATATTGAAAAGGAAGAAGAGTTAGTAGACCGTTTATTTAGTCTTAATTTTGCTTTATGTATAGGAATAGTAGACTCATATTACGAAGTAATTTCGATTGAAGGCGTGATTGAGAGGGTACCTATCATAGATGAAAATGGGGATATGAACTGGACTATTTTAGAAGATTCTAAAGATCATAAATTAGAACACGAATTAAATAGCTTTTTAGCAAATAAATAACGAAAGAAGGGTATATGAGAAATTTCTGGTCATATGATGAAGATGTAGTATTAAAAAAGTTAAATGCTACGAAATATGGGTTAACAAGTAAGGAAGCTAGCAAAAGAATTGAAGAATATGGTCATAATGTTTTTGATGAAAAAAAGAAAATATCTAATTTTGTGATTTTTCTTAATCAGTTTAAAAACCCGATTATTTTAATTCTTATTTTTGCAGCGATTCTTTCTATTCTTTTAAAGTCTTATTCTGATGGGATTATTATCTTAGTTATTATTTTTATATCATCTCTTTTAAGTTATAAGCATGAAAGTAAGGCAAGAAGTGCCGTTGATAAGCTTTTAACTAAAGTTAGTGTTACATCAAGTGTTCTTCGTAATGGTAAGTTTTCAGAAAAAGAAAATGCTAATCTTACTAAAGGGGATATTATTAGTGTAAATACTGGGGATATGATACCAGCAGACTGCCTGCTTCTAGAAAGTAACTCTTTAATGGTTGATGAATCAACCTTAACTGGTGAAATTTTTCCTGTTGAAAAGATGCCGGGAAAACTTCCATCTAAAACATCTTTATCAAAAAGAAATAATTCTCTTTGGATGGGAACTTATATTTTAAGTGGCTCTGGGAAAGCGGTTATTGTTAATTTAGCTAAGGAGTCAGAATTTGGTAAGATAAATGATTCTTTAGATGATTTGGATACAGAAACAGATTTTGAAAAAGGCATTAAAGAATTTGGTAATCTTATTATGAAAGTTACTGTTTTTTTAATAGCATTTATCTTTGCTTTAAATGTCGCTTTAGATAAACCAATATTAGAATCCTTTATGTTTGCTCTCGTGTTATCTGTTGGTTTAACGCCGCAAATGCTGCCCGCTATTATTAGTGTTAACTTATCACAAGGGGCTAAAAGAATGTCTGAAGAAGGCGTTATTGTTAAGAAATTAAATGCTATTGAAAACTTTGGAGCTGTTACCGTTATGTGTTCAGATAAAACTGGTACAATTACGAAAGGAAAGCTAAAACTTGAAGCCGCACTTGATGAAGGAGGACGTGATTCAGAAAGCTTAAGATTACTTGCTGCGATAAATGCTTATTTTCAGGAAGGATATGTTAATCCAATAGATAAGTCGATTCTGGAAAGTAAAAAATATGATTTTAGTGCATATAAAAAACTTCATGAAATACCTTATACTTTTGATAATAAAATATTAAGTATTATTGTTAAAGATAAAAGTCATCATAATATTATGATTACTAAAGGAGCCTTAACTAGTGTTATTGAAGCTTCTACTAAATATGAAGATAATAATGAAGTCAAAGATATTAAAATGGTGAGAAAACAAATAAATAGTTTATTTGATCAATATTCAAGTGAAGGATACCGCGTTCTTGGGTTAGCTTATAAAATCGTTGATGAAGAAAATATTCTAGAAGAAAAAGCTGAAGATATGATATTTAAAGGTTTCCTTCTATTTAAAGACCCTCTAAAAAGTGATGTTAAGGAAGTTATTAAAAAGATGCAAGATTTAGGTGTATCTTTAAAAATGATTACAGGAGATAATGAACTTATTGCTAGAAATGTTGGTGCTCAAATTGGTCTTGATCCAACTAAAGTACTAACTGGGGATAAACTTAATACGTATTCTTTAAGTCAACTTAATAAAAAGATTAAGGATATTGATATTTTTGCTGAAATTAGTCCTAACCAAAAAGAAAAAATTATTTTAGCCTATAAACAAGCTGGAGAAGTTGTTGGATATATGGGAGATGGTATTAATGATGCGCCTGCTATAAAACAGGCTGATGTTGGAATTTCGGTTAATGATGCGGCTGATACAGCGAAAGACGCCGCTTCTATTGTTCTTATGCAAAATAGTTTAACAGTTTTAGAGTCGGGAATTGAAGAAGGGCGAAGAACTTTTATTAATACTTTAAAATATATTTTTGTAGCAACGAGTGCTAATTTTGGTAATATGTTTTCTATGGCTGGAGCTAGTATCTTCTTAAAGTTTTTACCTCTTCTTCCAAAACAAGTGCTACTCACCAATCTGTTTACTGATTTTCCATCCCTTCAAATAGCGTCGGATTCAGTAGATCAAAAGTGGCAAGAAAAGCCTGTTAAATGGGATATGAAATTTATTAAAAAGTTTATGATTATTTTTGGTATAACGTCATCTATCTTTGACTTTTTAACTTTCTTTGTCTTATTAAAATTCTTTAATGCAGGTGAAAGTTTATTTCAAACAGGATGGATGCTAGAATCAGTTATTTCTGCGATGCTGGTTATGCTTATTGTTAGAACGGCAAGGCCTCTTTTAAAGAGTAAACCAAGTCCTAAGCTAGTGGGAGCAATTTTAGGAGTTGCCGTTATGCTTTTAATAATTATTTATAGCCCTCTTAATACCTATTTAGGTTTAACAAGTTTACCATTAAAAATTGTTTTAACACTAGTGGGTATATCAGTTATTTATGCTATAGTAGCAGAGCTCATTAAGAAAAGCTTCTATAAATATAATTCTTTTTCCCGAAAATAGTTTCTTAGTATGCTATAATATTTAAAGGAGTTTATATGTTTTTAGTATGTGATAATTACCGCATAATGAGTATTATATATATGGTAAAAGTAGTAATCGGCATTGTCTGTATTTTTGTACCAATATTATTAATTTTTTTACTAGTGCAAGATTTAGCAAAAGCAGAAGTAAATGTGGATGAAGAAAAAGCCATGAAGAAAAGAGTTATTATCCGTCTTGTTGCTGCTCTTTTTATCTTTACGGTGCCAATTATTACCTCAGTCTTTTTAAGTGTTATCGGTAAAGAATTTGATGTTGAGCCTTTAACTTGTTATAAGGATATCAATATGTCTAGGCTAGCTAAACTAAAAAAAGAAGAAAAAAGCCGTAAGCTTAAGGACAAAAAGAAAAGAGAAGGTGATATTTCTGAAGGACAAAGAAGAATTAATGAAACCAACCGTAAGCGTAGTGAAATTGAAGAAGAAAACGAAAAAAAAGCTAAAGAAGCAAAGAAAAAGGAAGAAGAGAGAATTAAAAAAGAACAAGCGGAAAAACGAAAGAAGGAAAAGGAAGCTAAAGGCGGAGAACATACCCCTATTGATGACAGTTTAGATACAACCATATTTGTTGGGGACTCTAGAACTGTTGGGGTTTATGCTTCATTTAATCCGACAAGTTCTGGTTTTATCGATGAAGTAAGTGGTGTTGATATTTATTATGCGAAAAATGGAGCAGGCTTATCCTGGTTTAAGTCATCAGCTTTATCGAAACTTCAATATTATTTAGGCGGTGCTAATTATAACGTTATTATTAATATGGGAACTAACGATTTATTAAATCAAAGTGCCGCGACTAGTTATATCAGTTTATACAATAGTTTAGCTACTAGCTATCCAAAAAGTAAATTTATTATTGTATCTATTACTCCAGTTGATGAGTATAAGGCAAGGCAAAATGGTTATCATGTTACAAGTGATCATGTAAAAAGATTTAATCAAATATTAAGAAATAATCTGCCGAGTCGTAATAATTTATCTTACTGTGATATAAATAATAGCCTTGGAAATAACTATACTAGCTCCGATGGTGTTCATTATGATATAGCTACTTATAAAAGAATATATAGTTTATCTAAAAATTGTATCTAAATAAAAATTATGTTAAAATAAATTTAAATCTTATAAAGAGTGATGGAGGGACTAGCCCGGTGAAATCACACCAACCTATTAGATTAGGTGGTAAAGCTAGATCGATAAGATAACTTTTAATCTCAAGAAAGTTATCTTGAGATTTTTTTATTTGTAAGATTAGAAAGGAAGGAAAATGATTGAGAAAGTAAACCCAAGCCATCCAGATAAGGTGGCAGATAGAGTGGCAGGAGCCTTAGTAGATCTTGCCTACAGGAAAAGTAATAATCCTAAAATAGCAGTTGAAGTTCTGCTAGGTCATAAGAAAGCTTTCATTATTATTGAAACAAGTGAAGAGATTACTTATGAAGAAACGGAAGGTATTGTTAAAAGAATTGGAGGCGATTTATCTTTAGAATTAGTTATTGTCCCGCAAGATAAAGAACTTGCAAAGAATCAAGATGGCTCTATTAAATGCGGAGATAATGGTATTTTTAAAGGTATGCCGCTTTCTAAAAATGAAAAATATTTAGGAAAAGTAGCGAGGGATATTTATAAAAAATATCCTAGTGATGGTAAATATATTTATGATGGTAATAAATTAATTATTTGCCAAAGTAAAGCATTAACTGAAGACTTAGAACAAGAATATAGTGGTGCTACTATCAATCCTCTTGGATACTGGGATGGAGGCCTTGATGTTGATAGCGGAGCTACTAATAGAAAATTAGGCTCAGATATGGGAAGAAGTGTAACAGGAGGTGGTCTTCATGGAAAAGACTTATCTAAAGCTGATGTTTCCATAAATATCTATGCATTTTTGAAAGCTCAGGAGCTAAAGGAACAAGTTAATCTCGCTGTAGCAATTGGCGATGAATATGTCGATAACAAACCTTATAGTGAAATTGTAAGGATTGCTAAAGACTATATAGATAGTATTGGAGGCTTTGAAGAATTTGCTAAATGGGGGCTATTTTGACAAATATGCTTGAATATGCTATAATAAGCGCAAATATGGGGGTATAAAATGAAAGAAGAAATTATTAATGATATAGCTAAGGCTACAAATTTCCGTTATGTTTTTCTCTTTAATATAACGGATAAAGATGGTAATTTTATAGGAAACTATAGTTTAAGAAGAGATAAGGAAAACAAAATAAGTTTAGAACGTAATGATATCTTTGATAACGGGGATATCGAAAATAGAAACGCTACTTTTAAATTAACTAAAAAAGATAAATTTCCAGCTGAAGCGATAGATTATATGACATCAGAAATGATAGATGAAAAAGATCTTTTATCTTTCTATAACTTATTAAAAACTAATGAAGATTTATATAATCTTGATTTAGATGATTTAAATGTTAAATCTTATATGGTGCACTCTAAACACTATAAAGGATATAATAATAATCATTTTAGAGAAAATATTTATAATTCAAAAGATATGGCGCATATTGCTGAAAAACAACTAGATGCTAATATAAACGGTAGAGATGATGGTAATAAAAGCTCTCAAATTCTTCGAACTGATTCACTTACTGATACCAGATATACACAAATGCGTAAGTATATGTTAAGTGATATGAAAAAAGGTAATTTACTTTATAAGGTGGCAACTGGAGATACATATGGTTTAGAAGAAAAGACAGCTTTTGATAAAATAATTACTACAACTTATGATAGTTATACTCTAGATAGATTAACTAATTCTTTTGATACAGAGTTTCAAAGAGCGTCTTATATGTCTGATAAATTAAACGAATATTTAGCTTTTCGTGATACATATCATTTAATGACTAAGTATCAAGCTTTATTTAATAAATACAAAAGAGAAATGGCTGCTCAAAAAGGTGAAACTGTAGTAGAAAGTCCTCAAGAAAGAAAAATACCAGTAGTGGAAGAAAGTTTTAAGCCTAAAGTAAAACAACTAACACTTTATGATTTAATTGATCCTAAAAAGAATATCAGAAAATAACTTGACAAACTCTTGACATTTCAAGCGTTTTTTGTTATAATACTGGGCTATATATGGAGGTATATATGAGAAAGGTTTTAAAGAATAAATTTATTAAGTTATCATTAATATTTATGGTTTTGCTATCAAGCTTTTTTATCGCAAGTCCTATTATTAATGCTAACGATGAAGCCCCTAAACAAATTAGGGTAACAGAAGGAAAGGCTTTACCTAGGTATGATGCATCCTTAGGTGCTATTATGTTTAGACTTGATAATGGAAGCTATGCTTACTGTCTAGATGCTGGAAAAGGATCACCAATTAATTCTACTTTATATTTAGACAAAGAACTTGACGCTGGCTATGCTTATTTACTTGAAAATGGATATCCAAATAATTCCATAACAGGAAATAGTGAAAAAGACTATTATATTACGCAAGCTGCTATTTGGATGTATGTAGATAAAACTACTAACCAAAATCACTTACCAAGGGAATTTAAAAGTTTAAATAGTGATGTAGCTAAATATGCTAATATTTTAAGTACTAAGGCTATTACAGCTAGAAATAGAGGATATTTAGATCCTAAGATGGAAGTTAAATCAGCATATAATATTGCTGGTAAAATTGAAGGAGAATACTATGTATCTTCTCCAGTTAATGTAAAAGGGGACTTTAAACAATATCATGTTGAACTTGTTAAAGGGCCAAGAAGCGCTCGTATTGTTGATGCAAGTGGCAGAGAAAGAAATAACTTTAATGTTAATGAACCATACTTTGTTAAAGTATTAAGAAGTGATATGACTAAGGGAGCTAAAATTAATACTAAGGTTCACGCTGTATCAAGAGTAACTAAAGCTGATAGATATAGACCAGCTGATAATTTAGTTCAAAGTGTTATGCCAATCATTTCAACATCAAGTGCTGTTAAGATTTGGACAGAAGTTAATTTTGAACTTGAACTTGGATCAGCTAGTATTTTAAAAGTTGATGATGAAACTAGAAAACCAATTAGTGGGGCACACCTTGAACTTGTTGATTCTAAAGGCCGCGTTCTTAAGTCTTGGGTAAGTACAAAGAATCCTGAACTTATTATGCACTTAAAACCAGGTGTTTATGAAATTAGAGAAACAAAGGCACCACAAGGTTATCAAAAATTACTTAAAACGGTAACATTTAATGTTGCTCCTTATCAAAATACTAAAGTAGTTGTTACTAACTACCGTTATCAAAAAGGAACACTTCTAGTTGTTAAACGTGATGAAAAAGGTAATCCTCTAAAAGGAGCTAAACTTCGTTTAGTAAATGGTAGGGGAGAAGAAGTTTATAGGTGGGAAAGTACTGATAAAGCTAAACGCTTTAGTAATCTTCCTTATGGAACTTATACAGTTGAAGAACTAGAAGCACCACACGGTTATAAGAAAACTGATAAAAAATATACCGTAGTTCTTAATGGTAATGACGCTGTTGTTATTAATGTTGTAAATGGTCTAGCTGGTTCAATTACCGCTAAAGGTACTGTACGTATTGGAAAATATGATGCTTCAACTGGTAACTATTTAGCTGGAGCTCATATTCAAGTTAAAAATGAAAAAGGGGAAGTAGTTGCTGATTATATATCAGAACAAAATGCCAAAATAATCGAAGGCTTAAAAGATGGTTTCTACTATGTAGTAGAACTAAATGCACCAAATGGATATAAGAGATATACTGATAGATTAGATTTTGCTATCAATAATGGAACTAGTGATAAAGAAATTAAACTTTATAATACAAGAGAAATCACGGTTCCTATTACAGATACTAATATGAATTTAATTCCAGTTATTCTTGGTTCATTTATGGTACTATTTGGTTTAATCGGTATCTACCAAGAATCATCTTATGAAAGAAAATAAATTAATTATCTTTATTGTTATTATCTTAAGTGGCATCCTCTTAATGATGAGTAATTATCTTAAGAAAGTTAAAATGGATGTGTATGATGAGTTTAATCAAAGCCTAATAAAGGTTAGTACTAAGAAAGAAGAAAAGAAAGAAGTTCCTAAGGAAGAACCTCATGAAGAAGTTAGAGTAGAAGCTCCTAAAGAAGAAGTTAATACTTACTATATTGGGACCCTTTCTATACCTAAAATTAACTTTGAAAAAGGCTTCCTTGATAAGAATCATCCAGATAATACGATAGAAAAAAATGTTGAATTCTTAAAGTCATCGGATTATCCAGATCAACAAAAACATAATGTTGTTATTGCTGGACACTCTGGTACTGGATATCTCGCTTTCTTTAATGACTTAAATAAACTAGTAAAGGGTGACGAACTCTTTCTAACCTATAAGAATAAAAAATACATTTACAGTATTGATAAAATATATCTTGAAGATAGAAGAGGTAAGATAGGTATTTTAAAAGATTATAATAGATCTTCTCTTAGCTTAATTACTTGTACTCTTCATGATAAAAAACATCAAACAGTATATATAGCCTATTTAAAAGACATAGTTGAATTATAAAAAGGGGGTAAAATTATGGAAGAATTAGGCCTAATAGACAAAATCATTAATCTTTTAGCTATGCTTAAAAGTCCATTTATGCTAGTGGTTATCTTAGTTATGCTACTTGTAAGTAGTATTGTACTAATTAATGCTACTAATAAAGATAAAAAGAATATAATTTTATCAATTATTTCTATTATTCTAATGCCTATTATTCTTTTTATTCTCTATAATCAAACTTTCTTAAATCTTTTAGATAAAGGGATGCATTATCTAGTTAAAAGTATTTATTTTCCTGATATGGGACTTTATATCATAACGGTTATTCTAGCTAATATCATTATTATTAAAAAACTTAAGAATAGTAAACCGGATATTAAGTTATTTATAAATGTTATCTTTTATAATATGATAACGATACTCTTTGCATTAATGCTTGTTAATTTACAGGATATTGTTATTAATAATAATATTTATCTAAATAAAAATATTAAAACTATTCTAGAAATAAATGCTTTTCTTAATATTATTTGGTATAGTTTAATACTTATTAACAAGATTGTGTATAAAGATAAAGAAGAAACTGTAAAAATTATATATAAAGAAAAAATTAAAGAACATAATAATCCCGTAGTAAAAAGAAATGAACCTTTCACTAAAGAAGAATATATCCTCATCTTAGATTTACTTAAAGATTATTATGATAAACAAAATAAAAACCAGCTTTAAGCTGGTTTTTTTATGCAAGGAACTCTAATTTATAGTATACTTATATTAGAGGTTTATAATGCTAGATGAATTAAATGAAATGCAAAAAAAAGCTGTTATGGAAACAGAAGGACCTGTCCTTGTTTTAGCAGGAGCTGGTTCTGGTAAAACGAAAGTTTTAACAACGAGAATAGCTTATTTAATTAAAGAAAAGAATGTCGCTCCTTATAATATTTTAGCTATTACTTTTACCAATAAAGCTGCTAAAGAAATGAAAGATAGATTAGCTAAAAGTATTGGGGATGATATTAAATACTTACAAGTTTCAACTTTTCACTCTTTTGGTCTACGTATTATAAGAGAAAATTATGAAAAGTGTCATCTAAATGCTAATTTTACGATATTAGATAGTGATGATTCTGTAAGACTTATTAAAAGAATTTTAAAAGAAAAAGGCTATACCCCAAAAGATGTGAGTCCGAGTCGCATTAAAAATATTATATCAAGTGCTAAGAACGAAATTTTATCACCCCTAGCTTTTGAAAAAACAGCGAAAACACCAGATGAATTAATTGCAGCTGACGTTTATAAAGATTATGAAAAATTAATTAGTCAGTCAAACTCCGTTGATTTTGATGACCTTTTACTAGTACCACTTGATTTATTACTAAAAGATGAAGAGGTTCTAGCGCACTATCAAGAAAAATTTAAATATATTTTAATTGATGAATATCAAGATACAAATGAAGTGCAGTACCGGCTTGCTAACCTTCTTGCTGATAAATATAAGAACCTTTGTTGTGTTGGTGATAATGACCAATCTATTTATAGTTTTAGAGGTGCTAATTTTCGAAATATCTTAAACTTTGAAAATGACTATGATAAACCGCTTGTTATTAAACTAGAGCAAAACTACCGTTCAACTAAAAGAATATTAGCGGCAGCGAACTCTGTTATTAAGCATAATGAAGAAAGAAAAGATAAGAATCTTTGGTCTGATTTAGAGCTTGGGGATAAAGTAAAATATTATAATGCTGAAAACGAAGATGATGAAGCTAGTTTTATAGCTAAGGAAATCAAAAGGCTTAATGAAGATGGTTTAAATCTAAAAGATATCGCGGTTATCTATAGGACGAATGCCCAGTCGAGAACTTTTGAAGATAAGTTTAATTATAATGGGATACCTTATCAACTTATTGGTTCACTTTCTTACTATAGCCGTAAGGAGATTAAAGATTTACTAGCCTATCTTAACTTAATATATAATACGGATAATGATATTGCACTTGAAAGAATTATTAATACGCCAAGAAGAGGTATTGGTAAACAATCTCTTGATAATTTAATGCATAAGGCTTCTAGTGAAGGTAAAGCTATCTTTAATTTTCTAGAAAGTCCCAAAGAAAAGGCTTTTAAAGATTTAATCTTAGATTTAAAAAAGGATAGTGAAACTTTATCAATTACAGATTTAGTCGAAAAAGTTTTAAAGAAAAGCGGAATGCGTGAAGCTTTAAAAGAAGAAGATACTTTAGATGCGGAAATTAGAATTGAAAATTTAGAGGAATTTAAAACCGTTACGAAAAATTACGAAGATGAAAATGGAGAACATAATCTAGAAGAATTCTTATATGAAATGGCTCTTTTAAGTGATAAGAATACAGATGTGGAAGGCGTTAGTTTAATGACGGTGCACTCTGTTAAAGGTTTAGAGTTTCCATGTGTCTTTCTAGCAGGCATGGAAGAAGGTATCTTCCCGCATCAAAATTCTCTATATTCAAGAGATGATTTAGAAGAAGAAAGAAGACTTTGTTATGTAGCGATAACAAGAGCGAAAAAGCTTCTTTATATAACGAGCGCTAAAGCTAGAAGAATATACGGTAGGCTAAGTGAATGTATTAAAAGCCGCTTTTTATCCGAAATTGATGAAGATTTAATGGAAGAAATAGGAGCTCCAAAGAAAATAAATATCTTTAGAAGAGAAAAGACTAGAGAAAGAGAAGTTAAAAAAGATATTGATTATCAAGTTGGCGACTTAGTTTACCATGAAAGATTTGGTAAAGGAATAATTAGGGAAATAGAAGGTAATTTAATTACAATTAATTTTAGCTATAAATATGGGACTAAAAGTGTTATTAAATCTAGTCCAAAATTAGATAAATATAAGGAGGAATAATATGGATTTAGTTATTTTAGCAGGAGGAATAGGTTCACGCTTTGGCGGTTTAAAACAGCTTGAAGCTTTTGGGCCAAGCGGGGAGTTTATTATTGATTACTCAATATATGATGCTCTAAAAGCTGGCTTTGATCGAGTAGTTTTTATTATTAATAAGGGCTTAGAAAAAGATTTCGAAGAAACAATTGGTAAAAGACTTAAAGGGAAAATTGAATATGCTTATGCTTATCAAGAAATAGATGATTTACCTCTTAATTTAAAGCCATTACCAAATAGAAAGAAACCATGGGGAACAACGCAGGCACTACTTGCGGCTAGAAGCGTTGTTAAAAGTGATTTTGTTATGATTAATGCTGATGACTTTTATGGGCTAGAAGCTTTTCTAGATGCCGCTAAATTCTTAAAAGAAAATAAAGAAGACTATGCGATTATTGGTTATGAAGTTAATAATACTTTATCTGATGCTGATAGTGTTAAAAGAGGTGTTTTAGCTTATGACGCCGACAACATAACGAGAATTATTGAATCAAAAATAGATAGGAGTTTAGTAGCTAACCCTTTAAGCGGGGAAGCATCTTTTAAGCTAAAAGAAGAAGACTTAGTATCAATGAATATGATGTGTTTCCATTTAAATGTTTTTGAATATCTTGAAAAGGAATTTGAAAAGTTTATTAAGGATAATTATCAAGAAGAAACCAAAGAATACGTTATAACAGATGCTCTTAGTCTTGGACTTGATGAAGGCTTATTTAAAATTAAACTTGTACCAACAAAATCTGTTTGGTACGGAGTTACATATAAAGAAGATGCTCCCGTTTTAAAAGAAGCTATTAGAAAAATGGTTAGCGAAGGAAAGTATCCAGAAAACTTATGGAAATAAAAAAGAGAATTGATGAACTAATAGATATTATTGCTGAAGCTGATTATAATTATCATACCCTTGATAGACCGTTAATCACCGATCAAGAATATGATAAATATTTAAGAGAACTTAAAGATTTAGAAGAAAAGTATCCTGAATATAAAAGAGAAGACTCACCTCTTAATAGAGTAGGAAGCGTCCCTCTTTCAAAGTTTGCTAAGGTTACTCATGATATTCCAATGATGTCACTTGCTAATATTTTTAATGATGAAGAAATAGAAAACTTTATTGATAAGATTAAAAGTATTTATGATACAGATTTTATTGCGGAATATAAACTTGATGGCTTAAGTGTTAGTTTAAAATATGAAGATGGTCTTTTAGTTAGAGCAGCTACCCGTGGTAACGGAGTTATTGGTGAAGATATTACGCAAAATGTGAAGACGATTAAAAATATTCCACTAAAAATTAAAGAAGCTAAAACGTTTGAAGTTAGAGGTGAAATTATTATGCCTCGTGATGTCTTTAATAAATTAAATAGAGAAAGAGAAAAAGCTGGATTAAGTTTATTTCAAAATCCAAGGAACGCCGCGGCTGGTTCCATTAGACAGTTAGACCCTAAAGTAGCAGCTTCTCGCGGTCTTAAATGTTTCTTATATCATATTCCTGATATGGATAGCTTAAATCTTAAAACCCATGAAGAAGCTTTAAAATTTATTAAAAATATGAACCTTCCAGTAAACGAAGATGGCGTTAAAAAAGTAAAGAATTCTAAAGAGTTAATCAAATTTATTCATGAAACATCAGTAAAAAGAAAAAGCCTAAACTATGATATCGATGGTGTTGTTATTAAGGTAAATGATGAAACATTATGGTCAAAACTTGGGTTTACGGCGAAGTATCCTAAATGGGCGATTGCGTATAAATTCCCTGAAGAAGAAGTTAGAACGCGTTTAATTGATATCTTATTTACGGTTGGAAGAACTGGTAAAATTACTCCAAACGCATTACTTGAACCCGTTATTATTTCAGGTTCTACTGTTCAAAGAGCAACGCTTCATAATGAAGCTTATGTAAACGAAAGAGACTTAAAAATTGGGGATATTGTTATTGTCAAAAAGGCAGCTGAAATTATTCCTGAAGTTGTTAAAGCGGACACATCAAGAAGAAAAGGTGATGAAAAACCTTTTAAGATGATTAAAAAGTGCCCAATGTGCGGTAAAGCTCTTATAAAAGAAGGAGCCGATTATTTCTGCGTTAATGATTTATGTCCACGTAAGAATATTGCTAAATTATTCCACTTCACATCTCGTAATGCGATGAATATCGAAGGACTTGGTGAAGCTATTATTGAAGACTTCTATAACCTTAAATATATTAAGGACTTTAGTGATATCTATCATATTAATGATTATTATGATGAACTGATAAAACTAGAAGGATACGGTACTAAAAGTATTAATAATCTTCTAAGTAGTATTGAAAACTCTAAAAAAAGACCCCTATCAGCTTTAATCTTTGCGCTTGGCGTTCCTGGAATTGGTGAAAAGACCGCTAAAGTCTTAGCTAAAGAATTTAAAACGATGGATAACTTAATGAAGGCTAGTTTTGAAGACCTTATTAATCTAGATGATATCGGAGATATTCTAGCTAAGAGTATTATTGATTACTTTAAAGCACCAGCCAATATCGAGCTTATTAATAAATTAAAAGCAAATCACCTTAATATGGAAGAAGATAGTAGTGATGTTTCAGCTAAATTAAAAGGTATGACTTTTGTGCTCACTGGAACACTTAAAAATCACACCCGTAAAGAGCTTGAAGCTATTATTGAAAGTAATGGTGGTAAAACATCTTCTTCGGTTTCTAAGAAAACGGATTATGTTGTTCTCGGGGAAGATGCAGGTTCTAAACTTGATAAAGCAAAGGATTTAGGTATTAAGATTATCTCCGAAGAAGAGTTCTTAAAGCTTATATAATTAATAGATAAAATTCTTATAAATAATAGTCAAATGACTATTATTTATTTTTTTATAAGTATATTTAAAATCTTTTAAATCATCAGGCTCTATATAAGTAAAGGTTGTAATGATCCCTTTATTATTTAATTTTCTAAGTAACTTATTTATTTCTTTTTTATCTAAATTATCTTTATGAATGATAGAAATATTATTGGTTTTAAAAAGTGTGTCTTCATTACTAAAAATATAAGCACTTGGGGTGTGCGTTTTAATAAAGGTCCTTATTTCTGTTAAACTGCTGTCAATATAAACCGTATCTTTATTAGATAAATACTTTTCAAGGTAGTAAAAAAGATTATCAAAGAGGCTTTCTTTAAAGCCTTGCACTGTATTACGTCTATTTAATTCTTTATCAATATCATTAATAACAGAAAACTTTTTTAAAGACCAAAGTGGAGCAACAAGTGCATCTTTATCCGCATCTCCTGTTACGCGTTCAATAACAATATCTTTATTTAATTCCTCTATTTGATCACATACTATATCAACATATTCTTCTTTACTTAAAAGAGGAAAAGGCTTTTCCTTATACATGTCATAGATTTTAGTTCCTTTTTCAATAAAAAGACTATGAATTTTAATGCCATCTATTTTAAGCTTATTTAAGTATCTAACGGTTTTTAGCATATCTTCCTTGGTTTCATAAGGTAGACCATTAATAATATGTACAGTGACCCGGATGCCTCTTTCTTTTAGTTTATAGTAGGCTTCTTCAAATTCTTTTAAGGTATGACCTCTATTAATCATTTTAGCTGTCTCTTCTTTAATTGTTTGAAGGCCTAGTTCAACAAATAGATTAGTCCTTTTATTTAAATCTTCTAGATAATCAAGAATATTATCGTTTAAAGCATCACATCTAGTACCAAGAGCAAGCCCAATAACATTTTCTTTTAAGATAGGTTCAAATCTCTTCTTAAGATTATCTACCGTATCATATGTATTCGTATTAGCTTGAAAATACGCGATATATAAAGGCTCTTCCCACTTATCTTTAATTTTAGAGATACCCTTAATTAGCTGTTTATCTAAACTTAATCCTTTACTTTTAGTGTAAGCTGCAGATCCTCCCCGGCAAAAGATGCATCCACCAATGCCTTTTGTGCCATCGATATTAGGACATGTGAAAAACCCGTCTAGCGGCACTTTAGCTACCTTATGATGGAAGCGTTTCCTGTAATAATAATCTAAAGTATAATATCTTTTATTGGTATCTGAATATATAAATTTCATAAAAAAATTATATCATATATTCTTCTTTATGATTATCTTTTTACATGCTATAATAATTTAGAGAATAGAGGGATTATATATGTATGATTTAGGAAAGCAATTTAAAGTTGATGCATCTAAACTTTTAGCCAACCCTGACTGTATATTTCAAGGGGATAAGTATAGAATTACTATCCTTACTGAAAGATTAGTGCGTCTAGAATATAATGAAAAAGGGGATTTTGTTGATACCGCATCACCCCTTGTTATTAACCGGGTTTTTAAAAAGCCGGATTTTAGTGTTCGTGAAGATACGATTATTCTAGAACTTGAAACTAAATATTTTAACCTATCATATGTTAAGAATGCTCCTTTTAAAGGAACTCGTTTTAATCCCACTAAATATTTAAGTGTCTTATGTAAGCTTAATCAAGAAATGTGGTACTACGGGCACCCTGAAATTAAAAACTTCCACGGTAACAATAGAGAACTACATGATTTTGATGAAAAGAAACAAAATAAAGAAAATAATGGATTATACGCAACCGATGGTTTTGTTTCAATGGATGACTCAAGAAACTATGTCTTAAATGAAAATGGTGCGATTGAAGATGCTGATCCAAAAAAACTAGATATCTATTTATTTGTACATGGAAAAGACCTAGGTTTTGCTCTAGGAGATTATTATAAACTTACAGGTATGCCAGTTCTTCTTCCAAGATATGCCCTTGGTAACTGGTGGAGCTCTGTCTATATGCAAAAGTATGACCATGTAAATGAAATTATTGATAACTTTAAAGAACGTAATATTCCTATATCCATTTTTATGTTTGATGCTCCTTGGCGCGTTAATAAAGGTGAATACGGAACCTTTACGCCTAATGAAAAAATGATGACTACCAAAGAAATGGATACTTTTATTGCTAGACTTAAAAAAGATGATATTAAAGTTGGACTCAACGTTAACCCTAAACTTAAATTAGACCCTGGAGACTTCTTGTACGATCAAGCATCTCAGTATCTAGAAAAGGATGATAAAGGCTCAATTATCTTTGATTTAACAAGGCCTAAAGATTTAGATATCTATCTAAAATTCTTTATCCATACCTATGAAAAGAAGGGAATCGACTTCTTCTGGAATGACCTTCAAGATAAAGATTTAAGAAAGCAGTGGCTAGTTAATCACTACCAAAGTTTAGATATGGAAAGAGGAACGAATACGAGACGTATGGTTTTAGGTAGAAACTCTGGTATTGCGGCTCACCGCTACCCGGTCTTATATTCAGGAAAAACTGGTGTTTCTTGGAAAAACTTCCAGTTAATACCATATTTTAATGTTTCTTCATCTAACCTTGGGGTTAACTTATGGAGTCATGATATCTTTGGCTTTGAAGGCGGGATTGAAGACCCTGAACTTTATATTAGGTCAGTGCAGCTAGGGGTTGTCTCTCCTATTCTTAGGTTTAGAGGAGGACCTTCTAAATACTATAAGAGAGAGCCATGGCTTTGGGAAGAAAAAACAAAAGCAGTTGTATCTAGATACTTAACTTTTAGGCATATGCTTATTCCTTATTTATATACGGAAAACTATAAGTACTCAACTAGAGGGGTTCTAACAATTATTCCGATTTACTATACAAACCCTAATTTTATAGATGATGAATATTACCGTAACTCATACTTTTTTGGTTCAGAACTATTTGTGGCACCAATTACAACAAGAACGGAACCAATTATCAACCGTACACTGCACCGTTTCTTTTTACCAGCAGGTACTTGGTATGATTATTTTACTGGTAAAAAGTTTACTGGTAATAAGAAATATCTAAGCTTCTATAGAGAAGAAGATTATCCAATATTTGCTAAAGCGGGAGCTATTATACCTCTTTCTAAAAAGGCAGAAATAAATACTCCTCATCACCTTGAAATACAAGTATTCCCTGGTGAATCAAATGTTTATAATCTTTATGAAGATGATGGTTATAGTGAAGAATATAAAGAAGGGGCTTATCTAATTACCCAAATTAAATATGAATACTCAAAAAACGATTATACCGTTAGAGTTAAACCATATGATGGAAGACTTGATGTTATACCTCCTAAAAGATATATGGAAGTTCGCTTTAAGAATAGTAAGGAAGCTAATGTTACAGTAACGGTAGACGGGGAAGATTTCCCTTATCACTCTCACCTTTCGGGTAAAGACTTTGTTGTTGAAATAGAAGACGTTCCAACAAGTAAAGAACTAGTCGTATCTTGTAGCGGGGATAATATTGAAATTGACGCGTTAAGAGTTCTTAATGATGATATTGATGATATTATTATGTCCTTGCTTATTCCAACTAATCTAAAAGAAGTTATAGCTAACATCATGTTTAGTAATGAAGAAATAAGAAGAAAAAGAGTTTTAATTAGAAAACTTAAAAAGAAGGGCTTAGAAAAACAATTTATTCCTATCTTCTTAAAACTCCTTGATTATATGAGTGAATTTAAATAGAAAATATGTTATATTAATAAGCAAAAGGAAACTCTATGATAATAATAATTTTTAGCTTAATATGTATATTCTATAGTATTTATACCTATTTTAATTATAAAATAACAGGAAAACTTCCTGGAGAATTAATGTTATATTTAAATGTATTAAAGATAAAACCCAAATTACGTAATATAATATGGATTATCTTAATTATAAGTATAGGTTTTACTCTTATTATAGAAATAGTAAATAGATTTAAGTTAAATTTAATTTTATCAATTATTATTGGGTTTCTTTTTCTAATGATATATAATTTAGGAATAATTGTTATTTTAAATTTAATAAGGAGGCATCATGATTGATTATAAAAAAATAGAAGAAAAATGGAATAAATACTGGGAAGAACATGAAACTTTTAAGACTGATTTAAGAGATTTTTCTAAACCTAAATATTATGTTTTAGATATGTTTCCTTATCCATCTGGTTCTGGCCTTCATGCTGGGCATATTGAAGGATATACGGCAACCGATATTATGGCAAGATTTAAAAGGATGGAAGGGTATAATGTTCTTCATCCGATGGGATGGGATGCTTTTGGGCTTCCTGCTGAGCAGTATGCGATAAAAACGGGTAATCATCCTGAAGGCTTTACGAAAGAAAATATTAAGACATTTAAGAAACAACTTCGAAGTGCCGGTTTATCTTTTGACTGGTCTAAAGAAATCTTAACTTGTGATCCCAATTATTATAAATGGACGCAAAAGATTTTTAAGATGCTTTTTGAAGATGATATAGCTAAAAAGATTGAGATGCCTGTTAACTGGTGTGAAGGACTTGGCACAGTTTTATCAAACGATGAAGTTATTGATGGTAAAAGTGAAAGAGGAGGCTTTCCAGTAACTAGAGTTAATATGCCGCAGTGGGTAATTGATATACCACGCTATGCTGACCGTTTACTAGAAGATTTAGCTAAACTAGACTGGCCAGAATCAACTAAAGAAATGCAAAGAAACTGGATAGGTAAGTCGGTTGGAGCTATCGTCCATTTTAAAGTTAAAGATATGGATGCATCATTTGACGTGTTTACGACAAGATGTGATACCTTATTTGGCGCTACTTACTGCGTTTTATCACCAGAACATGAACTTGTTAATAAAATAACAACAAATGAGCAAAAAGCCGCAGTTGAAGCTTATCAAAAAGACGCCGCTGCCAAATCCGAAATCGAAAGAAGCGCTGATAAAGAAAAGACGGGTGTTTTTACAGGAAGCTACGCTATAAACCCGGCTAATAACAAAGCTATTCCTATTTATATTTCCGATTATGTTTTATCAAGTTATGGAACTGGTGCTATCATGTCGGTTCCAGCGCATGATGATAGAGATTTTGCTTTTGCGAAGAAATTTAATCTAGATATTATCCATGTTTTAGAAGGCGGGGATGAAGATGCTGCTTACACTGGAGACGGCCTTCATATTAATTCAGGCTTTCTTGATGGTTTAAATAAGGAAGAAGCGATTAATAAAATGCTTAAGTTTCTAGAAGAAAAAGGATTAGGTTATAAGAAAACGAATTACCGTTTAAGAGACTGGATCTTTGCCCGTCAAAGATACTGGGGAGAACCTATTCCAATTATTTATCAAGATGGTAAGACAATTGCACTTCCAGATGAAGATCTACCTTTAATACTGCCAGAACTTTCTGATTATGCGCCAAGTGGCGGAGTATCACCACTTGAAAAAGCAACAGACTGGGTTAATACCATGTATAACGGTAGGCTTGCTAAAAGAGAAACAGCAACGATGCCAGGATCAGCTGGATCTTCTTGGTACTACCTTAGGTATATCGACCCGCATAATAATGAAATGTTCGCAGACTTTGAACTACTAAAACACTGGATGCCAGTAGATTTATATATCGGAGGCCCAGAACATGCGGGAGGTCACCTACTATATTCCCGTATGTGGAATAAATATTTATATGATAAAGGGCTAGCACCTACCAAAGAACCTTTCCAAAAACTATTCCATCAAGGAATGATCCTTGGAGCTAACGGTATTAAAATGGGGAAAAGATACCCAGAATATGTTGTTAATCCTCTAGATATTATTGATGAATATGGAGCTGATACCTTAAGACTATACGAAATGTTTATGGGACCTCTTGATATTGATAAACCATGGAGTGATGAAGGAGCTAAAGCCGCTTATCGCTTTATTGAAAGATATTATCGTTTACTTACAAGTGATAAAGTAAAGGATGAAGAAAATAAAAATCTTGAAAAAATTTATCATCAAACTGTTAAAAAAGTAACAAGTGACTATAACGAACTTAAATTTAATACCGCTATTTCCCAAATTATGATTTTTGTTAATGCAGCTTATAAAGAAGATGTTCTACCTAGAAAGTACGCGATAGGTTTAATCAAAATGCTTAATCCAATTACACCTTATATCACGGAAGAACTTTGGGAAAGCTATGGTCATAAAGAAACTATTACGTATGAAAAATGGCCAGAATATGATGAAGAATTAACAAAAGAAGAAGAACTAGAAATAGCCGTTCAAGTAAATGGTAAGCTTCGCGGAACAATTCTAATTAGTCCTGAAGAAGATGAAGCATCTATTTTAGAAAAAGCTAAAAATGAAGAAAATGTTCTTCGTCATCTAGAAGGAAAAGAAATAATTAAAACAATAGTTATTAAGAAAAAGATAGTTAATATTGTTGTAAAATAAGAATAGCCCTCAAAGGGCTCTTTTTATTATGTATCTTTTAAAATATAATGTTTTATGAAATAATAGAAAGGAGGAATTATGACAAAAGAAAAGAAGGCAAAGTTACAAAGTAGTTTTATTAAAGGCAGCTTTATCGCTACTATGGGTATTGTTATTAGCAAAATCCTTGGTATTATTTATGCGATTCCTTTTCATGCTATAGTTGGCGAAAAGGGCGGGGCTTTATATGGATATGCTTATAGTGTTTATGCGATCTTTTTAGGTATTAGTAATGTTGGTATTCCAATTGCGGTGTCTAAAATGATTAGTGAATACGATGCTTTAGAAAAATATAAATCTAAAGAAAAAGTTTTTAGAATAGCTAATAATATTTTAAATGTAGTTGGTCTTATTACTTTTATTATTCTTTTTGCTTTTGCGCCTTTTATTGCTAGTAAAATTATTGGTGATATAAAAGGTGGTAATACTATTGAAGATATTGTTTTTGTTATTAGAGTTATCTCTTTTAGTATTTTAATTGTGCCTACTTTAAGTATCTATAGAGGCTATATCCAGGGTCATAAGAATATGACGCCAACGGCTAAAAGTCAGGTTCTTGAGCAAATTATTAGAGTATCAATTATTATTTTTGGCGGTATTATTGGTTCGAAAGTTTTCCACCTGCCAGTTAGAGACGTTGTTGCTATTGCTCTTGCGGGTGCGACTATTGGAGCTTTCTTTTCATGGGTTTACTTATTATTTAAAGTTAGAGAATATCGGAATAATGATAAGCTATCCTATAATTTAGAAAAAGATGAAGATGTAGATGGTAGTATGTTTATCATGAAGACGATTGCTCTTTATGCAGCTCCTTTTATTTTTGCAGATGTCGCTAAACCTTTATTTAACTCCATTGATACCTTCTTTGTTGTTAAGACACTTGTTAATGATTTAGGTTATAACGTTAAAACAGCAGAATCAGTTATGGGAGTTATTTCAACGTGGGGTGATAAACTAGTTAAAATTATAATTGCTATTGGTACTGGTTTTATATCAACCTTAATTCCACATCTAGCTGTAAGTTTTGTTAAAAAAGATTATCAAGATATTAATAAAAAGATAATTCAAAGTTTTGAAGTTTTAACGCTTCTTACGCTTCCCATGACTTTGGGGCTTTCCTTTTTAGCAGAGCCTGCTTGGACGATTTTTTATGGGGCTTCTGAAATAGGACCTAAAGTCTTTAGGTTTTATGTATTTACTGCATATATAACGGTTCTTTTTACCATGACGACAACGACTTTAATTGCTCTTAAAGAATATAAAACTTTTTATATTGGGGTAGTAGCAGGACTAGTCTTTAACTTCATATTTGACAGACCGTTAATGCTTCTTTTGGGTAAAATTAATATTTCTTTTATCCCAGCTTATTACGGGGCCATCCTTTCAACTATTTTAGGAAATCTCTTAACCGTATTTATTGGACTAAGACTATTAAAAAAGAAATATAATTTAAATATGTATAGACTCGTACAGTCATTTGTGAGAGTCTTACTTTCATGCACAATTATGTTGATAGTTTTAAGATTAATGCAAATAGTAGTTCCTTTAAATGGAGGACGTTTCTATAGCTTATTTGTGGTCTTCTTATATGCACTTGTGGGAGCAGCGGTATATGGTTTTATCGTTTATAAAATTAAGATGCTAAAACAAGCCGTGGGTAAAGAAAATCTAGAAACTATTAATAACAAAGTAAAGAAGGTACTTAAAAAATGATCAAAATAATTAGTGAAGAAGAATTTATAAACTTTAGTAAAGGAAGAAGTGATGCTAGTTTCTTTCAAAGTATCGGTTTTAAAAGATTAAAAGAATCTTATAACGAAACAATGCTTTTAGTAGGATACTTTGAAGCAAATATTTTAAAAGCTGCTAGTCTCTTTATTAAATCTAAACCTTTCCTTGGAAACTATAGGCTTTATGCTCCAAGAGGTTTCTTAATTGATTATGAAGATATAGACCTGTTAACAAGATTTACCTTAGAGTTAAAAACTTTTGCTAAAAATGAAAAAGTCTATGAAATTAAGATAGATCCTAATATCATTTATCGTTATCGCTCTAAAGAAGGCGATATTCTAAACGATGAAACAAATGACGCTGTTATTAATAATTTAAAAGAAACTGGCTATATCCATGGTGGCTTTCATAGTGATATTGTCTACTCCCAAAGTAGATGGAATTATCATTTAGATTTAGATATAGATATAGATAGCTTATATCAAAGTTTTAATAAAAATACCCGTAAGAATATCTTGAGTGCTCAAAATAAAGGTGTTCTTGTTAAAGAAATAACAAGTCCTTTAGAAATAGATAATTTTACTGAAGTATTAAATACAACTGGTTTAAGGAAAGACTTCAAAGTATGGGATGCCTCTTATTATAAAAAGGTAAAAGAAGCTTATGGCGATGATGTTTATTTCTTTTTAGCTTATATTGATAAAAATAAATATATTAGTATGACGAAAGAAAAATTGCTTCAAGAAAAGGAAAATCTAGAACATATTAATAGAGATATTGCTAATGCTAAATTAAGTAAAAAGTTAGAAAATAAAAGGAATACTTCTTTGAATCTAATTAAAAAATTAGAAACGGAACTTCAAGAAGCTTCTATTTTAGATGATATTACTCCAATTGGAGCACTAGTTTCTTACGTATCTGGTAAGTATTTCTTATCTTTATCTAGTGGTACTTCAGAAAACTATAAAGATTTTAATCCTAAGTATGCTTTATACGATGCTCATATTAGAAAAGCCTATGAACTAGGTATTAAACATATTGATTTTTATGGTATTATACCGGATTTTGATAAGCACTCTAAAGATTATGGTATACTAGAATTTAAACAAGGCTTTGGTGGCTATATTGTTGAATTAATCGGAGAGTTTACTTTAAGAATTAATTTAAGAAGTAATATTCATAAAGCCTTACAATCTATTAAAAGGAGGATATCTAAATGAAATTAGTTGAACTACAAGAAGAAGAATATATGGCTTTTGCGCTTAAGCATCCATATTACTCTTTTACCCAAGATATAAAATTTAAAGAACTTAAGGCTCTTAATAACTGGGATAGTGTTATCTTAGGCGTTAAAGAAGGTGAAGAAATCTTAGCAGCTAGTCTTTTTCAAATTAAGACTCTTTCTTTTAATAAAAAGATTTATTATGCACAGCATGGTTTATTAATAGATTATCATAATCATGAACTTGTTAAATTTATGACAGAGGAACTTAAAAAATATATGAAGAAAAAAGGTGCTATTTTCTTTAAAATAGATCCTTATGTTATGAAAGTTCGAAGAGATAATGATGCGAATATAATAGAAAACGATATTGATAACCGGGAAGACTATAAGTATTTAAAAAGCCTTGGCTATAAAGAACAAAATGGTGATAATGTTAAAGGCCGAACTAAAAGAAAATGGCTTTATATTGTTAATTTAGAGAATAAAACATTTGATGAAGTTTTTAATAATATTGAACCTCCTAAAAGGCGTAAGTATCGTCAAAATAATGATTTAGGTATGAAAATAAAGACACTAGATCCTAAAGATATAGAAGTTTTCTATAATATTATGGAAAATACCTCAACGAGAAAAGGTTTTGCTTCAAGAGAAAAAGAATATTATCAAAAGATGCTTGAATTATATGCGGGCAGCATGAAAGTAAATGTCGCTTATTTTAATATTGATGAAACGATTAATAATATTAAAACTAATATTGAAAATATTAAATTAGAAATTGAAGAGCTAAAAACAAGAAATTCTAGACGCGGTAAAGAAAAAAATAAAATCAAAGTTTTAGAGCAAGATATTATAAGACTTAATAAGGAAATTGAAACTTTTAAAACTTATCAAGAGGAAGACGGTAATGAGATTATCCTTGGCGGTATTTTATTTGTTGAAACACCACTTGAAATAATCGCTTTTGTCGGCGGCACTTTTGATAAGTATACAAAGTATGCACCTTTCTATAATCTTTATATTGATACGATGAAAGAAGCTATAGAAAAAGGTAAAAAAGTATATAACTTTTATGGTATTAATGAAAAACCAAATCCAGATAGCAAAGATTACAGTTTATACTTTTTTAAGAAAGGCTTTAACGGCGAAGTTCTTGAACTCTTTGGTGAATTTGATTACCCCGTTAATAAGTTTATGTACTTTTTATATAGTGCTGCCTTTAATACAAGGCTTTTCCTTAGTAAATTAAAGATTAAAATTAAACAACTATTATACAAAAAACAAAAATGATATTAGGTTAATTCTTAATATCTTTTTTTATTTATCTATAAGAATATATAGGCTTAGTTAAATACCATAATGCAACTTTTTAGTTTACATTGATATTACAAGAGAAAAAGCAATTTTTTCTCTTGTTTTTTTATGGTTTTTTTAGTAAAATATATGCAAGAGAGAGAAATTATTGCATGCAAAAAAGGTTTTTTACTTATTTTTAAAAAACTAAATGCAATTTAT
>QWCB01001652.1_pt1 | contig 26059 bp, 27 predicted proteins | sample 1972511 | NCBI WGS metagenome assembly QWCB01 (sample SAMN09866719, study PRJNA288562) | Human gut metagenome isolate term5_stool, whole genome shotgun sequencing... | isolation source: gut | host: Homo sapiens | place: USA: California | reverse complement strand
TCGCCAAGTATGCTGGTGTAGCTCAATTGGTAGAGCAACTGACTTGTAATCAGTAGGTTAGGGGTTCAAGTCCTCCCACCAGCTCCAAATCCTTTTTAAAAAAGGATTAAGGAGGAGTTCCCGAGTGGCCAAAGGGGACGGACTGTAAATCCGTTACTTTATGTTTCGGTGGTTCAAATCCACCCTCCTCCACCAATAAATTTTACAGAATAATAAAAAATTACCTATATGCGGGTGTAGCTCAGTGGTAGAGCCCCAGCCTTCCAAGCTGGTTGCGAGGGTTCGATTCCCTTCACCCGCTCCAATTAAGCACCTATAGCTCAGCTGGATAGAGCAACGGACTTCTAATCCGTGTGCCGGAGGTTCGAATCCCCCTAGGTGCGCCAATAATAGTGGGGTGTCGCCAAGTTGGTAAGGCACAAGACTTTGACTCTTGCATTCCACAGGTTCGAGTCCTGTCACCCCAGCCAATATGGTTCATTAGCTCAGATGGTAGAGCACCTGACTTTTAATCAGGGTGTCCCGGGTTCGAGTCCCGGATGAGCCACCAAATGTGGAGAGGTATCGAAGTGGTCATAACGAGGCGGTCTTGAAAACCGTTTGGGGGCAACCCCGCGTGGGTTCGAATCCCACTCTCTCCGCCATTTTAAATTACTTTATTTAGGAGAAATACTCAAGTGGCTGAAGAGGCTCCCCTGCTAAGGGAGTAGATCCTTAACGGGATGCGAGGGTTCAAATCCCTCTTTCTCCGCCAAGAATATAAGATTTATTCTTGGGCCTTTAGCTCAGTTGGTTAGAGCGCCCGGCTCATAACCGGTAGGTCCCGGGTTCGAGTCCCTGAAGGCCCACCAATTTATTTCTTGATTTATTCAAGAAATATTTTTTTATAATATTGAAATCATTTCCTAAATAAAGTACGTGCCCAGATAGCTTCGATTCCGGCTCTGGGCACCAAGGGGATTAGTTCAGTGGTAGAACGTCGGTCTCCAAAACCGGATGTCAGGGGTTCAAGTCCTCTATCCCCTGCCACTAAAAGTAGTAAGCGAACACGCTTTTAATGTTGATAATTCAACGTTTACTTGTGTGTTGCTTGCTACTATTTTTTTATTAAAGTTTGGATAACTTTTTTTGGTGTTTTCTATCTTTAAAAAGGTTAGTTTTATTTACATAGAAATATTCTCTTACTTCGTCAAGTGTTACTCTTTCTTTATCACTTATTTTAGATAGGTTAAATTTAAGTTCTTGTTTTGTTGATCTAATGAGTTTGCTTTTTCAATTATTTGATCACTTATTAATTCTTTTGATATTGCTTTTGAGTATTAATCTATTTCTTTTGTTATTTCTTTTATTTTGTTTTCTAATACTTCTTTTTTGTTGTTGTCTTCTGTAAAATCATTTATTGATTGATATGTTGCTTGTATAAACTGTTCTATGTTATTTTTGTAAAAGATTACATCTGTTAGAAATTCGCGTATTTGTTTTTCTAATTTGTCTGTGCGTTCCCAAGTGTTACAGTGTTTACACTTATAATAATAATATTTACGTCCACCTTTACCATGTCATGATGATTTAATCATTTTATGAATTGTTCCATCTTCGCACTTGTGATGAATAATTCCAGATAAGAGATAGTCATAATCTGATTTTTTACTTGATCTGATTTGTTTTACTTTCATAATTTCTTGCATCTCTTCAAATATTTTTGCATCAATTATTGGGCCTATCACATTTTTGGCTATGAATTCTCTTTCTTTGCCTAGATTTTTAACGTAATCACAGTTATAAGCTTGTAATTTTAATAATGAATATATTACTGAGTTATTTAGGCATTATTGCCTTTGTAGTTCTGTAATATTTTTAATTTAAATATTTCATAATATCATAGAATGTGTTTATTCAAAATAATTTTAAATAAAGGGATATGGAAAGATATGGTTAATTTTGATAAACAGAAAAGGCATATGCAATCAACTGCTGGGAAAAATATAAAAGCTATTTTTATGATGACATAGATGCAGAAAAGTTGTATTATGAATATAAGATGACTGGTCGTATTTAAAAAAAACAGAAAAGGCAAGAGGAAAAGTACAAAAAATTACTTTAAATGAAAAAAAAGAATTAGGGATAGATTTTTATACTAATCAATCAATATATGCTATGACTATACATTATGACAAAATGGGTGTTCATTTAGTTCCTAGATTTTTTGATACAGGAGAATAAATATGTTACAAAAATACAATAATAAATTAGTTAAAATAACAGATATAGATAATCAGATGTTTTCTGGAAGGTGCCTATACGAAAATAGAGAAGACTTTGAAGAGGATTTTGATGGATTATCAGTAAAAACAGATAGTGGTTGGATTAAACTACTTGAAAATGAAATCAAATCGATAGAAATATTAGACTAAGCACACTAACTAATTACAGTTGTAATATGTTATAGGTGCTTTTTTAGTGCAAAATTTTAGGAGGTGGATGTATTTTGGCAAAGGATGAATATAATGTTATTGTTTTTAAAATTCTGACATATGTGTATGCGGTTTTAAAAAGGAAAACTGTATTTGTTATCAATGAGTTCAAAACGGCTGTAGGTGGTATAGATGAAAATTATCTTGATGATTTACTTGAGATGGTGCAAAAAGAGGGATTTATTGACTGTTTATTTTTTGTTTATGCCAGCTACTAAAAAGTATGATTTCATTTTAGTCTTAACATACTTTTTACTTTTTTATTCTATTTTTAAAGTAACTTAATTGAATCTTAAAATTTTGTATATTATAATATTAATTAATGGTCTTGATAAAATAAGAAATTTATTTAAGGGGATTTAGTTTAATTGGTAAAATGTCAGACTCCGAATCTGAGTGATGAAGGTTCGATTCCTTCAATCTCTGCCATATAGAAAAAGATAGCTTAGTGCGATCTTTTTTGCATTAAGAAACCTGCTTGATTAAGCAGGTTTGAGTTTTATTTACTGTCTGTTGTAGTGTTTTTAGTACTATTCGAATTTAAATTACCCTCATTATTTACTTCTCCTGGTGTTATATTTCCATTTGTTCCTATTTTATATTCTGATTCTGTTGATTTTGAATTTTTAACTACACCTGCTGGAACTTTTGGTACACTTTTGATATATCCATCATTTTTAAGTTGTTCCACATCTTTAGGATATTCTCCTTTATCTTGCTTATAGCTTTCCACAGCTGTTTCCAAGACTCTTACGTTTGCGTTGTGGGCAGTTATAGCTGCTTTTTCTTTTTGGCCTTTATAAACAGGGACAGCTATTGCTATAAGTATTGCAAGTATTGCGAGTACGACCAATAATTCAAGTAATGTGAATCCTTTTTTCTTATTTTTAAGTGCGAGTAGTTTCATTTTTTCCTCCAGTTATTAAAAATTTGTATCTACTTTTATTATAATCAAACTTAAGATTAATTCAATATAAGTTAACAAACCTTTTATTATATTTATCGATATATTAATTTCTTGGATAAATCTCTATAAAATACAATTAGCGGTCCTGACAAAAATCCTAAAAATATAGTTCCAATTCCTATTTTTTCACCAAATATTAGCCCGACAACAATGCAAATTATGTCTAATACAATTCTAGTATATTTATATGAGAAATCTTTTTTTAGTACACTGTTTACGACAAACGGCATGGAGTCATATGCACTTGCGCCTAGGTCTGCTTCTAGGTACATTCCAGCTCCGAAGCACATTATATTTATTCCAATTAACAAGAAAATGAAATTTATCCAAAATTTGTCTGTATTCATAAATTTTATTAGCATATATGCAAAATCTGCAGTATAACCAACTGTTGCCATACTTATGACCGTTCCTAGTCCTATAGATTTTCTGTGGCAGAAGAATACGATAACAAGCATAATCATATTGCATACTGTAATTACTGTTCCAAAATCTTTATTCAAAAAACTTGAAAAGCCACTATTCATAAAACTTAGTGGATCTAGACCTGATTTTGACAATTTTAGAATTCCGATGCTGCATCCTATCAGTAAATTACCTATAATCGAACATAAAATTCTTTTTGTTTTGTTATTCATTAAAAATCTCTGTTAGTGTGTATTTTACTAATTCTTTAATATTTTCATAGATAAATTCATCATTTATTACTAAAGGATAGTAATTGCTTACCAAATTATAATTGTTTTCCATACTTGTCATTATACATTCCACAAAATCTTTATCAATGTATCCTTCATGTAAGCTCAAACTCAATGTTAAGAACATGTCTTGTGATTGTACTTGAGTTGATTCATACATTGCATCAATTTCAATTTTATTATCTGTAATCAAAATAATTTCCAAATTGTTTTTTATTTTTTTAATACTATACAACAAGTATCTGATATTAGTTGAACAAATTTCAAAGGTATCACAGTTTTTTTCGAAGTATTGTATCATATATTCGTAAAGTTTCAATTTGAATGCCAATGATGTTTTGGCAAATTCGATTAATTCACCAGAAATATGATTTGATTTTGAAAATCTTTTGTAAGTTTTTACTGATTTTGATTTATCATCTATATTAATATTGAATAATTTAGCTGCCAAATCTTTTGCTTTTAGGGATGTGAATGAGTTTTTGTAGTAATTTCTAATTAATTTCTGTAAATAAATGTAATTATTAACGGCTTCAAATTCTGTATATTTTATTATCTTAGCATTGATAAATTTTATATCAAATTCACTAAAACAAATAATTTGTTTGTCATGTATAATTTTATAAGCTGATTTTATGATTTTTTCTTCACTTTCATTGTTTATCGAGTAAAAATTATAATATCTATCATTTGTAAATATATTTATAAGATAGATATGGTTTTTGTGAGGATCAATTCCCGTTGTTTCTATACTTAAAATTAGCTGATTATCATTCATTTTATCACCATTTCCATTATACTATGATTTTGGTAAATTTTCTCTACATGTTATAATATTAATATGATTTAAAATAAGAATGAAGGGATATAATGATATATTTAGATAATGCTGCAACTACGAAAGTATCTGAAAATGCAGTAAAAGAAATGGTTAATGCAATGACTGTTGATTTTGGTAATCCTTCCAGCTTATACGATTTTGGAATGAAAGCTGAAAAACTTGTTACGGATTCCAGAAATTCAATTGCAAACTTATTAAATGTTAAGCCAGAAAATGTGTTTTTTACATCTTGTGGGACTGAAGGTAATAACATTTCAATAAACGGAAGTGTTACAAATGATAAAAAAGAAGAATTCATAACTACAAGCATTGAACATTCTTCTGTGTTTAAGACTTATAATAAATTGAAGGAAAATAGAACTGTTCATTTTGTAAATGTAGGTGATGATTTTAAAGTTGATGATATTATTGATTTGATAAATGACAAGACTCGTTTAGTTTCAGTTATGCATGTCAATAATGAAACAGGAAAAATTCTACCAATTACAGAATTAGGAAAGAAAATCAAAGCAAAAAATCCTAATACTTTGTTCCACGTAGATGGTATTCAAGGTTTTGGCAAAATTAAATTGAATCTAAATGAAGCTAAGATTGATTTCTACACAATTAGCGGTCACAAGATTCACGCTCCAAAAGGAATTGGTGCGATTTTCATTAGAAATCCTGAAAGAGTCAAGCCTATTATAACAGGAGGATCACAAGAATCTGGAATTTCACCAGGAACAGAAAATGTTGCAGGGATTGTGGCTTTGAAATGTGCGAGTGAAGAAGTTTTTTCAAAAATTGATGAAACTTACGACAGATTATATAAGATGAAATCATATTTGATGGGTGAATTATCCAAGATTGATGGTGTGTATTTTAATTCCAAACTGGAAGGATACAGTCCATACATTACAAATGCGTGTTTTAATTATATTAAGAGCGAAGTGTTGCTACACTATCTGGAACAAGATGGAATTTACATTTCTACAGGAAGTGCATGTAATGGTTCCAAAAAATCAAGAATTATTCAAAGCATCAATACACCAGATGAATTTTCAGATGGATGTATAAGAATTTCATTTACAGATGACACACCTGAAGATGTTTTGGATGTATTTGTTGAGAAATTAAAGCTTAGATTAGAAGATATTAGAGATATTATGAGGAGATAAATGTTAGATTGGTATATATCTGTTAGTTTTGGTGAACTAACATTAAAAGGAAAGAACAGACACACTTTTGAAAAGCGTGCGATAAGCAAAATATTGGATGCGATTTCTGATTATAAAATCGAAGAATATTATCAAGAGCAAGGAAAATTATACATCAAAGCTGATGTAAATGATTTTGGTGAAATTATAGATCATATTAAAAAGGTTTTTGGAATAGTGTACATTAGTCCTTGTGTTAAATGTGAAAAAACGGTTGAAAGTATGCAAGACGGGGTATTAAAGATAATAGAAGGTAAAATTATCAAGGATAAAATTCAAACTTTCAAAGTTGATGTTCATAGAGTTGACAAGAGATTCGAACCTAAATCGCCTGAGTTAAATCCACTTTTAGGTGGCACTATATTAAAAAAATATGGAAATTATGTTAAGGTTGACATCAAGAATCCTGATTTTTTCATTTATGTAGACATTAAGGATAATTGTTATGTTTACACTGATAGAATAAAAGGATGGGGTGGACTTCCAATTGGAAGTTCCGGAAGAGGTTTGTTGTTATTATCTGGTGGTATAGACAGTCCGGTAGCTGCTTTTTTGATGGCGAAAAGAGGAGTTCGTGTGGATTGTTTGCATTTCCACAGTTATCCATTCACTAGTCAAAGAGGATTTGAGAAGGTTAAGCAGTTAGCAGAAGAAGTTTCATATTACACTGGCAATATTAACTTTTATTCTGTGAATTTGCTTCCTGTTTACAAAGCTATCACTAAAAACTGCAAAGAAAGAATGATGACTATTATTTCTAGAAGATTCATGATGAGAATTGCAGAAAGAATTGCGAATGAAAACAAAATAGACGCTTTGATTACAGGAGAAAGCTTGGGACAAGTTGCAAGCCAAACTATTCAAGGTGTTTCAGTAATCAATGAAGTTACAAGTCTACCTATTTTAAGACCTTTAATTGCAAGTGATAAAACTGAAATCATAGAAATTGCAAGGGAAATTGGAACGTATGAAACATCGATTTTGCCTTTTGAAGATTGTTGCACGGTGTTTACACCGAAAAGACCAGTCACTAAACCAAGAATTTACGATGTCAAAAGAGAAGAAGAAAATCTTGACATTGAAGCCTTGGTTCAAGAGTGTATTGATAATATGGAATTGATTAAGATTAGACAATAGGAGGAAATATGAAAAAAGCAGGAATTATTATAGGTATTATTGTAGTATTAGCATTATTGTTAATACCACAATACAATGGATTAGTTCAGTCAAAAGAAAATGTGAACGAAGCTTATGCACAAGTCCAAAACGTTGTTCAAAGGAGAGCGGATTTAATTCCAAACTTGGTTAACACAGCAAAAGGATTTGCAAAACACGAAGAAGATGTGTTCATCAAAGTTTCTGAAGCTAGAAGCGGCGTAAAGAATGCAAAAGATCCACAAGAATTAGCAAAAGCAAATGATGAGTTGACAAGTGCATTAAATGGAATGAATGTTGTTGTAGAAAGATATCCAGAATTAAAATCAGATACACATTTCACACAACTTATGGATGAATTAGCAGGATCTGAAAATAGAATAGCTACAGAAAGAAAGAATTACAATACAGTTGTAAAAACATACAATCAAAAAGTTAAGAGATTCCCAACAGTAATATTTGCTAGATTAATGGGATTCAGTTCTGAAAAATACTTTGAAGCTGATGCTTCAGCACAAAAAGCACCACAAGTTAATTTTGAATAGGACAAATAAATAATGAGAAAGCAATGTAGATGGATATTCTCATTTGTTTTAGCTTTTTTATTAATTTTTAATGTAAATGCTTTTGCCCAAGATTTACCGAAATCACCGGATACTTTTTATCTTGATGAGATGGGTGTTATTAGCCAGGAAGTTAAAGATAAAATAGTTAAGACGAATGTAGAACTTGAGCAAAAAACAGGCTCACAAGTGCTTGTTGTGACAATAAAAGATTTGAAAGGAAGAGATCCTGTTGATTATGGCGTTGATTTGTTTAATAAATGGAAAATCGGAGATGCCACTAAGAAAAACGGTGTTTTGATTTTATTATCGCAAGATTTAAATGAACCTAAGGGTCGTAATCGTCATATCAATATCATAACAGGTTATGGAATTGAAGGAAGACTTAACGACGGTAAAGTTGGTAGAATTATCGATGAATATATGCTTGATGACTTAAAGAATGGAAATTATTCCAACGCTTTACAAGAAGGATTCAATGCGGTTGTCAGTGAAGTCGCTACTGAATATAACGTAGAATTAAATGGCGATTTTGACAAATATCAGAAAAATTTAAGTAGAAATACACAGCCACCACTTTTTAATACTATATTAAGAATAATAATATTTCTGATTATTTTGTATTTTATTTCTAGGAATAATCGTAGATATCGTAGAAACGGTGGTAGAAGACGAGGCGGTTCAATATTCTTCCCAGGTTTTGGTGGAGGATTCGATGACGATGACTTCGGTGGATTCGGCGGAGGATTTGGAGGCAGTTCTTCTGGAGGCTGGGGAGGATTCTCTGGCGGAGGAGGCTCATCCGGAGGCGGAGGAGCTGGAAGAAGCTTTTAATTAAATTTTTGAAATACTCTCAATTAATTTTGGGAGTATTTTTTAGTGGAAATTTAGTAAAATATTTTTAACTTTTTGTTTAATTTTGTGTGTCTTTATGTTATAATACTTTTAGTTTAATATTTTAAGTAAGGAGATAATAATGGAAATAGGAGATAAAATAAGATCTTTAAGGTTAAAACTTGGTTTGACCCAAGAAGAATTGGCAGAAAGATCGGATTTAACAAAAGGTTTTATATCTCAATTAGAAAGAGATTTGACAAGTCCTTCTGTGGATTCACTTAATTACGTGTTGAATGCTTTGGGAACTGATATGGCTACTTTTTTTGCAGATGATCTTTCTGTAAAAGAAATTTTCACAAAAGAAGATTATCAATCTAGCGAAGATGTTAGCATGAAATCTTCTATTACATGGCTTGTTCCAAAATCTCAGGTAAACACTATGGAGCCTGTTCTTATTACACTTAAGAGCAAGGGAGAAACTAAAGAATACAATCCTTTTGAAGGTGAAGAGTTTGGATATGTTTTGGAAGGAAGTTGTAACATTTATCTTGACAATGAAAAATATAAATTAAAAAAGGGTGATTGTTTTTACACAAAGTGCAATAAAACTAGAATGTTAGAAAATAATGGCACAAAAATCTGCAAGGTGATATGGGTTATGTCACCACCAAATTTTTAGGGGGAATATTTCATGGATAATATCATTGAATTAATCGGTATTAATAAGTCTTTTGAAGATGAACACATTTTAAAAGATTTGAATCTTTACATTAGAAATAAGGAGTTTTTGACATTATTAGGACCATCAGGTTGCGGTAAAACTACAACGTTGAGATTGATTGCTGGATTTGAAACTCCAGATACGGGCAAAATCATGTTTGAAGGAAAAGACATCAGTAATATTGCACCTTATAAGAGAAATGTTAACACAGTTTTTCAAAAATACGCTTTATTTCCTAATATGAATGTATTTGAAAACATCGCTTTTGGTTTGAGAATCAAAAAAATGAATGAAAAATTAATCAGAGAAAAAGTAACAGAAGTATTGAAACTTGTGAATTTATCCGGTTTTGAAAAAAGAAAGATAAATAATTTGAGTGGAGGTCAACAACAAAGAATTGCTATAGCAAGAGCATTGGTAAATGAACCAAGCGTTTTGTTGTTGGATGAACCATTGGGCGCTTTGGATTTGAAGTTGAGAAAAGGAATGCAAAACGAACTCAAAAATATTCAAGAAAGAATCGGCATTACTTTCGTTTATGTAACTCACGATCAAGAAGAAGCTTTGACTATGAGTGATACTATCGTTGTTATGGAAAATGGAATTATTCAACAAATTGGAACTCCAGAAGATATTTACAATGAACCTAAGAATGAGTTTGTAGCTAAATTTATCGGCGAAAGCAACATAATCGATGGGGTGTTTTTAGAAGATTGCATGGTGGAATTTTCTAATCATAAATGGAAGTGCGTAGATAAAGGATTCGCAAAAAATGAAAATGTCCAAGTTGTTATAAGGCCCGAAGATGTGGAGATAGTTGCCCCAGAAAAGGGACAAATCAAAGGCACAGTTATAAGTGACAGATTCAAAGGAATTCACTATGAAATGTTTGTAGATACTGGTGATTTCAAGTATAAGGCTCAATCAACAATTAATAAACCTCAAGGAAGTATGGTAGGAATTAACATTGATCCAGATAATATTCATATAATGAAGAGGTGCGACGATGAAGCTTAAGAAATTATCAATTCCTTACGCTATTTGGATATTATTTTTCATTGTATTTCCATTGTTTCTTATTGTTTATTATTCAGTTACAACTGGATCATTGAGAGATTTTTCTAATCCGCAATTTTCACTTGAATATTTTCATAGATTTTTTACATCAAAATATGTAAAAGTTCTTTTGAATTCAATAAGATTAGCATTTATAAGTACAGTAATTTGCTTGTTGATAGGATATCCGACAGCTTATTTTATCAGTAAAGTAGACAAAAAATACAAGGCTGTGTTGATGCTTATGATAGTTATTCCGATGTGGATGAACTTTTTATTGAGAACTTATGCATGGATTATTTTAACTGGTAAAAACGGAATAATTAACAGTGTGTTGATACATTTTGGTTTTTCTCCAATTAAAATGCTTTACACTGAAGGAGCTATTTTAATGGGGATGGTTTACAATTTCCTACCATTCATGATACTTCCTATTTTCTCGATTTTGGATAAATCAGATTACTCACTTGTAGAAGCAAGCTACGATTTGGGAGCAGCTAAGTTACAAACTTTTTTAAGAGTTGTGTTTCCTATGAGCTTACCAGGGGTAATTACGGGAATTACGATGGTATTTATTCCTGCGATTTCTACATTCGAAATATCGGCATTGCTTGGTGGAAACAAATACAATTTGATAGGAAATATAATTGAGCATCAATTCAGAATAGCTGGAAATTGGCATTACGGTAGTGCAATTTCTGTAGTACTTATAATTATGATTTTAATTTCATTAGCTTTTACGAATGAGAAGGGAGAATAAAATGAAAGAATTTTTCAAGAAATTTTATTTAGCATTGGTATTTTTATTCCTTTACGGACCAATTGCTGTTTTGATGGTATTTTCATTTAACGATTCTCGTTTGAAAGGAAGCTGGGTTGGATTTACTTTCAAATGGTACAAGGAATTATTGCACAATGAAGAAATTTTGTCTTCATTTAAGACAACTATTTTGATTGCCATACTAGCAACAATAATCGCTACAATTTTAGGGACAATAGCTGCAATAGGAATTTATTATTTAAGAGGATACAAAAAATCTTTGCTTTTAAATATGAATTATCTTCCGGTTTTAAATCCTGATATCGTGACAGCGGTTGGCCTAATGGTAATATTTAACTTGATGAATTTTCCATTTGGATTTTTTACAATGTTGTTGTCACATATAACATTTACAACACCTTATGTAATACTTGCTGTGTTGCCGAAATTAGCACAAATGAATAAATTTTTACCAGAGGCTGCGATGGATATGGGAGCAACTCCATTCTACACTTTGAGAAAAGTTGTGTTGCCAGAAATTAAAACAGGAGTATTTTCAGGAAGTTTATTGGCTTTTACACTTAGCATAGATGATTTTGTAATCAGTTTCTTTACGACAGGTCACGGCGTATCCAATCTTTCAGTTACAGTGTACTCAATGGCGAAAAAAGGTGTTAATCCAGCAATTAATGCTTTAAGCACAATTATGTTTTTGGTAATGGTTATTCTATTGTTGATTCTTCACAAAAGAACAAATCTATTGGAGGAGTTATAATATGAAGAAAATTTTATTATTTTTATTAACTATAATGGTTTTGACGTCTTGCTCCAAGGATGACTCGAATGTCTTGTATGTGTACAATTGGGGAGAGTACATTGAACCAGCTTTACTAGATAAGTTCGAAAAAGAAACGGGAATTAAAGTAATCTATGATACTTTTGAACAAAACGAAGATATGTATATGAAAGTAAAAGAAGGAGGCAGCAATTACGATGTTGTTGTTCCTTCTGACTACATGGTAGAAAAAATGATTAAGCAAGGGATGCTTGAAAAAATTGATTATAGTAAAATTCCAAACTTCAAATACATCGATCAAAGATTTAGAAATTTAGATTATGATCCTAAAAATGAATATACAGTTCCATATATGTGGGGAACTGTTGGAATTCTTTACAATAAAAACAAATTAAAAGAAAAAGTTGATAGCTGGAATATTTTGTGGGATGAAAAATACAAAGATAACATCATAATGATGAACTCTACAAGGGATACTCTAGGAGTGGCGTTGAAAAGATTGGGATATTCGATGAATTCTAGAAATGATGCTGAGTTAGAGAAAGCAAAACAGTCATTGATAAAGCAAAAAGATTTGGTACTTGCTTATCTTGTAGATGAAACTAAAACTCAAATGGTCAATGAAGAAGCAGATCTTGCAGTAATGTATTCAGGGGATGCAATTGTTTCTAAAGGGGAAAATGAAAATTTGGAATATGTAATTCCAAAGGAAGGATCAAATTTGTGGTTTGATACATTGGCTATTTTGAAAAACGCAAAAAATAAGGAAAACGCTGAAAAATTTATCAATTTTATGACAAATCCTGAAAATGCAAAATTAAATGCAGAATACATTGGTTATTCTCTTCCATCGACACAAGCAAGAAAACTTTTAGATAAAGAAATGCAAGAAGATCAAACAGCTTATCCTGATTTATCAAAGCATAAAAACATGGAAATATTCAAGGATCCATCAGATTTTGTAGAAAAATACGATGATATATGGGCTGATATAAAAGCAAATTAAATTGAGAAAGTGCAAGAGATTTTCTTTTGCACTTTTTTCGTTTGAGATTGAATAATAGGCGAAATTTTCATATAATATGATTAGTTAAGAAATTGGAGGAAATATGTTTATAGAAATATTAAAAGTTATTCTTTTAGGAATTATTGAAGGAGTAACAGAGTGGTTGCCAGTTAGCTCAACTGGACATATTTTATTATTGGACGAATTTATCAAATTGAACATGTCAGATGCTTTCAAATCTATGTTTACAGTTGTAATTCAATTGGGGGCAATCTTGGCGGTTGTTGTAATTTATTGGAACAAAGTATGGCCATTTAAAAAAGGTCAAAGTCATTTGATATCAATCAGTAAAAGCAAAATGATAATGTGGGCAAAAATAATTGTAGCGTGTATTCCAGCAGCAATTATCGGGATTAAATTTGACGATTTAATTGAAAAATACTTTTACAATTATTTTGTAATTTCACTAGCATTAATAATTTTCGGTATTCTTTTTATTATAATTGAAAACAGAAACAAAGAATCACACAAAAAATTAGTCGATAGTATCGATAAAATTACTTACAAGCAAGCTTTTATCGTAGGACTATTTCAAGTGATAGCAGCAGTATTCCCAGGAACATCACGTTCAGGAGCTACGATTTTGGGGGGTATTGCTATAGGACTATCAAGAACAATTGCAGCTGAATTTACATTTTTCTTGGCAATTCCAACAATGTTTGGTGCAAGCTTACTAAAACTTGTAAAATTTGGGTTTAGTTTTACTGCAATGGAAGCATTCGTGTTATTATTAGGAACTGCAGTAAGCTTTGTTGTATCTGTAATTACAATTAAATTCTTAATGAATTACATCAAAAACAATGATTTCAAAGTATTTGGTTATTACAGAATTGCTCTTGGTGTTCTGGTTTTAATTTATTTCGGACTAATCAGATAGTTGTGATATAATAGTGTCGAGGAGTAATTGTAATTAATCCAAGATGAACATTAGAAAACATATACGAATATATATTTAAAAAATAAGTTGTAGCGACTTATTTTTTTATTGATACATAAGGAGTTATTATGAATTTAGATAATTTAAATGATAGACAGAGAGAAGCCGTCGAAAGCACAGATGGTCCTATGTTGATATTGGCAGGAGCTGGAAGTGGTAAAACAAAAGTTTTGACTACTAAAATAGCATACTGTTTAGAGAAAGGATTGTGTTCAAAATACGAAATTTTGGCAATTACTTTTACAAACAAAGCTGCCAAAGAAATGAAAGAAAGAGTCGAAAATATTCTGCAAGAAAACGTCGATAGTATGTGGATAGGAACTTTCCATGCAATTTGTTCTAGAATTTTGAGAGTTGAAATAGAAAGAATTGGCTTCGAAAAAAACTTCACAGTATATGACAGACAAGATCAAATATCTCTTGTAAAAGAATGTTTGAAGGATATGGGTGTTGATCCTAAAAATGTAGAAATCAAAAACGAAATCAATACAATTTCTAGATTGAAAAATGCAGGTGCTACGGAAAAAAATATCGACAAAGAAGATTTTGATATAAGTTTAAGCACTTTTACGATGGAATTATTTCAAAAATACGAGCACAATTTAAAAAGGTACAATTCGTTGGATTTTGATGATTTGATCGTCAAAACTAATTTATTGTTCGAGGAAAATCCAGACTTGAGAGAAAAATATTCTGACAGATTTAAGTATGTATTTGTCGATGAATATCAAGACACTAACGATACACAATACAAGCTAATCAAAAATTTGGTTTCAAAAAACGATAATATTTGTTGCGTGGGAGATTCTGACCAATCAATTTACGGTTGGAGAGGAGCAAACATTCAAAACATTCAAAATTTTGAAAAAGATTTTAAAAATGCAAAAGTCATTTTATTAGAACAAAATTATCGTTCAACACAACCTATTTTGGATTTGGCAAACACTGTGATTAAAAACAACTCACTTAGAAAAGATAAGAATTTGTGGACTGCAAAAAACGAAGGTGATATGCCGATTTATAGGAGAATGTATTCTGATATAGATGAGGCAGAGCAAGTTGTCCAATGGATTGAGCAAGAAAGATACCGAGAAAATCCATACGATGAAATGGCAATTTTATACAGAACTAATGCACAATCCAGACTTTTCGAAGAAAGATTAAATAGACTTGGAATTCCAAATAGAGTTGTAGGTGGATTGAAATTCTACGATAGAAAAGAAATAAAAGACTGCGTTAGTTATCTTAGAATCGTTGAAAATTTGAACGATAACATGGCATTAAATAGAATTATCAATGAACCAAAAAGAGGGATTGGCAAAACAACAATGGATAAGTTGTTGCAATGTTCACAAGCAAGAGGAATTAGCATGATGCAATACATCATAGATACAGATCTTCCTGATTTTTCAAATGCTACAGCGAAAAAACTAAAAGAGTTTTACTATTTAGTCAAAAGCTTTCCAAAAGATGAAATAAATGTTGCAGAACTTATGGAATATATTTTGGAAAAAACAGGATACAGAGCTAATCTTGAAAAATCAAATAATAGAGATGATAAAACGAGGTCGGAAAATATTGATGAATATGTTTCATCGCTATACCAATTTGTTCAAGATAATCCAGATAAAAACTTGAGAGAATATTTAGAAACTTCCTCATTAATGACTGATTTGGATAAAACTGATGATAATACAAAAGGTGTATCAATGATGACAATCCACGCTGCAAAAGGCTTGGAGTTTGATGTTGTATTTTTTACAGGACTTGAGGAAGGAACTATTCCATCAAGAGTTGATGAAGATGTAGAAGAAGAGAGAAGATTGTGCTACGTTGCAATCACTAGAGCAAGAAAGAAATTGTATATTACAAGTGTGCAATCGAGAAGAAGATTTAATGAATTTCAAACAAAAGCTGAATCGAGGTTTATAGAGGAAATGGAAAATAAATACAAGGACGAATCTCCCAATAAAGAAGTTAGTTTTAGAGAATCGTTCAACACAAAAGTAGTTGACGATTACAGAACGGAAGCATCTGCTTCAATCACTAAAAAACAAAATAATGTTACTAAAAATAACGAAAAATATAGAGCTGGAGACAAAGTTTCTCACAAAAAGTTCGGAACTGGTGTAATCGTTGGAATTGTAGAAAAAGAAAACGGGGATGAATTGACGATTAATTTCGACAAAAAAGGGTTGAAGAAACTAAATTCTTCATTAGCACCACTAACAAGAGTTGAATAATGGAAAAACAAGATAGAATGAAATATTTAGTAGACATACTAAATAAATACGCTTACCATTATTACACTTTGGATGATCCATTGATTGCGGATTCAGAGTACGATGTTTTATATGATGAGCTTGTAAATCTAGAAAAAGAAACTGGAATTGTTCTACCAAATTCTCCTACAAATAGAATAGGTGGAGAAGTTTTATCAGGGTTTGAAAAGCATGAGCATTTGAATACTTTGTACAGTTTAGGAAAAGCGCAAAGCAAAGAAGAAGTTAGAAATTGGGTCGATAAAACCATTGAGTTTGTAGAAAATTACAATGAAAATCACGTAAATAAATTGCCGAAAGTTGAATTTTATGTAGAATTTAAGTTTGACGGGTTGACAGTGAACTTAACTTATGATGGCGGATATTTGGTTATGGCTACAACAAGAGGAAACGGTACTATTGGAGAAGTTATTACAAGTCAAGTAAAAACTATTAATTCAATTCCATTGAAAATAAAAGATACAAGATTAATGGAAATTCAAGGTGAAGGAGTCATGCCACTTTCTTCATTAGAAAAATACAATAAAACTCATGAACCAAAACTAAAAAATGCAAGAAATGCCGCAGCGGGAGCCCTTAGAAACTTAGATCCAGCTGTTACTAGAGAGAGAAATTTGGATGCTTATTTCTATAATGTAAATTATTTACAAGATAACGAGCTTAAAACTCAAGAAGAAATGATGAAGTTTTTGGGAGATAATTATTTCAAATTGTATTCATACGAAAAACACGCTACATCATTTGAAGAAATTTCAAAATTTATTGACGAGATTTTTGAATTGAGAAATGAAATTGACGTCTTGACAGATGGTGTGGTAATTAAAGTTAATGATTTTAAAACAAGAGAAAAATTAGGATACACTAATAAATTTCCTAGATGGGCAATAGCTTACAAATTTGAACCTGAAAGATTTACAACAATTGTAAAAGAAGTAGAATGGAATGTTGGAAGAACTGGTAAAGTAACTCCGACAGCTTTGTTGGAGCCTGTAGAAATTGGAAATGTTACTGTAAAAAGAGCTACGCTGAATAATATTGACGATATTGAAAGAAAACAAGTGAGATTAAATTCAGAAGTATTTGTTAGAAGATCTAACGATGTAATTCCAGAAATAATGGGAGTTGTAAATCCTGACCAAGAAGATACGCAAGAAATTGAAATTCCGCATTACTGTCCATATTGTCACAGTGAATTATTCAGAGATGGAGTTCATATTTTCTGTCCAAATTCAATGAGTTGTACTCCTCAATTGGTTAAGAGAATGGTTCATTTTGCAAGCAGAAATGCGATGAATATAGATGGATTGAGTGAAAAAACATTGGAAGTTTTGCTAGAAAAACTCAATATAAAATCAATTGAAGAAATCTACGATGTAAAAAAAGAACAGTTGATGCAATTAGATGGTTTTAAAGAAAAGAAGAGCCAAAATCTTATAAATGCAATTGAAAAAAGTAAAAATGTGGATTTAGCTAATTTTATTTTTGCACTTGGAATTCCTGAAATTGGAGAGAAAACAAGCTTCGAATTGGCACAAAAATATAAAAGCTTTGATAATTTGAGAGAAGCGAAGTTTGAAGAATTAATTCAAATCGAAGATATAGGAAATGTTATTGCAGAAGAAATTGTTGAATTTTTCCATGACGAAACTATTTCTAATTCTATCGATTCACTTTTATCAAAAGGAATTAAAATCAAAAATCCTGAAAACATTGATAAGAAATTGGATAATTTAACTTTTGTGTTGACGGGAAGCTTAGTAAATTATTCAAGAAAAGAACTTACAGATAAGTTATCAAATTTGGGAGCAAAAGTTTCATCATCTGTATCCAAAAACACTGATTACGTTGTATATGGTGAAAAAGCAGGGTCCAAACTTACAAAAGCGAAGGATTTAGGTGTAAAATTAATGACAGAAGATGAATTAAATTCGTTCTTGGACAACTTATAAATTTAATTTATTTATGATAAAATTTAATCATGAATTAAAAAGGAGTTAGTATGATTAATCGCGATGAAGTAGTAAAAATCTATGATTTGGCTAACCTTGAGTTAACTGAAAATGTGGATGATTTATATGAAAAATACAATACTGTATTGGATTTTGCAAGTATGATTATGGAATGTGATACTGAAGGTGTAGAATACCTAGAATTCTTGCCACAATATCACAGCATACTTAGAGAAGATACACCAAAAGAATCAATTCCAAGAGATGTTGCGTTGAAGAATGCAAAATCTCGTGAGTATGGTTATTTTAAATTGAAGAAAGTGGTGGAATAATGATAGAAAATCTTAGAAACAAATTTGTAGAAAATCCTGAAAGTTTAAGGGACTACTACAATGATTTGGATAAATTAATAGAATCAAAAAAAGATTTGAATGTGTTCATAACTTACGACAAATCATTCGTCGATGAACAAATTGAAAAACTAATTGAAAAAGCAAAAAACAACGGAAAATTAGGAAAAATGTTCGGAATTGCAGTAAGCCTTAAGGACAACATCAATGTAAAAGATTTGAAGATGACTTGTGGATCAAAAATGCTAGAAGATTATGTTTCAATTTACGATGCCACTGTTATTAAAAAATTAAAAGAAGAAGATTGCATTATAGTTGGAAAAGTTAATATGGATGAATTTGCCATGGGATCTTCTTCTGAAACAAGTTATTTTGGCCCTACAAAAAATCCTGTAGACACAAAATTAATCCCTGGTGGTTCTTCATCAGGATCAGCTGCCAGTATCAAGGCTGAAATGGCTGTTGTAAGTTTAGGAACTGACACAGGTGGATCTAGTAGACAACCGGCATCTTGTTGTAATGTTGTTGGATTTATGCCAACGTATGGTTCAATTTCAAGATTCGGCGTTCAATCAATGGCTAATACATTGGATGAAGTTGGTATATTATCAAATTCTGTTGAAGACATAATGGATACTTACAATGTAATTGCAGGTCACGATGACAATGATATGACCACAATACAATCTGAAGTAAATGTTAAAAAGAAAGATTATGACTTCAAAGGCAAAAAAATTGCCGTTGTTGATTTGAAAAAATATAGCAATGATGAAACAGTTATCAAAGAATATAAAGAAATATTAGAAATTCTAAAAAATATGGGAGCAGATTTAGTTGAAATCGACTTCGAATATTTAAAATACGCAAATGCTTTATACAACGTAATCGTAACGAGTGAAGTATCATCTAATATGTCAAGATTTGATGGAATTAGATATGGATATTTGACAGATGATTATGAAAATACGAGAGATTTGTTCGTTAAAGTTAGAAGTGAAGGATTTGGAGAAGAAGTTAAGAGAAGAATTGCTATGGGAACTTTTTATCTAGCAAGTTCCAACGACCAAAAAGTTTACAAACAAGGTTTAAAAGTTAGAAATCTACTTTCACAAGAATTCAAAAATATCTTTAAAGATTTTGATTTAATCGCCACACCTACAATGACAAGCTTACCTTATGAATTAGACAGCAGAAAAGACGACCCATTGGCTGTTTATGATTCTGGTATTTTTAATGTAATTGTAAACTTGAGTGGATTGTGTGCTATTTCAATTCCTTACAAATCAGGAATATCTACTAGTTTGCAATTAATTGCAAATAGTCACGACGAAGAAAATTTATTGAATGCAGCTTTAGCGTTTGAAAGGAGATAGCATGAACTTAAAAACACTTATAGGATTGGAAATTCACGTAGAATTATCAACTAAAACTAAAATGTTTTGTGGTTGTCAGAATGAGTTTGGACAAATCCCAAATACAAATGTATGCCCAATTTGTTTAGGTCATCCAGGAGCACTTCCTCACATGAACAAACAAGCTTTAAGATATGCTATCATGGCTGGACTTGCTTTTGATTGTGACATTGCTAATGAATTTAAGATGGACAGGAAAAAATACTTCTATCCAGATTTAGTTAAAGGATATCAAATCACACAAGAAGATCAACCACTTTGTACAAATGGATATATCGAATTAAAAACCTCAACTAAAAATAAAAAAGTTAGAATTAGAAGAATTCACATAGAAGAAGATACTGGTAAATCAATTCATAACGAAAGTGGAAACACTCTAATGGATTATAACAGAGCGGGAGTTCCACTAATTGAAATAGTTAGTGAACCAGACATGAGCAATCCTGATGAAGCGAGAGAATTCTTAGAAACTTTAAGAGAAAGAATTAAATATTTGAAAATATCAGATGTTAAGATGAGCGAAGGATCATTAAGATGCGATGTTAACATCAATGTTTACGATGAAGATTCTGATTTTAAAACTAAAATTTCTGAAATCAAAAACTTAAACTCATTCAAATCAGTTTCAAAAGCTTTAATTTACGAACAACAAAGACACATACAATTAGCTAAGGAAAACAAAATTGGCGAAAAAGAAACTAGAAGATGGGATGAAGATACTCAAACTACAATAGTTATGAGACACAAAGAAGAAGGAAATGATTATAGATTTTCAGTTGAAGGCGATATTCCTAAAACTTATGTAGAACAATCTTATATCGAAGAAATCAAAAAGAATTTACCAGAACTTCCAGAAATGCGTAAAGAAAGATTCATGAACGAATACAAGATTGATGAATACGACGCTGATATTTTAACAAGAAATGGATACTTGGCAGACTACTACGAAAAAGTTGTTGAAATTTCAAATGATCCTGTTCAATCTTCAAATTGGTTATTGGGAGATGTTCTTCGTCAAGTAAACGAAAATGAAATTGAAGTTGAAGAAATGAATATGTCTGCTGAAAATTTGGCAAAATTGATTAAACTTTCTTCAACTAAAAAGATAAATAATCAAACTGCAAAGAAAGTTTTGAGAGAAATGTTCAACGAAAACTTTGATCCAGAAGTTTATGTCAAAGAAAAAGGATTATTACAAGTTGACGACGATAATCTTTTACAACAAATTGTAGATGAAGTTGTAGCTGAAAATCCAGAATCTATCGAAAGTATCAGAAATGGTAAAGATCGTGCAATAGGATTCTTAGTTGGACAATGCATGAAGAAGTCAAAAGGTAAAGGAAATCCACAAAAATTCAACGAATTAATAAAAGAGAAAATCTAATGAAGAAAATATATTTATCTACAGGAAACAAAGGAAAAGTTTCTGAAATAAAAGAAATACTTTCTGATTTAACATATGATGTGTATTCTAAATCTGAATTGGGTATAAATGAAGATGCAGTGGAAGATGCAGAAACTTTGGAAGAAAATTCGCTTATCAAAGCTAAATTTCTAAAAAAATACACAGATGATATTGTAATGAGTGATGACACTGGGCTTTTCGTAAATTCTTTGGATGGAAGATTACAATCATAGATTCAAATAATGAAATTCATCAAGCAAAAGGCAGAGTAGATGGCAAGATTTTACTTGAAGAATGTGGAGAACATGGTTTCGGATATGATAGTATATTCATGCCAGATGGCTACGATAAAAGTTTTGCACAAATGGAAGATTGTGAGAAAAACAAGATTAGTCACAGAAAAAGAGCTTTGGAAAACGCCAAAATCATCTTGAAAGGTTTAAATGAAAGTAGCAATAATTAGTGATACACATAATAAAATAGCAAAAGTTTATGACTATTTATTTGATAAAGAAATTGACATCATCGTTCACTTAGGAGATGTGTGCGATGATGCAATTTTACTTGAAGATTTATTAAAAAAAGAAGTCATTTATGTAAAAGGAAATAACGATTTTTATGTCGTTGGCGGTGAATATGATAAGGTTATCAGGATTTCTGATAAAAATATTTTCATAACTCATGGCCACAAATACAATGTATCTTCTGGAGTGAAAAGATTAGTTGAAAAAAGTAAATCATTAAATTGCCAAATGTGTTTGTATGGACATACGCACAGGTATTTTAATGAAAAAATTGATGGCGTTTGGGTTATTAATCCAGGCTCTGTAACTTATCCAAGAGATGGACAAGCTGGATTTGTAATATACGATACAAATAATGAACAAATAGAAAGGATACTTTTATGAACGTATTAGACATTAAAGAACTTAGAGAAGATTTAGGTAAAAGAATTATCGATGGTGTTGAAAAATTAGGCAGAGAAGTTAAAGTTGCAACTGTAAGAGTTGGCGAAAACGCAGGTGATATTTCTTACGAAAAAGCTGTAAAAAACAACTGTGCTAAGTTGAATATTACTTGTGATCAAATAGTTTTAGAAGAAGCAGAAAATGAAAAATTAATCCAAACTATCAAAGAACTAAATGAAACACACGATGGTATATTGATGTTTAGACCATTAAAAGATAAAAACTTGGAAAAAGAAATTCAATATATAATTGCACCAGAAAAAGATATCGATGCAATGGGAATGGTTAATTTAGGAAAAGTTTTGGCAGCAGAAGAAGATGCATATTATCCAGCTACAGCAAGAGCTGTTGTAGAAATCGTAAAATACTATAACTTTGACGTTAAAAATGTGGTAATCGTAAACAGATCATTAGTTTTAGGTAAGCCACTTTTCAATATGCTTATAAAAGAAAACAAGACTGTTACAATGTGCCACTCTAGAACAGAAGATATCAAATCATTTACTAAAAATGCTGATTTGGTTGTAACTGCAGTTGGAAAAGCTAAAATGTTCGATGATTCTTACTTTACTAAGGATTCATATGTAGTAGATGTTGGAGTTAGCTTGGATGAAAATGGAAAATTATCAGGAGATGTTAATCCAGAAGTTGACGTAAAAGTATTGGCAAATAGCGTTGGTAAAATCACAACAAGAGTATTGTTGTTGCAAATGGTTGAAGGCGCTTTAAATAGACAATAATTTTAACTAATAAAACCTCTTTATCGTTACGATAAAGAGGTTTTTGATTGCAATAAATTAAAAGTGTATAATATATTAGGTGATAATTTTGAAAATAGGCGCAGTAATAATGGCGAGCGGTTTGTCCAGGAGAATGAAAACAGACAAATTAATGCTAAAATATAATGACAAATTTATTTTTGAGTATATTATTGACTTGGTAGCAACATCAGATTTTTACGATAGAATTGTAATAACAAATAATTCTAAGATAATAGAATATTGTAATAAAATAGGAATTAAAACGATTAATAATCCAAACAATGAAATCGGACAAAGTGAATCAATCAAATTGGGAGTCAAATATTTTAAAGAGATGGATGGTATCTGTTTTCTTGTTTCTGATCAGCCATTTTTAACAGATTTTTCAATAGAAAAATTAATTAATTCATTTGAAAAAGACAAGATTTGTCAATTAAAGTTTAATAATAAAGTTGGAAATCCTGTTATTTTTTCTAATAAATTTTTCAGTCAATTATTATCACTTAGAAACGACGAGAAAGGTTCAATAGTTAAGAAGAATAATTTGAATGATGTAAAATATGTAGATGCTTTTTATAAAAGAGAACTGATGGATATAGATACGATTGATGATTACGAAAGGATATTAAATGCAGAAAATTTGTTTGATTAGAGGCGCAGGTGACATAGCCACAGGTACAATACAAAAACTTGTTCATGCTGGGTTTAAATGCGTTGTTACAGAAGTTTCAAATCCAAGTAGTATCAGAAGGAAAGTATCACTTTCAGAGGCAATTTACGATAAAAAAGCAACTGTTGAAGATATAGAGGCTGTTTTGTGCGAAAACTTGGATGAAATTGACAAGTACTTAGAACTTTACAATCCAGTTGTTATAGTGGATCCAAAACTTACGATTTTAAATAAGAAGAGATTTGATGTCGTAGTGGATGCGATATTAGCGAAGAAAAATACTGGATTGAAAAAAGAAATGGCAGATATTACTATAGCTTTGGGCCCTGGTTTTGAAGCTGGCGTTGATTGTGATATTGTGATTGAAACAATGAGAGGTCATGATTTGGCAAGAATTATCGAACAAGGAATTGCCAAGAAAAACACAAAAATTCCAGGTGTTATAGAAGGCTTTTCGACTGAAAGAGTAATATACTCTGATTTTGAAGGAAAATTTACTAGTATCAAAAAGATTTCAGATATTGTTAGAAAAGGAGAAATCATAGCAAAAGTCGCAAACAATTATATAAGAGCGACTTTAGATGGAGTTATACGAGGTATGATACGAGATGATTTTGATGTTACAAAAGGGCTTAAAATAATCGATATTGATCCAAGATATGAAGAAGTGAAGAATTGTTTTACAATTAGTGATAAAGCAAGAGCAATTGGTGGAGCTGTTTTAGAAGCGATAATGATGTTAGAAAACAGGAGAGAAAAAATGCAAAATGATGTTTTGTTAGAAATGTACAAATCTTTAGAAGATGGATATAAGTGTATGATGGTGACTTTATTTAAAAATAAAGGCTCAGTTCCAGGAAAACAAGGAAATATTATGGCTGTTCGTGAAGACGGAAAAACTTTTGGAACTGTAGGAGGCGGTGCAATTGAACACCAAGTAATCAAAGATTCTATTGAAAATTTAAAAAGAGATTGTGACTTTGAATTTGATTATGTACTTAATGAAGGTGAGAAGGTTAGTATGAGTTGTGGTGGAAGAGCTAGTGGATTTGGTAAAGTATTTTTTCCTAAACCAACTTTGATTATTTTCGGAGCGGGACATTGCTCTCAAAAACTAGCGAGAATTGCAACTTTAACAAATTTTGAAGTAGTAGTTGTAGATGATAGAGATGAATTTATTTACAATGAAGATTTTTCTAATATAAAGAAATTTATCAACAAAGAAATTGAAGATTCTATTGATGATTTGAGATTTACACCTGATACTTTTATCATAGCCGCCACAAGAGATCATAAGCACGATGAAGAAGTTGCTTTTAATATTTTGAATAAACCTCATAAATATTTCGGAATGCTTGGTTCAAGAAAAAAAGCGAATACATTAAAACAAAATTTGATAGATAGAAGAGTGGACAAGAAATTAGTCGACAGCATAAATGTTCCGGTAGGTCTTGACATTGACGATGGATCCGTGGAAGAGATAGCTATTTCAATAATGTCTCAAATTCTTAAAGTTAAAAACAATAAATAAAGCATGACTTAAAAGTCATGCTTTTTTACTTGTTTTCATTTTTCTTTTGACAATCTGGACAAATTCCTCTGAATTCAAGGTTGTGAGAATCTATTTTGAATCCTGTTTTATCTTCCAAATCTGTCTCAATTTTTTCTACTGGACAGTGATCTATTGGAATAATTTTGCCGCAAGATTCGCAAATTATGCTGTGTTTATGTTTCTTGCCTTTTAATCTGTAATAAGAAATACCATCAATTTCACAAACGACTTCAACTATTTCTTTGTTTTTTAAAATTTTTAAATTCCTGTAGATTGTAGATAAATTAGAATTTTCTTTTTTCTTAAAAATTTCATACAAATCTTCTGCAGAAATTGGATCTTCTTCTTTTTCTAAAATCGATATTATAAGTTTTCTTGCTTTTGTGATTTTTAAACCATTTTCTAATAAGACTTCGTTTTTCATATTATCACCTATAATTATTATATCATTTTATTGTGAAATATTTTAAGAATGTTTAAAATTAGAAATAAAAAGAATACTACAATTTGTCAACTTTTTCGTCATTTATATCTAAAAATTAGCAAATTAGTGGTATAATATATAGTTAGTGAAATAAGGAGAGTTGTTTATGAACATTTTATTTTCACCACCTGATATTTCTGATAAAGAAATTGAAGAAGT
>QWCB01001183.1_pt1 | contig 26146 bp, 19 predicted proteins | sample 1972511 | NCBI WGS metagenome assembly QWCB01 (sample SAMN09866719, study PRJNA288562) | Human gut metagenome isolate term5_stool, whole genome shotgun sequencing... | isolation source: gut | host: Homo sapiens | place: USA: California | reverse complement strand
TTTAAATCAGGGCTTACTTCAAGAAAAACTAAACTTAGATCATCTTCCTTATAGCCAAGTATAAAACTTCTGTATTTATAGGAAACAGTACGAAGCACTACGAAATTCGCACCACCAATATCTTCCGAATAAGCATAAACTATTTTATATTCTGAACCATTATCTACTTGTCTATCAAAGATTTCTCTCATGCGATTTTTGTTTTCATCGCTTTTTACTTTATCTAACTCAACTGTTTTTTTGCCACCAAATAGATTAAACAAGCCCATTTTATTATCTCCTATCGTAATTTTAAATTCTTTATATTGATTATAGTTTTTTTGTACAATTTTTACAAGCACAAAATATGGGCTAAAAATTTCTCAGATACTTTATAAATACAAAATTAAATAAGGTTAATACTTCAAAACATGCAAGAGAAGTCGTTGAAGATGAGAACGGTATTCCTTATGTAGTAAGAACAAAATTTAATAATGGTATAAAATATAGAGTTACTGAAACTAAAAAATGATTCCTAGCCTTAAGGGAGTTATATTATTGGGTGCAGAGAATGTATAATTCTTTTATCAAAAAGAAAACTTTGTATCTGGAAAAGATATTTATTATATTGATACAAGACATTTGAGTGAGAAAACATGTCTATTTTTAGTATCGCGTTTAGACACATTGACTGATAAATATTCTTATAGTTATGTACTATTTCCAGATTTGTTAAAGAAAGAAAATATTAAAGTACCAGTAAGTAAAAAAGATAAGGTTTAATTTTCCTTATCTTTAGATAACTCTATCATATAAATGAATTTATTATTATCCTTGTTTATTTGATAATTAATATGATAATTCTTTAAGAGATTACTAACAATATATAAACCAAGTCCATGACTATTATCAGCAATTTCTTTATTATATATTTCATTTTCTATACATAAATAATTATCTTTAACATATATGTTAATAAGACTTTCGTCTTTAGTATATTTAATGGCATTACTAATTAAATTAGAAAGAATCATATCTAAGGCTTTAGGCCCCATATAAATAGTTGCGTTATTTAAATTAATATTAAAAATTAGTTTTTTTGCTTGAGCTAAAAATGAATATTTATCTAAAACTTTATTTAAAGCTTCTTTAATAATAATTTCTTCTTCATCATTCTTTAAATCTTCAATCATATAAATAGAAAGGATTTCTCCCATATTATAATTGATGTTATCAAGTACCTTTAGAGATTCATCAATATATGCATCATCACTACTAAACATACCTGTCTTATATTTCATATTTTCAAGGATAATTTTAAGACTAGCAAGAGGCGTTTTAAGTTCGTGCTGTGCACCTTTTAAAAAGGCATATTTCCTTTTTTCTAGTTTTTTTATTTCTTCATTTTTATTTTCTAAATCACTAATATTTTTAAGTAAACTTTGATATAAAAAATTTATATTTCGTTTTAAATCGCCGACCTCATTTTGACTATCAATAACTAATCTAGCATCCTTTTTTAAGGTAACCATATCATCAATAACAGTAGTTATTTCTTTGATATTTTTCTTAATTTTAAGAGCGTAGAGGTAAGCGATTAACCCTGATAAAAATAAAGAAATAAATAAGGATAATGGTAAAAATCTCAAACTTAAATCTTTAGCTTCCTTATGCATATCACTGCTGGATATAAACTGAATCGTTATTTTCTCTCCACTCTTTAACTTAACATCTTTTTCTTCAATAATTAAAGAGTTAGTCGTACTTTCCATATTAATATGAGGTTGCTCCTTGATCTTAATAGATTTACCATTTTTATTATCTTTTATATAAGCTTTAAAATCACTAGTTTCTGAATATAAATTAAGAGCTTTTTTAATTTCCTCAAGTTCTTTATTATTCATACTTTTAGCAATATTACTAGCAGCTTTTTTCAAATCATTTTTTCTTGTAAATAAATAAGTTTTTGGAAAAATAAAAAATAATAATAGATGTATTAATAGAAGAGATGAAAAAATAATAAAGAAAGTTTCAAGGAAAATTTTCGGAAATATTTTTAATTTTTTCATTTTAACTCCAGTTTATAACCAGCATTTCTGACTGTTTTAATGCAATCAAGATTTAACTTTTTACGTAGCTCTTTAATATAAACATCAATAACTCTATCAAAGGGAATATCATCCTTTTCTTTCCATACAAGATCTAGTATTTGTTCTCTTGTTAAAACTTTACCTTTACTTTCATAAAGGCACTTTAAAACTTCAATTTCTTTAGCATTCATATTAATTATCTCACCTTTAAAAGAAGCGGTATAACTACTAAAATCTACTACTGCATCTTGATAAGTAAAGAGACTTTGCCCTTCATAATTTTTCTTAATTAAAGAATCTACTCTAGCTTTTAGAACAGGAAGGGAAAATGGTTTTTCGATATAACCATCAGCTAAACTAGTAAAAGCTTTTATCTTCGTATCTTCATCGTTATATGCTGTTAACATTAAAACTGGAACATTACTATCTTTTCTAATCTTTTTTAAAACTTCAAGTCCATTTATAAGAGGCAGATTAATATCTAAAATAATAAGATGAGCATCCTTATATTTATCTAAAGCTTCTTTACCATTTTTAGCTTTAATTATGTCATAGTCATAAGCTTTTAAAAAAGCGGCTAGACCTTCTCTTATCGTATCATCATCTTCTACTACTAAAATTTTCATAAAGCTCCTTATATATATTATACTATTTTTATTTATTATCTGTTAATAAGTCTTTAACTTCTTTCTTAAAGAGTTTAGATGTTGCAAGATAAAGAGATATAAATAGAACAACTAGCATAAAAATAAAGACAATAACTAACGTTTCTTTATTTATCTTAACACTTACTTTATCTAAAGCTTTTTGGAAACCTTCAGCTTCAGCGCCGCCTCCAAATGAATGGTTACCAGCTTCTTTTATCATACTTTCTGTAATACTTTTATTAGTACTAGTTATTAAGTGATTACTTATTTTTTGACTAGTAAAACTTGATAAATAAATAGATAGAAGAAAAGCAGGTACAAAAATAATTATTAATTCAAATAAAAATTGCATAAAGATTTTGACTTTAGAAAAGCCAAGTGATAAAAGAATAGCTACTTCTTTTTGACGTTCATTAAGCCATAAGAATAATAAAAGGGAAATAATAAAACCAGCGATAATAATTGATCCTACAAAAAGCTGATCAGCTACGGCATAACTAGATGAGATGGCTTTTTCAAGAGCAGGATAATTAGCACTACTTTTAATTAAATTATAAAGGCGCCATTCAATATCCATCTTGCTTATTTCCTTCATTACTTTATCTAAATCATAATTTCTCTTTAAGTTAAAACTAGCATCTTGATATGGTGCTGTATCTAAGGTGTTTCCATATACTTCAGCAGCTGTTTTTAAATCTGTAATCAAATTATTTTCATAAAGTTCTTGTGAAGCTGTTACTCTTCCCTTATTATGGCCATCAAATAAGCCTACTATTTCAGCTTCAACTTTATTATTAGCTCCTTTTTCATTATCGGCATCCCATAAATTAGATTGAAGAATAATTTTATCACCAACTTTAAGTTTATTTTTGAGTGCAAGATCTTTATGCATAAGTACTTTATAAGTATCTTTATCATTTAGGTGGCGACCTTCTACTAATTTAAAAGCGCCACTTAGAAATTTTGTTTCTTTACTAGAGTCATTAACTCCTGTTAGCATTAAAGCTCTTTTAAATTTTTCCCGTGGGTTTCTTAGAGTATCTTCATTTTCAATAAGGTCATGATCAACTATGTCAGCAACGCTATTAATTCTTTTAATATAGCTCTCGATATATTTAGATTCACCTATTTTTTTAATAACATCATGTTTAATATTACCGCCGCCCCTAGCAGTACCCTGGTTATACTGTCTATTTATTTCTAGTGAAAAACTACTAGCAATATGAGCATAAGAGTTTTTAGCCTCTTTATTAATCGCTTTCTTCAAAGATAACCCGGTAATACTTAATATCATCATAATTACAAGAATGATAAAAATAAGTAAAGTTTTTAGGATGTGTCTTTTCACATATTTAAAGGCATTATTTATCATTTTTGCCTCCTTTTTTACTCTTAGCTTTAACCTTTTTCTTCTCAGTAAGTTTAGTTTTTTCAAGAATTAAATTAATATCAGCTTCTTCAGCTAGCTCTTTACTATGCGTTACAACAATGACACATTTATTTTTTTCAAGGGCTAATCTTTTAAAAATATCAATGATTTCTCTTCCCGTTTCACTATCTAGATTTCCTGTTGGTTCATCTGCTAGAATAATGGGAGCTTTAGAAACAAGAGCTCTTGCTATTGCAACTCTTTGCTGCTCACCTCCTGAAAGTTTTAAAACGTTACGGTTAATTTTATCTTCAGATAGACCAAGCGATAACAAAATATCAGAATCTGCTTTCTTATTAACTAAGCGAATATTTTCAAGAGGCGTTAGATAATCTATTAAGTTATAACTTTGAAAAACAAGTGTAATATTATTCTTACGGTGTTTATAATATCCTTCTTCTAAAATGTTCTCGTCTTTAAATAAAATTTCCCCGCTTGTAGGTGTATCAAGTCCTGATAAAAGTGATAAAAAGGTAGATTTACCCGCGCCCGATTTACCGGTTATCGCGTAAAAAATTCCTTCCTTAAAACTATAATTAATATCGTTTAATGTATTTTTTTCTGCATCTTTATATTTATATGTTAAATTTTTTAATTCTAATAAGTCCATATTTTCCCTCCTAACTTATTTTAGATAAAATATCCTTTGGTTTATTAATAAGTATCATTATTGATGATATTAATACTGATACCACAATAATGATTAGTAGCAATAAATAACTTTTTATAAAACTTATTATAATAAATAATAAATTTAAATTTCCAAGTAACATAAACTTAGTAAAAAGATTATTTAAAATAATTGTACCAACTACTATCGATAATATATTAGAAACTATTGTTATCATAACTAGTTCTAATATAAATTTCAAAATAAGAAATGTCTTAGATGATCCAAGCGCCAGTAAAACACCAATTTCATATAGTCTTCCCCTCATCCATAAAATAAGGATTAAAGAAAGTATTGTTAAACTAACTATAATTATCGAAACTGTCATAATAGTAATAATCGATTTAATCTTTTTTATTTCATTAAAACTATTTTCAAGTCTTTCTCTATCACTACTTACAAGATAATCATTAATATCTTTTCTTTTAAAAAGCTCTTTTTCTATTTTTTTAGCATCATTACTTAAAATATCAATGCTAGTTATTTCTTTTAAATTATTACCCGATAAAAAGACATGATTTTCACTAAAGTCAGATATTAATCCTGTATATTTTTCCTCTTTTTTACCTTTAAAGATACCTACTATTTCATAAGTATTAGAAGACTTTTCTAGAATTTCTATTTTTATTTTATCATGTATCTTTAAATTATTTAATTTAGCTAGCTCTTCATGAATAAGTATTTTATTATGATCTTCTTTTTTAATAGTTCTTCCACTTAAAAGTGTATAGACACCGCTTTTAAATAAAAGATTATTCATAGTATCTGTTGTTGATTCAAGATATAATAAGTTTTTAAAATTATCTGGCAAATCATCTCTTTGAATAAGCTGTTTTTTATTAATAACTTTAATCGGGCTCTTACCATAAGCAATATCTGTATAGATAATTTTCTTAATATCTTTTATCTTTTCTAAATCTTTAATATCATCTACTTTAATTTTCTGCCTGTCTTTTCTTTGTAAATTAATAGTCGAGTTAGCTACCTTTTTTAGGTTTTTTTCAGCATTTAAACTTCTATTTAAAAGAGTTAAAGAAATAAATATAGATGTTGTTATAACTACTAAAAGGATGAACATAATTAAGGTTCTTTCTCTTTTTCTAGTTACATATAAATAAGCACTTTCAAACATTTTTTCTTCCTTTCTACTTTTTCATCTTACAACAGAAATATGAAATGAGTATGAAATAAATTAGTTTACATAAAAAAAGCAGCCATCTAATTTGCTGCTTAAATAATTTTACTTATTTTATATATAAAGCCCATTTTTTAATATCTTCATTACTGCGTGTTGTAACAGCTTTATGGAAAAGTTCATAACCTAAAGAATCATGTTCTTTTAGATACTTTACTGTTTTTTTACTACCAAAATAAAATATATCACGAAGCTCACAGTAACAAGAAAGACTTTCAGTTAAAAGTAATAAGGCCCGGTAATTACCTTCATCATCTTTTTTGTCTATCCGTTTTAAAGTTTTATCTATCCAGCTTCTAATAAACTCCTTATCACTTAGTGATGTAACTTTGTGTTCTTCAACATATCTTTGTACTCTCATTTTTAACTTTAGAGCAATATCATCAGTATCTAAAATAATGTTACCATCATATATAGTAATAAAAGGATCTAAATTATTACTTTTTACTTCTTCTTCTGTAAAAATAAAACAGTCTAAGGGAATACCATCAATCATATTATTATCATGGCTATTATTTTTTTCTTTTACAATAATCATAGAGTCAAAATCACTATACTCATCTTGCATACTATCATTAAAAGAACCATAAGTAATAATAGCTAAAGGTTTATATTTTTCTTTTAAATAACTAATTATTTTATCCACTTATTAATCCTCTAAAATAGATAGATATAAATCTAATCTTTGATTTATATATCTCGCAAACATATTAGCCATTGCTGATACACTTTTATTTAAATGATAATCATCAAAAGCTTTATAATAATTTACTCTATCAGTAAACTTAATATCAATCGGTGGATATCCCGCTTTCATAAGTTCTAGATTAACCAGCAATCTACCCGTTCTTCCATTACCATCAATAAAAGGATGAATTGATTCAAATTCTATATGAAAACGGGCTAGCCTTGTAATAATATCTTCTTTACTATTTTTGTAATCTACGATAAGCTTTTCCATTTTACTGTTAATTAAATATGGCTGTACAGGTCCATGGACAGAGCCCATAATACGAACAGGAACCCGGCGATAAACACCTCTATCTTCCTTTTTATCCGCTAAAACTAGATAGTGAATATCCTTTATAACTTTTTCAGATAATTCTTTGTGTTCACTAACAAGTTTTTTTACATAATCAAAAGCTTCTTTATGACCAACAACCTCTAAATGTTCATCTAATGATTTTTGATCAATAGTTAATCCTCTAAGAACCATATCCGTTTCACGCAAAGTTAAAGTATTTCCTTCAATTGCATTAGAGTTATATGTATATTCAACTAAAAACTCTTCATTAAGTCTTTCAAGTTCGCCTTCTGTTAACGGTCTTCTCTTAGTTAATATATTTAATTTATTTTCTATTATTGTTATTAATGATTCTTTATTTTTATACCTAGCATCACTCGGTTTAACCGCATCCACTGGTATTTGCCAAATGTTTTGATCTTTAAACGCTCCAGGGATTTTTCCTTCTGTGCATAAAACTCTAACTCTCCTAGTAGATATTTGCCATTTTTCAGATGCTTTTTTAACATTCATATACATAGCAAGCTCCTCCAATCTCCTAAATTATATCATTCCATCGGAATAATAGCAATCGCTTCGGAATAATATAATTAAGATTTGCGGAATAATAGGAAAACGTTAATATTTTTTATAAATTATCCTTTATCTTGGGAAATAATTCATATAAATTAAATCCTAGCAAATTATCAAAATACTCTTTTAACTTATATGCTTCAATCACATGATACTGAGTATTTGGATAAGCCCCTTTACGTATAATTAAATCTATTAATCTTTTGTCAATTGTATATACTGTATCCTTAGTCGGACACATTAAATCACATAGATTAATTAATTTTTCTTCAATACTATATTGATGATTCTGAATAAATTCATCTAAAAAAAGATTATCTTCTTTTTTTGGAGGCTTTCCTGCCGTACATGTAATATCATTATTTAGATAAGAATGCGTTAAACAAACATTACAATCATCTTCATTATATCCTTTATTTTTCAAATAAAGATATCCACGCATAACATGCCCATGAGTTTCTCCGCTATATCTACCAACATCATGAATGTAACCAAGAGCTATTGTTTTATCAACATCAACATCATAGCCTTTTTCTAAAAGAGCTTTAGCAATAATACCAGCTGTGTCTCCTACACATAAAGAATGGTCAATCCATCTATCTGATTCTTCATTATTTTTTCTTGCGTTTTCTAGAATTCGTCTAGCTTCTTCCTTTGTCAACTTCATCGTTCACCTCTTTAGCTCCTAGTTTTTTATAAAAATCATTAAAAATTTTATTAGCATCAAGATCAATAGCGATATTAATTTTATGCTTATTAACGGTATATTCATATGAAGTATCATCATTTATAAGTGGAGCACTAATACTTTTTATTTGAAACCAGTCTTTATTAAGCATATATGCAATAACTGATATATCCCAAAGAACTCTTCGAACCTTTTCGCCGTGATATCCATCGTTTTTAAAACGATTTATTAAATACTGATTAAGTTCATCGTTTTGATTTAAATAATATTTTAATTCATAAATAGACGTCCTAAGGTTAGAAGCCACATTTTTACAAGGTATAACAGTAAGTTTAACTTTAGATGAATAAACTATTCGGACCGCTTCAATATCTTGTTTAAAATTAAATTCTAAATTATTATCTTGAAGAAGACTATTGCCACCTAACCAAATAATTTCAATTTTAGTCGCAATTGATGGTTCCATTTTAATAGCAAGAGCGATATTAGATAAAGCTCCAATAGCTAATATATAAGTTTTATCATTTGTAGAAGCAATATCAATTATTCTATTTACTGCATCACTTACTTCATCATAGCCACCACTAATAAAGCCATTTGATCCTTTAAAGACTTTATTTCGATAATCAAAGTTTAAATACTTACATATTTTAACAATTTCTTGATAACTTTTTTCATTATTATCTACAATGTTTTCATAAACCGTTCTTTTAAAAGGCGCCACTGTAATTCCCTCTATATTAAAAAAAGTAAGATTTTTTAGTAGATAGACTAAAGCAAATTGATCGTCACATTCATTATAGGTATCAGTATCTAATATAATATTATATTTTTTCTTTTGATAATTATTTATATATTCATAAATCTCCGCCCAGTTATGAACTCTTTTACCTTTTGTAAAATCTTTATTATATGGAGTATCCATAATAAGAGTTTCTATACCCTTATTTAGACAATCTTCACAGATATGCCTAGAATCATCTATCATAATATCAATTTTATATTCTAGGCACTTATCACCTTTTCCATTCGTTTCATTTTGATAAGCATTAGTTAAAATAAGTTTGTCATAATATATATTATTATCATCAAGCCATTTTTTAGTATTAGTATACGGATTGCTATGCTCATGATTATCTCTACCTGTAATTATATAAATAAAATGGCCATCTTCTTTTAATTTAGATATATATTCTCTAGCTCCTTCTATAACCCCTAGGTTATAAACAATACTTTCAATATTTTCATTATAAAAAGCTTCTACTTCGCCATCTTTCCAGTTAAACATACCATTAGTTATATATTCAGCATCTTTATTGATATTATTACTATAACCAAGTTCCTTATTTTTAGTTAAAAACGCTTCAAGTAAATCTTCATTAAATGTTGATATTACATTATCGATATCTATTCCTATTCTCATAGCTAACATCCTTTATTAAATATTTCCTTTAAATAACTAATTATTTTATCCATTTATTAACCTCCTAAAATAGATAGGTATAAATCTAATCTATGTTATATAAGTTTATTAAAAGCTTTCTTAAATTATAGCATTACATTGAAATAATACTAAAGCATATTTTTTTAATATATAAAAGTATTAAGTTATTATTACATTAAAGGTGCAATAAATTTTAAAACGCTACCAAGCAGCTTATAAATCAGCTTTTCTTTTTTTATGCTCTTTTCGGTAACCATACGGCATTTTAGAAGCGTATCCTGAAAATCTTGTTCTATTTTATCAATACATTTTGTTTTATATAGAAAAGTTGCACATTCAAAGTTATGATACAAACTGCGGTAATCCAGGTTGATTGTTCCCACAATCGCCTTAACATCATCACTTACAAAAACTTTAGCGTGAATAAATCCAGGCGTATATTCATAGATCTTAACTCCAGCATCAACTAGTGACTGGTAGTGGGATTTAGCAAGAGCAAAAGGTGCTTTCTTATCAGGAATGCCTGGAAGAATCAGTTTAACATCTACGCCTCTTTGGGCAGCATATTTTAGCACTGTTAAGAGCTCGCCATCTAAAATCAGATAAGGCGTCATAATATGGACATATGAATTAGCCCGGTTAAGGATATCCATGTATACAATTTTTCCAGTCTTCTCTTCTTCTAATGGGCAGTAAGCAAAAGGCATGACATATCCACTAGACTTTTCTGGATAATAAACATTACTATCAAGATAAGGAAGAAAAACGGGTTTCTTTTCATCAACATTCCACATCTGTAAAAACATTAAAGCAAAGCTTTTAGCAGCATCTCCTTGCAGCATGACAGCCGTATCCTTCCAGTAACCATACCTTTTTTTTCGGTTAATATATTCATCAGCTATATTAATGCCCCCATTAAAGGCAACCTTACCATCTATCACTAATATTTTACGGTGATCACGGTAATTATAGTGCGATGACATTACAGGCATAATTGGTGAGAAAGCTTTCGCCTTAATGCCAAGTTTAGCAAGTCTTTCAGGGTAATCAAAAGGAAGAAGCGTAACCTCACACATCCCATCATAAATAATGCGAACATCTACTCCTGCCCTAACTTTTTCCGCCAAAACTTCAAGTATCTTTCCCCACATATATCCTTCTTCTATAATAAAATATTCCATAAAAATATATGTCTTAGCTTTTTTAAGTTCAGCCAGCATTGCTTCAAACTTATCTTCTCCGGAAGGAAAATACGTAACTTCGGTATTGTTAAATATTGGGAAGCATCCACTCCTATTAAGATAATTTGCCATGGCGGTGATACTAGGATCATCTTCATTTAATTTACTAATAACATCATCATTCTGCAGAAGAGTATCTTTAGTATTCTCAATTAACTCTTTTACACGTTTCTTTAACTTGGTATGTATTATATTTTTCTGTGTAAAGAGTAGGAAGCCCGCTGCTGGCAAAGGAAATAAAGCAATCATAAACATCCACGAAAGTTTAGCCGCTTCATCCATATCGCAGTTAAACAAATAAATAATCATTAAAAGCGTAAATGCCGTCATAAATCCAGAAAAAAAGGAAAGATATTCATGAAGCCACCCATAAACAGTTACAATCATAATTATCTGTACTATAAGCAAAATTAATATTATCAAAAACCGACTAAATATAATCGGTAACAATCCCTTCTTTTTAGGTTTTGCTAGGCGGAATATCTTTTCATCATCCATTACTGCACCTCTTTCTTATTTCAATTATCTTAAATATCTAGTCATTATTTTCTTTCAAATTGCGCATTATATAACTCGGCATAAAAACCACCCTTTGATAATAATTCATTGTGTTTTCCTTTTTCAACGATATCACCATCTTTCATTACAAGTATTAAATCAGCATTTTTTATCGTGGATAATCTATGAGCAATGACAAATGAAGTTCTTCCTCTTGCAAGTTCATCCATTGCTTCTTGCACAATTATCTCTGTTCTTGTATCAACAGAGCTTGTTGCTTCATCCAATATTAAAATTGGCGCATTACTTACCATGGCTCTCGCTATTGTTAATAATTGAAGCTGTCCTTGTGATAGTGTTTGTTTATCATTTAAAACTGTGTCATAACCTTCTCTAAGCGTTCGAATAAAGTGGTCTAAATTTAATCTTTTACATACATTAATAAGTTCTTCATCCGTAATATTTTCTTCACCAAATGTTATATTTTCTCTAACGCTAGCTTCAAATATCCACGAATCTTGAAGGACCATACAAAATTGTTTTCTGACATTTTCTCTAGATAAATTTTTAGTATCAATACCATCTATTAAAATTTGTCCATCGTTAATTTCATAAAACCTCATTAATAGATTGACAATAGTTGTTTTTCCCGCTCCTGTTGGCCCAACTATCGCTATTTTCTCTCCGGGTTTTACTTTGACATTAAAATCTTTAATAATAGTTTTTTCTGGATTATATCCAAATCTAACATTTTTAAATTCAACGTTACCTTTAGCTCTATCAATTTTTTTTGTAACATTTTCTTCTTCTAGTTCTTTTTCATTTAGAAATTCAAATACTCTTTCGCCTGCTGCGCCTGCTCTTTGCAAGGTATTAAAACTTTGAGCCATATCAGCCAACGGATTTGTAAATAGCCTAACATAAATCATAAAGGCAACAATAACGCCAAATGATATCTTGCCTTCTATTGCAAGAGATCCACCTACTATACAGACCATTACATATGAAAAGTTTCCAGCAAACTGCATTATAGGCATCATAAGCCCAGATAAAAACTGGGACTTCCAAGCACTTTTATAAAGCTTATTATTAGTTTCTTCAAATTTCTGAGTAACCATTGCTCCAGCGTTATAAGCTTTTATAACGTTATGACCAGTATAGGCTTCTTCAATTTGTCCGTTGATATTGCCTAGATTTTCTTGTTGAGCTTTAAAATATTTTTGTGATTTTTTTATTATTATCGTTATTAATATAAATCCTAAAAGAGATGATACAATCGTCGTAATAGTTAAAATCCATGAGTTATATATCATCATGATAAGTGTTCCAATTAGCATGATAACACTTGTCAAAAGAGCTCCAACAGATTGATTTAAACTTTGACCAAGTGTATCAACATCGTTTGTTACCCGACTTAAAATATCGCCATAGGTTGTATTATCAAAATAACTAAATGGTAATCTATTAACTTTCCTAGCTATTTCTTTTCTAAGTGTTTTAGCCAGTTTTTGCGTTATATTAGCCATGATAAATCTTTGTAGTAAATTTAAAAGTAAAGATGAAGCATAAAAGATAATAAGCATTACCGATATTTCTTTAACAGCTTCCATATCAATTGATGACATAACGGGCATTCCTTTGACTATTTTAGGAAGACCTTTAGTTATTTCATTTGTAATTAATTTTAATTTATCAGGACCCATTATTTGTAAAATAGTTGCTATAACAGACGCAATAACAGCTACTATTATAAGAAGAACATAAGGCTTCAAATACCTAGACATTTCTTTAAGCGTTTTTTTGAAACTTTTTGGTTTTTCTTCTATAACTTGTCTATGCATTTAATTCCTCCTCTGTTAATTGTGAGTAGGCTATTTCTTTATAGACTTCACAGTTTTTAAGTAACTCTTTGTGTTTACCCATTCCAGCTATCTCTCCATTTTCAAGAACAATTATTTGATCAGCATCCATAATTGATCCTACTCTTTGAGCAACAATAATAATTGTAGCATCAGGATATTTTTCTTTTAACTGATGTCTAAGTTTACTATCGGTCTTAAAATCAAGGGCTGAAAAACTATCATCAAATAAAAATATTTCCGGTTTTCTATAAATAGATCTTGCAATAGATAATCTTTGCTTTTGACCTCCAGAAACATTCTTTCCTAGCTGGGCAATTTCATGATCATATTTAGAATCATATTTATTAATAAACTCCATTGACTGTGAGGTAGTAGCTGCTTCTTTTATCATATCCATATCAAATTTTTCATCTCCAAAAGATATATTTGATTTAATATCACCTTTAAATAGAAAAGACTTTTGAAAGACAGCGGCTACTTTTTCATAAAGATATTTAAGTTTATAATCTTTGATATCTATCCCCTCGATTTTAATCGTGCCTTCAGTTGTGTCATAAAAGCGCAAAAGTAAATTCATGATGGTACTTTTACCAGAACCAGTTGATCCAATAATGGCTACTTTTTCGCCTTTTTTAACTTTAAAATTAATATTTTGAAGAATGCTCTGTTCAGAGTCTGCATATTTAAATGAGACATCATCAAATTCAATTTCATATTTATAATCTTTATTAGGTGAATCAACATGGCCATCTTTTATAGAAAGCTCTGTATCTAAAACTTCGTTTATACGTTTAGCTGAAACCTCGGCTCTTGGAATCAATATAAAAATCATACTCATTATCATAAAAGATACAATAACTTGCATAGCATATGAGCTAAAAACTACCATATTGGAAAATAAAAGATATTTCTCCATAAGTCCTGCTGAGTTAATGAGACCGGCTCCAATAAAATAAATAACAAGTGTTAACATAGACATACTAAAATTAATCACCGGAAAAAGTGTTGCTATCGAGCGACTTGTAGATAACTGGGTACTCGTTAACTGATTATTGGCTTCATTAAATTTTTCTTCTCTAAACTTTTCAGAATTATAAGCTCTTATAACAGCAAGACCAGTTAAGTTTTCACGCAAAATGCGGTTAATATTATCAGTTAACTTTTGCATCTTTTTAAACTCTGGCATCACTTTAATCATCAAAATAGTAACAAAAATAACTATAATTAAAACAGTAATAGCCGTAGCTACTGTCCATTCAAAGCCCTTGTTATAAATTTTAGTGATGGCCCAAATGGCCATAATTGGGGCTTTTATTAAAATTTGTAAACCAATTATTATTACCATTTGAATTTGCGTAATATCATTGGTTGATCTAGTAATTAAACTAGGTGTTGAAAACTCCTTAATTTCTTTCATGGAGAAGCTTTCTACCTTAGAAAAGATTCTTGACCTTAAATTTTTAGAAAAAGATGCGGAAATTCTAGAAGCTAAAAATCCAACAATTACAGCTGAAAAAAGTGAACCAAAAGCACATAGTAACATCCATTTACCTTCACCAACAATATCAGAAACAGTGTGACCTGGGCTTTCTACATACATCGTAATTTTTGACATATATTCTGGAATTCTTAAATCGAGAAATACTTGAGCTAAGATAAACACTAAACTAAGGAGCACTTGAATCCATTGTTTTTTATTTAGGTATTTAAATATTCTTATCATAATTATCTTCCTTTCTTTTCTAAAAGCACTATCGTTTCTACATGCATGGTATAAGGAAACATATCAAGAAATTTTAGATTTAATACATTATAATTATATTCTTTTAAAAGCTTAATATCTCTTCCAAGCGTTGCTGGGTTACAAGATATATAAAGCATCTCTTTAATATTAGAGCCACCAATTACCTCGATAATCTTTTTATCTAGCCCCTTTCTTGGGGGGTCTACAAGGACTAAATCAATATCTTTAGGCATCTTCTTTATATAATCTTCCGCCTTCATATTTAAAAAAGTAACATTATCTATCTTATTTAATGTTTTATTGATATTAGCATCTTTTACCGCCTCTTTATTTAGTTCAACTCCAGTAACAGACCTCGCACTACTTGCCATAATTAAACTAGTAATTCCAATACCAGAATAAAGATCAAGAACATTTTTATTTCTTATATCTATAGAGTTTATCGCTTCTTCATAAAGTTTAGAGCTTAAATATTTATTTACCTGCATAAAGCTATTTGTACTTACATTCAGATTTAAATTATATAAATTAATGAGGAACTCCCCATAAACATCTTTACCATTAATACTGATATTTTTTATACCTAGACTATCTAAATACTTAATATCTTCTTTAGTATAATTATATGGCTTATAATGATCAGTTTTAATATCTATTTGAATTAAGTCCGATAATTCCCTTATCATAATTTCAGAGCTTTTAGGTAAAAGATTCTTTAAGTATAAATCAAAAGGAGACTTTCCTAAATGATATAAATAGTTAACTACTTCATTAATTTTTTTAGATAATAATTCACATGGATGGAGGGAATCAACAAGAGAAAAATCATTCGTTTTATTTAAGTGATAGCCAAGATAAAAACTCTCACCATCTCTTTTTATTTTAAAGGTAACTTTATTACGGTAATTATATGTTTCTTTAGCTTCAATTACTTTATAAGAAGTATCAACCCTGCCAAAGTCTTTTAATTTTTTTAGAGCATTATTTACTTTTAAGTCTAATCCTTTTTCATAATCTATATTTTGAAGACTTGAACAGCTTTCCTTATAGTTATGTAAACACCTTGCTTTAACATAGTATGGGCTCATTTGAATTAACTCGTCCCTAGAAGCTTCAATATAATTCTTTTTATAAGTAATATCTTTAAGGGTCACTACTTCTTTAAAAAGAGCATCACTGATAAAATAAGTCTTCTGATTATATTTAGCTACACCTCTTCCATCATCTAAAACATCAATTATTTCATAACATCTTTTTGTTGTTAAAAGTCTATTAATAATATAATTTTCTAGATATAAATGCTCTTCAGGTATAAAAAGATAATTATTTTCCTCTTTTAAAAGTCCTTCTTCTAGTAAATCATCATAGTTATATAAATCATCTAGTAAAAGTAAATATTTATGCTTAAATTCTTCAAGACTCAGACCTTTAATTAATCTTAAACCAAGCATTACTTCATACTCAATTAAAGAAGACTTCGTTTCTTTTTCTTTTTCATAAATAGCTGGATACTTTGATAAAACAGAAGTGTTTTTAAGATGCTTTCCATCTATAAAAGAAGATGCTCCAAGACCAAGTCCTAAATATTCCTTATTTTCCCAGTATGTTAAATTATGTTTAGATTCAAAGCCAGCTTTCGCAAAGTTACTTATTTCATAGTGTTTATATCCTGCTTCTTTTAATTTATTAATAATATAATAATATTCTTTTATTTCATCTTCTTCAGATAACTTCTTAAAATTATTAATTTTTAAAAGGGTATTGTCTTCAATCATTAAAGAATATAGTGACACATGAGGAGGATTAATCATTAGTAACTTTTCTAAATCTTCTTTTAATATTTTAGTCTTAATGCCATAAATTAAATCAAGAGAAAAATTATTAAAGTATTTTTTAACAAGCATTAAGTTATCCATATTAATAGCTGGTCTATTTAAAAGCTGAAGATTATTTTCATTAAAAGACTCTATACCTATACTTAAACGGTTAACTCGATTATCTTTTAAAAATTGAAGCAATTCTTCACTTATATCTTCAGGGTTCATTTCAAAAGTAAATTCATAATCAAGAGCTAATTTTATATTCTTTAAAGAAGTAAATAATTTATTTAATTCTTCCTTAGATAAACAAGAAGGGGTTCCTCCGCCGATATAAAGAGTTTTATAAGTAGTAGAAAAATCTACGCGTTCATTTATTTCCTCTATTAATTTATCAAGATAAAAAGAGGCTTCTTTTTCGTTATAAAACCTCTTACAAAAAGCACAGTAAGTACATATTTGCTTGCAAAACGGCACATGTATATAAATAGCTTCCATTAGTCGGTCTTTAAGATTTCCATGAAAGCTTCTTGAGGAAGCGATACACTTCCAATATCTTTCATTCTCTTTTTCCCTTCTTTTTGTTTTTCTAAAAGTTTCTTTTTACGGGTCACATCTCCTCCGTAACACTTAGCAAGAACATCTTTTCTTAAAGCTTTAATTGTCGTTCTAGCTATAATCTTATAACCAATTGCGGCTTGAATAGGTATTTCAAACTGCGCTCTTGGAATAACTTCTTTTAAGTTTTCACAAATCTTTTTAGCGCGGTTATAAGCAAAATCACGGTGCACAATCATCGCTAGAGCATCAACTTTTTCCCCATTTATTAAAACATCTACTTTTACAAGATCAGACTTTTTGTAGCCATCTAGTTCATAGTCAAAAGAAGCATAGCCTTTAGTTCCTGATTTTAATTTATCAAAGAAATCAAAAACGATTTCAAGAAGAGGCATTTCATAAATAATACTTACTCTTTTTTTATCCAGATAATCCATTGTAATAAAATTACCCCGTTTACTTTCACAAAGCTCCATAATAGGACCAATATAAGTATCTGGTGATAAAATATTAGCTTTAATATATGGCTCTTCAATATGGCTAATTTTCGTAGCTTCTGGCATATCTGCTGGACTTGCTACTTCTTTAATTTCACCATTTGTCATTAAAACTTTATAGATAACACTTGGTGCTGTAGAAATAATATCAATATTAAATTCTCTTCTAATTCTTTCTGAGATTACATCCATATGTAAAAGGCCAAGAAAGCCGCATCTAAAACCAAAACCTAAAGCCGATGAGGTTTCTGGTTCAAAGGCTAAAGAAGCATCGTTTAAAGCTAATTTTTCTAAGGCTTCTCTTAAATCTTCAAAGCGCGATGAGTCAATTGGATAAATACCAGAATAAACCATCGGCATAACTTTTTTATAACCAGCTAAAGCTTCTGTTGCCCCATTTTTTAATGTTGTTACGGTATCACCAACAGCAACATCATTAATCTTTTTTATTGAAGCGCTCATAAAGCAAACATCACCAGCTTTAAAGGTGTCTTGTTCATTAACAAAAGGTGTCTTATTATATAGACTTAATACTTCATAGCTCGCATCCTTTTTCATGAAGCGAACCATATCACCTTTTTTAATAGTTCCATCAAAGATACGAAGTGCAATAATAACCCCTAAATAAGCATCATAATAACTATCAAATATTAAAGCTTTTAAAGGTTTCTTTTCATCTCCTTTAGGAGCTGGTATTTTTCTTACAATTTCATCCATTAAGGCTTTAACACCTTCCCCGGTCTTCGCACTCGTAAGCATGATTTCTTCCCTTGTAAAACCAAAGAGTTCATTTAATTCTTCAATGCAAGATTCCGGATCAGCATTAGGTAAATCAATCTTATTAATAACCGGAATAATAGTTAAATCATTATCCAAAGCTAAAAGTAAATTAGCTAGAGTTTGAGCTTGCACGCCTTGAGCTGCATCTATTAAAAGAAGGGCTCCATCTGATGCTGCTAAACTTCTTGATACTTCATAGGAAAAATCGACATGCCCAGGGGTGTCGATTAAATTAATCTCATATTTTTCCTTGTCCTTTTCATAAGTTAAAGTCACGGTATTAAGTTTAATTGTAATACCTCTTTCTCTTTCAAGATCCATATTATCAAGAAGCTGACTTTTCTTATCTCTTTCACTTATTGCATTACATACATCAATAATCCTATCTGCTAGTGTTGACTTGCCATGATCAATATGTGCAATAACCGATATATTTCTTATATTTTCTCTTTTCAAAGGACCTCCTTATGCTTATTTTTTCTTTTTTGTCGGTTTCTTTTTAGTAGTTTTTTTCTTTGGACTAGTTTTCTTCTTTGTACTTGTTTTAGTTTTAGAAGTTACTTTCTTTTTAGGAGTAGCTTTCTTTGTGCTTCCTTTCTTTTTAGGAAGCGCTTTAGTCTTTTCTCTTGCTACTTTAATTCTATAAGCTTCAAGAACAATTAAAATGACACCGATTCCAAGTAATATTTGCACGGGTTTAACTTCTGTTTCTTTCTTTAAAGTGACAACACCACCAGTTGTGTATACTTTCTTATTTTCTTTATTAACTGCTTTATTAAAGACATCAACCTTAGAAAATTTATTTAAATTACGATCAAATAAATAAATATTTTTTCCAGATAAAAGAGCTGGATAATCATCTACTATTAGGCTTGGCTTTTCATCAAGTTCAATAATATTTGATGCTTTTAACTTTCCTCTTGGACTTAATCTTTCAACTAAATATTTAGTTTTCACCTTGTTATCAAGTGTCTTAAGTTCAATTTGAGCAAGTAAGTAATAATTATTATTATAAGCTTTAATATCTAGATACTTGCCATTATATTTAGGATGTTTATATTCAAAAACAATTTCTTCATCATTGTCATAAGCTATAACGGATGGTTTATTTTTTTCTGAACCGATAACTGCTAAATTACCATGATACTTAACAATATTATTATAACTAGTATTTTGAAAACGCTTTTTAGAAAGTATCTTACCACTGGTTGTTATTCTATGAATCGCCGTATTAGTGCCTTTAGATAAAACATTAACAATACCATTCTTAATTTCTAGAGCTTTAACAAAATAATCATCAACCTTTTCTCCCGTTGCTTTAAAAGCTACATTATCCCCAGTATCTTTAGTAACAATTAAAATAAAAGCATCTAATCCACCTTGATTAAGTAAAGAACCAGAGTCTTCCGTTGTTCCTCCAACAATAAAAATATTATTATCACTAGTTAAAATAGCATCTCTTAAATAAATATTTTTATTTACTTTTAAACTCTTATCAAACTCTAATTTATTCTTATTAAATTTAATAATATTAATTGTTTTATAATCTAAATCATTAATAATTGCATAAGTATATTGCTTATCTTTAAGTATTTTAATTTCGGGTAAGTCTAATTTATCAAAATCTAAATCGTTTAAACACTTATTATATTTTTCAGCACCACTAATATAGACATTTTGCTCTTTATATTTAACAAAACGTTTAAGGGTTAAATTATAACACTTACTATTAACATCATATAATAGTGTTTCTAGTTTATATCCCATATAAGTATCATCATCAATAACTTTTTCTACTAAGCTTAAACCTTCAAAATGTTTAACATCATCCACCTTAAATGATGCCTGAGCTAGTGTCGGTAATAGTAATAATATTAGTAATAATTTTTTCATAATAACCTCCCATATATTATACTAAATAAGTCTTTATTAATAAATAGAACTATCTCTTTTTATACTCTTTAACTAAAACTTTAGCAGTATTTTGCGTTTTCTTTTTTAAATTACTATAGATATTACTATTTCTATAGCTATCTAAATTCTTCTTAGCTTCTTTTAGATTCTCATCATAAGTTTCTATCGCCGCTAAACAGCCATTATAATAAGCAATACTATCTTCTTCATTAATATAATGTTCATAAGGATTGTTAATAAAAATACTCGTTGAATTAAAGCATTCAATATAATCCGCAATTAAACTTTGATAATCTTCCCGGCTTATATGATTTTCTAAATATCTAATATAATTATATTCATAAGTCATACTTTCTAGTTCATAAGCAACCGGTTTAATTGTCTTTTCATTCATTAAGTGTCCAATTTCATGAACAAGTGTTACTCCTTGAAGAAGTTTTGGCAGGTTTAACGTATTAATATAAATCTTAGGTTTAACAAATTCTCCGCTGATATAGTGGTCTGCTTTAAAGTAATAAACATTTTTCTTAATATCGTCATATATCTTATAAGCATTCTTATCATACTTAGATAAAAAATCTTTAATTAGTTTTTCATCTTCATAAGAGCCACTTATTTCTCCTTCAAGATTAAACCCTCCAGCTAGTTCTAAATAATCATCAAAAGTTACTTTATTTAATTCCAGGATATCTTTAGAATTAAAAGCTATTCTTTCCCCCGTATCTATATCATGGTAATGTTCAAAGAAACAATTTTTTGCTAAGTTACTTGAAAGTTTTTTTTGAATACTAACCGCTTCTTCAAAGAGATTACTTCCTTCAAGCATACTAACAATATTGTTAATATCAAGAAGCCCTTTTAAGATAAATATCTCTTTTTCTTTAGAAATATTATCTTCACTTATCGCCTTTTCAATAAGGGATGCTCTATAATTTAAATCTTTAATTATCTTATTCATGTATCCCCCTAAAATGCCTTTTATTATAAAGGGAGAGGTCTTTTTTGTCAATTAAAACAAATGTTTGGTTTTTAACAAAAATTATGCTAAAATTAAGGTGGAGGTCATATGGAAAACCTAAGTAAAAAACAAGAAGAAATTCTAAAAAGTATTAAGAAATTTATTGCTAAAAATAATTATCCCCCTACTGTTAGAGAAATATGTAAGATGGTTAATTTAGCTTCACCTTCTACTGTACATTTTCATCTAGATACATTAAAAGAAAAAGGTTATATCAAAAAAGGAAGCGGCACAAGTCGCTCGATTGAACTTTTAGTTGATAACGAATATATTGAAAATAAATATGAAACACTCCCTCTACTTGGAAGTGTGGTTGCAGGTCTTCCGGAAGACGCTGAAATTGAAAGTGATGAATATATCGATATTCCTTCTTTCTTAATTCCTAAAAATAAAAAAGTATTTACTTTAAGAGTTCATGGAGACTCCATGATAAATAAAGGCATTATGGAAGGCGATATTCTAATTGTTGCTAGACAAAATGAAGCTAATAACAAAGATATTGTCGTTGCTCAAAATGAAAACTTTGAAACTACGGTAAAAACTTTTTACAAAGAAAAAGACCATATCCGTTTAGTACCTGAAAACGATAATATGGACCCCATTATTATGACTAATGCTTTAATCCTTGGTAAAGTGGTTGGTTTATACCGTAAGATTTAATAAGTCTAAAATAACGTGACTAGCTATTAATAAACCAGCTGAAGCTGGAACCGGTGCAAACGTGCCAATAGCTTTAATATCCTGTGCTTTTTCTTTAGATGATACAACCGTTAACTTCTTTATCCCTTCACTACGGCAAAAGGCTCTGATGTCTCTTGCTATCGGGTCATAAGAAGTTTTATGGATATCGGTGATTTCAATCATACTTGGATTAAATCTTTTACCCATACCCATTGATGAAATTAATTTAATCTTATGATGATAACAGTACTTAATAAGAGCTTTCTTAAAAGGTCTATCATCGGTTGCATCAATCACATAATCATAATCTAAATTATTAAGATCATCTTCCGTTAAAAATTTATTAATAATATTTACATGAGCTTCATCATTAATCGATAAAGCTCTTTTTTTAGCTACTTCTACTTTAGGCATACCAACATTATCTTTTAACGCAATAAGCTGCCTATTAAGATTAGTTATATCTACAACATCACCATCAGCGATAGTTATATTTAAAATGCCTGATCTAATTAATGCTTCAAGAGTAAAAGAGCCAACTCCACCTACTCCAATTAAAAGAATATTTTTACTTCCTAATTCTTTTCTTTTATCTTCTCCTATTAAAAGGTCTAAGCGATCAAACATATTTACCTCACAAAAAAATCGAATGATATTTTATAAAACCCGCCTCACTGACAGGTGGGTATGCATACGCCTCCTTCAGGATTCTCTTTGCGAAAAGAGCTTTCAACACAGAAGACTTGATCCGCATTCCCTAAATTATAACTTAGATCGGTTTATATCTATATCATTCGATAAATTAATTATAGCAAAGTTATTTTTAACTAGCAAGTTATGTAAGTATAAAACTGTCAATTTCTAATCGATTTTCTTATTTCATTAAGGGCTTCAGGTGAGCCTTCAAAGCGAATATTGACATCATATAAATATTTATAATCAAAGATTTGCTTCCTATGATAACACTTTAAATAATGTTTAAGTATTTGATAAAAATCTGGTTTAAGTCCGTCAACGACAACATTCACATTATTATTTACTTTTTGCACGTTGATATCTTTAATAAAGTCTGGATAATATTTAACTCTAAGCATAATATCTTCCCGGTAATTTTCATCATAATCAAATTTATTATTAAAGCCAGAATCTATATTTATATAAATGTCTCGATCATATTTAAAGGTATCTCTTTTTTCTCTCATCATAACATTTTCTGGTACTTTATTATAAAATCTAATCTTAGCAAATTCCTTACCATAGATAGCAATACTAGTAATTAAAAGACCAACAACTATTAAATAGATAATAAAAGACACAAGTCTTGATTCTGGTTCAAAGAAAATAGCGTTAAGCACTTTAATAGACATAAGGCAGAATAAAAATAATGATACTAGTAAAAAGATTAATTTATAATCAGGCATCTTTAAATATATCATATAAAGACTTAGCCCAATTAAAACAAAAACAAACATCGCTACTAAACTAATAACAACTTTAACCGCTAGAAGTAAAACCCCTAGAACAATACTTATAAATTCTTTCATATTACACCCCAAATAGATTATATCAAATAAGCAAAAAAATAAGAAGATGAACTTCTTATTTTATTTTAAATAACATATGGATTGTCTTGTGAACCATCACCATTTAAAATATGTATTATTCCTTTTATAGTTAGTGCGGGGCGCACACCAAGTAAGCCGTTCGCATGTGCATTTTCAATAGCCCCATCATCAAGGTGATGTACACCTACACCACCAAAACTTTCAATTGCTGTGGGGGACAGAAGCCAATATGCATAAAAAGAATATAAATAATAATCTTTATTATCTCCACTTTCCCATCCTTGTCCACCTGCTAACATCACTTCATCTACCGATAATAATGCTATTGGATATATTAATTTTTTATTTCCGGCTTCTACTGAGTAACTATCGTTAACCGGGCACTTCATAGTTGGATTACCTGTTTGAATTCTATCATGTCCAGCATAATATTGATAATTGTTATCAGATGACCCTTCAGTTCTATCGCCACAATAAAAGGACTTTTTGTCTAAACTAGATTCAAAATCTTTATCTTTTATGTTTGCTTTATACCAGTTATCAATATATTTCTTAATATCAGAGTCATTATTATTTAGATATGGATTTGAATCACTACCATACATATATCCAACATATTGCTTTTTTTGAGGAAAATTCTGGTTAAAAGTATATGATCTAATTGTAGCTTTGCCTGTACATTTCCCATTTACTGGAGCTCCGTTATATGCTACTCTAACACCTCCGGTTTCGGTTGTTCTTACTATCTTCCAGCAAAGGCCAGCATATAATAAATTATTATTTAAATTATTAGTACCTCTAAAAAAATACACTGGATTAGGATCACTCTTTGTTTCATCAAATAGGTATACTCCCTCTCCATTTGTTTCTGAGTTTACTTTGGAATAATCTATTTCTAATTCTTTATCATTACCTAGAGATTGTGATTTAATTGTATTATATAATGTATCATAGACTTTTGTCATAACAAACGGTTTATCTTGAGAACCATCTCCTTCCAGTACTGGTAGTTCTCCTTTTAAGGTGACCGCAGGGCGCACACCGGGCGTTCTCGACACTCGGGTGCTGACCAAGGGGCCGTAACTGTTCACGACCAGTACGCCCGCATCACCGGAACTATGCCAGTAGCTAGGCGAAAGAAGCCAATACCAATCACTTGTGTATAAATAATAATTACTATTACTATTCCATTTATATCCCCCAGCTAGCATTACATCATCTACTGATAATAATGCTACCGGATATGTCAATTTTCTATTTCCAGATTCAATTCCATAACTATCACTAGTGGGGCATTTTAATGTAGGCCCTTTATCCTTACTAACTTTTTCATATCCATAATATATATCACTACCTTCTGGATATTCTGTTCTATCACCGCAATAGATAGATTTCTTATCTAAACTTGATTCAAATCCTTTATCTTTGATATTAGTCTTATACCAGTTATCGATATATTTCTTGATATCTGAATCATTTGTATTTTCATATGGATTAGCATCATCTCCATACATATAACCTACATGCTTTTTAACAGTATATGTTGGATTAAATCTACTTGTTCCAACTTGTGTATTAGCTCCTGTTGTATTTGTACATTTTCCATTTACTGGAGCACCGTTATAAACAATACGTACTCCGCCGGTTTCGGTTGTCCTTACTATCTTCCAGCAAAGGTTGGCATATAATAAATTGTTATTTAGTTGATGTGTTCCTCTAAAGAAGTATACAGGGTTTGTATCATTTTTTGTTTCATCAAAGAGATATACTCCTTCCCCATTTGTTGCTGAGTTTATTTTTGAATAATCTATTCCATTATCCTTAGCACTACCTAGATTCATGCATTTAACTCTGCCATGGATAGTTAGCGATGCTTTCTTTATTGTTGTAATGTCTCTTGTTATCTTGTATGGACTTGTATATTTTACTTTAACGGGATAGATATCACATTCTACTAGCTTTTGATATAAATCATCTGGCAAATTAAATTTATAGGTTTCTTCACTACTAGCTGGTACAGTTATATCTTTAACTTTAACTCCATCTATTTCTATATAGCCATTAACATCTTTTTCTTCTTTGTTATCGAATTTGATTTCAAGATAATCTTTTTTATTATCATTAATTGTTAATGGACCATTAGTAGTTTCTATAATATTAAATTTAGGTGTATTTATACCTAGATTCTTATCACTACTTAAAACATATTTAGAATTAGTTTTAGGTAAAAAT
>QWCB01002676.1_pt1 | contig 26191 bp, 19 predicted proteins | sample 1972511 | NCBI WGS metagenome assembly QWCB01 (sample SAMN09866719, study PRJNA288562) | Human gut metagenome isolate term5_stool, whole genome shotgun sequencing... | isolation source: gut | host: Homo sapiens | place: USA: California | reverse complement strand
AAAAAGTGAGCGTATATTAAGGCATTTGATACTTGAAAGAACTAGATATACCCGTAAATAAAGGATTTGTCAACCACACGATTGTAGATTAATAGATTAAATTTTAGCAAACTTGTTGCATCAGTGCTAAAAATGAGTATAATAGTATTTAGCAGTTAGAACAGTTAAGTGCTAAAAGGAGGATGAATTATGTTACAACCTTTACATGATTATGTTTTATTAAAGAAAGAGAAAGAAGAAAAAACTACGGCAAGTGGAATCATTTTGACAAGTGGAAAAGAAAAGTCAAAGCTTGCAGTTGTCGCAAGTATTGGTGCAGATGTTAAAGATGCTGGATATGCTTGTGGAGATAAAGTTTTGTATAAAGAATATTCAGGAACTACAATGAAGATTGATGATGAAGAATTCATTGTCATCAAAGATGAAGATATCATTGCAGTAAGTAAGTAGTAGGAGGTAATGAATTATGGCTAAAGAAGTACGTTTTTCAAAAGATGCTCGTGAATCCATGCTAAGAGGTGTTAACACATTAGCAAATGCAGTTCGTGTTACTTTAGGTCCTAAAGGACGTAATGTTGTTCTTGAAAAGGAATATGGATCCCCATTGATCACAAACGATGGTGTAAGTATTGCTAAAGAAATTGAATTGGAAGATAAGTTTGAAAATATGGGTGCTAAATTGGTATATGAAGTTGCCAATAAGACAAATGATACAGCTGGAGATGGAACAACAACAGCTACAATTTTAGCTCAAAGTATGATTGAAAATGGTTTACGTCAAGTGGATCGTGGAGCAAATCCTGTATTGATGCGTGAAGGTATTGAAAAAGCAGCTAAGGCTGTGAGCGAGTATATCTTGTCCGTATCTAAGAAAGTAGAAAGCAGTAAAGATATTGCCAATGTTGCGACAATTTCATCTGGATCGGAAGAAATTGGTAAGATTATTGCGGATGCGATGGAAAAAGTTGGTCGTGATGGTGTTATTTCAACAGATGATTCAAAGGGATTTGAAACAGAACTTGAAATTAGTGAAGGTATGCAGTATGACAAGGGCTATGTTTCTCCATATATGGTGAGTGATCGTGAAAAAATGGAAGCTACAATGGAAAATGCTTATGTATTAGTAACGGATCAAAAGATTACAAACATTCAGGAAATCTTACCTTTACTTGAACAATTGGTTCAGGCAAATCGTGCGTTATTGATTATTGCGGAAGATTTAGAAAATGAAGTAGTTTCTACTTTGGCATTAAATAAACTTCGTGGAACATTCAATGTAGTTGCGACTAAAGCTCCAGGCTTTGGTGACAACCAAAAAGAAATGTTGCAAGATATTGCGATTATGACAGGTGCTAAATTCTATTCAAAAGATTTGAATATGGAATTAAAAGATATGCAGTTATCGGATTTGGGTACAGTTAAAAAGATTGTTGTCACAAAAGATAATACAACAATGATTGGTGGAGCTGGAAGTAAAGAAGATGTGGCTGCTCGTGTAGCTGAAATTGAAGCACAAATGGAAAACACTACAAGTGATTATGATAAGAAACGTATGGCAGAGCGGTTAGGTAAATTATCAAATGGTGTTGCGATCATTAAAGTGGGTGCTGCAACTGAAAGTGAATTGAAAGAAAAGAAACTTCGTATTGAAGATGCGTTGAACTCAACTCGTGCTGCTGTTAGTGAAGGTATTGTAGTTGGTGGTGGAGCTTGTTTAGTAAAGGCATATGTTGCTTTGAAAGATGAAGTAAAATCGGATGTAGTTGATGTACAAAAAGGTATTAAAGTTGTATTTGATGCATTGTTAGCTCCAATTGCACAGATTGCTGATAATGCTGGATATAACAGTGAAGAGATTGTTGATAGACAAAAAGAAGCAGGTGAAAATGTAGGATTCGATGCAAAACATGGCGAATGGGTAGATATGATTGAATCTGGTATCATTGATCCTACAAAAGTAACTCGTAATGCATTGATGAATGCTTCTAGTATTTCAGCTTTGTTCTTAACAACAGAAGCTGGAGTCGCTAAAATTGATAAAGAAGAACCAGCACCTGCAATGCCTCAGGGAATGTATTAATAGTTGATTGAATAGCTAAGGTTTTGATAACTTTAGCTATTTTTTTTGTGCAAAGAAAGCTTTTGAAAATAATGTAAATTGTAAATATGGATGTAAATTAAGTGTAAAAAACATGAAAAAAAGACTTGAAAACGTTTTCCGCTTGCGCTATTATATCTGTACAACTCGAGGGAGGTATAGATTATGAAAGGTAAATTATTAAAAACGTTTGCTTCTAGTGCTGTCGCATTAAGCATGTTAGTCGGATGTAGTTCAGGAAGTGGAACTGCTGCAACTGAATTAAAAGAAGGAGATACGGTCAAGATTGGTTTGAACTATGAATTGTCTGGTGCTGTGGCTTCTTATGGTCAAGCTGAGTATAAAGGGGCTTCGCTTGCTATCAAGGAATATAACGCAAACAAGGATTCAAAATATAAAATTAAAGCTGTCAAAATGGACAATAAAGGAGATGCTAGTGAAGCTACTTCAGCAGCTACAAAATTGATGACTGAAGATGGTGTAGCTTTTGAGGTTGGACCTGCAACTTCTGGTGCTTCTATTGCAACATATCCAGTAGCGGATCAAAACCAAGTTCCAGTCATTTCACCATCTGCTACTCAGGTAGATGCAACAATGAATGGGGATTCTCCTTATGAATATGCGTTCCGTATTTGTTTCGAAGATTCATATCAAGGTAAGGCAATGGCTAAATTTGGATATGAAAACTTAGGTAAGAAAAAAGCTGTTATCATTAACGAAGTTAGTGATTATGGAAAGGGCCTTACTAAAGTATTTACACAAAAATTTGAAGATTTGGGTGGAGAAGTTGTAGCTACAGAAAGCTATAACGCTAAAGATACTGACTTTGCCGGTATCATCACAAAAGTAAAAGATAAAGGTGCAGATGTATTATTCATTGCTGGTTACTATTCAGAAGCTGGATTAATTATTAAACAAGCTCGTGAAGCTGGTATGGATTGCACAATTTTAGGTGCTGATGGATTTGAATCAGAAAAATTAGTAGAACTTGCTGGTAGTGAAAATTTAAATAACTGCTACTATTCAACTGCTTATACTACAGTTAACGCAAGTGATGAATTAACTGCATTTGTAGATGCATATACTAAAGAATATGGAGAAGCTCCAAATATGTTCTCTGCATTAACTTACGATGCTACTAATTTAGGTTTACAAGCTTTAGAAAAAGCAGGTAAGACTGGTGCTGATCTACAAAAGGCTATTGCGGATACTAAATTTGATGGTTTAACTGGTTCATTCACATTTGATAAGACACATTCACCTAAAAAGTCTGTATTAGTTGTTAACTTAGTAGATGGTGTTCAGACGGAAGCCGTTTCAGTAGATCCAAATAAATAAGTCTTTGTTCAAAGGGGGAACAATTCCCCCTCTTTTTTAATAAGGAGGTTAATATGACAGCTTTTTTACAACAACTAGTCAATGGTCTATCCTTAGGAAGTATTTACGCATTGATTGCCTTAGGATATACCATGGTTTATGGAATTATTAAATTGATCAACTTTGCACATGGAGATATCTATATGTTAGGAGCTTATTGTGCATTTCTAATAACAACATATTGTGGTTTAGGGTTTATTCCTGCACTATTAATTTCAATGATTTTCTGTGGTGTTGTAGGTGTATTGATTGAGCGCATCGCATATAAACCACTTCGTCATGCGACTCGAATTACCGCATTGATTACAGCAATTGGTGTAAGTTATGTCTTGGAGTATGCAACACAATATATCATGGGTAGTGAAGTAAGAACGTATCCTAAATTATTAACGAGTGCATCATTTCATTTAGGACCTGTCACAATTACGATGCAACAAGTCTATATTTTTGTCATTACTGTTATTTTAATGGTTGTTTTGCAGTTCATTGTTCAAAAGACAAAAATGGGACGTGCTATGCGTGCTGTAAGTGTTGATGAAGATGCTGCACGTTTAATGGGTATCGATGTGGATAAAACAATTTCATTTACATTCCTTTTAGGGTCAGCTTTAGCAGGTGTTGCCGGCGTTTTAGTTGGAATTTATTATAATTCAATCAATCCTTTGATGGGGATGACACCAGGATTAAAAGCATTTATTGCTGCAGTATTTGGTGGTATTGGAAGTATTCCAGGTGCTATGATTGGTGGATTATTTATTGGGATTGCTGAAACTATGGTTACCGCTTATGGTAGTTCTTTGTATAAAGATGCGATTGTCTACATTATATTGATTTTGATTTTGATCTTAAAACCAGCTGGTTTATTAGGTAAAAACGTTAGAGAGAAGGTGTAAGTCATGCGTAAAGAATTATTGAATAAGGCAAATCTTGCTTGGCTTTTACTTTCTGTTGTATCTTTTATAGTTCTAACCATTTTAACGAAGGTTGGAATTATTGGATCTTATTATTCCATCACTCTATATAATATCTTTATTAATATTATTTTAGCTGTTTCATTAAATTTAGTTATTGGTGTATGTGGCCAGTTTTCATTAGGACATGCTGGATTTATGTGTATTGGAGCTTATTGTGCTGGTATTATGGTAAAAATGATGCCAAATATGACGGGCTTAGCTATTGGAGTATTGATTGGCTTTGCACTTTCAACCATTGTAGCTTTGATTGTCTCTATTCCAACATTGCGTTTGAAAGGGGATTATTTGGCGATTGCGACTTTGGGCTTTGCGGAAATTGTACGTATCCTAGTGCAAAATATGGAAATCACAAATGGAGCGGCAGGATTAAATGGAATTCCTAAATTAACTACATTTCCATTGTTGTTTGTATGTGCCGTTATTGCGATTCTAGTTGTTTGTAACTTTACACATTCTGCTCCAGGAAGAGCCTGTTTATCGATTCGTGAAGATGAAATTGCTAGTGAGGCAATGGGTATCAATACGACAAAGTATAAAGTAATTGCATTTGTGATTGGGGCATTATTAGCTTCATTAGCTGGTGCATTGTTCGCATGTAATTTCTATGTTATCAAACCGGATCAATTTACTTTTAATAAGTCAATTGACATCTTAGTTATGGTCGTATTTGGCGGTATGGGCTCTATGACATCAAGTGTTTTAGCAGCTGTTGCGATTGGTATTATCAATGTCGTTTTGGCAAACTTCTCAGAAATACGAATGATTATTTATGGTTTGGCACTAGTTGGAATTATGATTTTTAAACCGACAGGTATCTTGGGAACTAAGGAATTATCTTTTAAAAAGTTATTTGATAAGCGAAAGGAGAAATCTGCATGAAAACTATTTTAAATGTTAAAAATCTGACAAAGAATTTTGGTGGTCTTTGTGCAGTCTCTAATGTATCAATGACAATCAATGAAGGGGAACTTATTGGTTTGATTGGACCGAATGGTGCTGGTAAAACTACATTATTCAACTTGTTGACAGGTGTATATGAACCAAGTAGTGGTTTGATTGAGTTAATGGATCAGGATAAAAGTATTCAGATTGGTGGATTGAAGCCTTATAAAATCACAAATCTAGGAGTTGCACGAACTTTTCAAAATATTCGTTTATTTAAATCAATGACAGTCTTAGAAAATGTTAAAGTTGCGATGCATAAAAATATTCGTTATGGAACATTAGCTGCAATTTTGCGCTTGCCTACGTATTATAAAGAAGAGAAGTGGGTCGAAGAAAAGGCGGAAGAATTATTAAAAGAAGTGGGATTGTATTCTTTAAGAAATGAATTGGCGACAAATCTTCCATATGGTAAACAAAGAAGATTAGAGATTGCACGTGCCTTGGCAATTCAACCAAAAATTCTTTATTTAGATGAGCCAGCGGCAGGTATGAATCCGCAAGAAACAAAAGAGTTAACTGAATTGATTGATCATATTCGAGAAAAATATAAATTAACTGTAATTCTGATTGAACATGATATGTCTTTAGTTATGAAGATTTGTGAGCGTATTTATGTTTTGAACTATGGTAAAATGATAGCGAATGGTACGCCTGAAGAAATTAAACAAAATGAGTTTGTAGTTAAGGCATATTTAGGAGAGGAGATCTAGTATGGCAATGTTAGAAATAAAAGATCTTCACGTACATTATGGTGTAATTGAAGCTTTAAAAGGTATCAGTTTAGAAGTAAATGAAGGCGAGATTGTTGCGTTGATTGGTGCTAATGGAGCTGGAAAAACAACAATGATGCAGTCCATTAGTGGCATTGTAAAAAAGACGAGTGGCGATGTCATGTTTTTAAATGAGTCAATTATGAAGGCAAATCCTAAACATATTGTTGAAATGGGTTTAACACAGGTGCCAGAAGGCCGTCGTATTTTTACAGGAATGAGCGTATATGAAAACTTGATGATGGGAGCTTTTTTACGAAAAGATAAGGATGGAATCAAACGCGATTATGAAAAGGTTTGTGAGCAGTTTCCTATCTTAAAAGAACGTATGAATCAGGATGCTTCTACTTTATCTGGTGGTGAGCAGCAGATGTTAGCTATGGGGCGAGCACTAATGGCAAAACCTAAATTGTTGCTTTTAGATGAACCGAGTATGGGGTTAGCTCCTATTTTAGTTAAGGAGATATTTAACATCATCGAAGAAATCAATAAAGCAGGTACTACGGTTTTATTAGTTGAACAAAATGCTAAGATGGCATTATCAATTGCGCATCGTGCCTATGTTTTAGAAACAGGTAAAGTTGTAATGTCAGGTACTGGTGAGGAATTGGCAAAGAGTTCGGATGTTCAAAAGGCATATCTAGGAGGATAATAAAGTATGTTTAAAGTTAAGGATTATATGACAAAAAATGTTATATGTGCTGAACCAGATGCAACGATTTCACAAATCATTGATTTAATGAAGGAAAAGGGAATTCACCGTGTTCCTGTTGTTGAAAAAGGAAAACTTGTTGGATTGATTACAGAAGGTATGATTTCTAATTCGGGTACAACGAATGCGACAAGCTTAAGCATATATGAATTAAATTATTTATTGTCAAAAACGACTGTAAGCACAGTGATGGTAAAAAAAGTCATTTCTGTCGATGAAAATGAATTGATGGAATATGCAACACAGAAAATGTTGAAAAACAACATTGGATGTTTGCCGGTCACAAATGCTTCTGGCGAAGTTACAGGTATTGTAACGCAGAATGATGTGTTTAAATGTTTCTTGAATGTTCTTGGATGGGATGAAGTGGGTTCAAGAATTACGGTTTCTGTAAAAGATGAGATTGGTGCCATTGGTAAGTTGTCGGAAATCTTTGTTGAGAATAAAGTGAATATCAATCATATTGGTGTGTATTCTTTTGAAGATGGAATTGCCAATCTAGTCATTCGTTGTGATACTACCCAACCAGATGATTTACAAGCGGATTTAGAGCGTAAAGGCTATAAAGTATTAGAGTGCTTCGTTCGTGATAAATAGAAAAAAAGGTCTAATTCACATGAATTAGGCCTTTAAGCTTTTTCTGGTACGACTACGGCTAATCCGCCAAGTGCACTTTCTTTTAGTTCAATTGGAAGTTTCTTTCCTGTTAGATTCATGGTTTGAACAACCATATCAAAACTAACACGATTCTTTTTTACGTTACGTAAATATTTGGCAAGTCTTGCGGCATCTACACTTCTTTGGGCAGCTACTGCATTTCTTTCAATACAAGGAATCATTACGTATCCGCCAACTGGATCGCATGTAAGTCCTAGATGGTGTTCTAATCCAATTTCAGCAGCACATTCGATTTGTTCGTTATTTTGAAGTTGACAATAAGCGACAAAAGCAGCGCCCATAGAGCAGGCTGCACCAACTTCTGCTTGGCATCCAGCTTTGGCACCTGAGATGGTTGCGTTTGTCTGAATTAGATTTCCAATCAATCCAGCGACTTTAAGTCCTTGGATAATTGTCTTTTTAGGATAATTTTGATCGTGATAGAAATGATATACAAGACTAGGTAGAACGCCACAGCTACCCATGGTTGGAGCTGTTACGACAATGCCTCCGCTTGCGTTTTGTTCATTGGCTGCATAGGCATAACTACTTAATAATAAACTGTTTTTGTCTTGGATATCATTACAGCTTTGTGCCGACTGATGTAAGGCATGCGCTACACGGTCAATTTTCAAGCTTCCAGGTAAAACACCAGTCTTCTTTAATCCGGTATTTACTGTTTTCAACATTTGTTTAAAGATTTGATTCATGTAGGAGTCAAAATCAGAATCTTCCACTTCATCGATATATTGGTCTAAACGTAAATGACGTTCATTACAATAAACTTGAATATCATCCATCTTTGTGTGTGGATAAATTTCTGGGTCTACATTTCCTTTTTTTCCATCGATTTCGATTTTTCCACCACCAATAGATACGAATGTATGTTCTGCAATTTTTGTATCCTTGTCAAAAACTTCAATGATCATTGTGTTTGGGTGTTCAACAGGGGTTTTCATATCAAAAATGATTTCGCATTTACTAGTGCCTAACGTTTTTAATATGATTTTGTCTGTAAGGTGCCCTTTTCCCGTAAGCGCTAAGGAACCAAATAATGTGATTTTGAAGTTTGTAGCTTCTGGATACTGTTCATTGATATATTTAGAAGCCATCATTGGACCAAATGTGTGTGAACTGCTTGGACCTGGTCCGATTTTATAAATTGTCTTAATACTTTGCATGTTATTTTCCTTTCAGAATCTTAATATATTATATTGTATTTTTTGAAAAAGGGATATTAAAAAATTATATATTTATTAATAATTATTAAGATTTGATTGTGCTAAAATAGATGGTGCTTAAAGTAAGCATCTAAGGGGATATGTAGATATGAAAAAAGAAGACGGACGTTTAAGGGGAATGGACGGATTGCGTGGGGTTGCGATTATTGCGATTACACTATTCCATATGTTTCCAAGTGTTTTTAGGGGTGGATACTTAGGAGTTGTGTTATTCTTTGTATTAACTGGATTCTTGTTGGTGGTATCAGCAAAGAAGAAGATGAATCAAAAAGAGTTTTCATTGCGTGATTACTATCTTGCCAGAATCAAAAGAATATACCCACCATTACTTGTGATGGTATTTACTACATTGGGAATCTATTTTATTTTGGCTAAGGACGCATTGTACAACATGAAAATGCAGGTGTTTAGTATTTTGGCTGGTTTCAATAACTGGTGGCAAATTTCGCAAAGTATTGATTATTTTACGCGCATTGCGAATACTTCGCCATTCTCGCATTTATGGTTTTTATCTATAGAGATGCAGTTCTATGTGATTTTTCCATTATTATTGTTTGGAATGTATAAATTGAAAGATAAAAAAGGAGAATCATTCACAATTAAAACTATGCTTGGTGTAACAGTTGGCTTTGCGCTTGTGATGCCAATTCTATATTTATGTAGAGTGAATGTCACAAGATTGTATTATGGAACAGATACGCGAATTTATTCATTGTTTGCGGGCATGCTTCTAGGTTGGATGTATACAAAAGGGGAAGCAACTAAAAAGAATTTTTATACCTCAATTGGGTTGCTTGGAGTGTTTGTGATTTCATGCTTTATTTTTGATGGGCGAATGCCAGTTGTCTATTTGTTTGTACTCGCATTAATGACAGTTTTATCTTTGTATATAGTCGAAAAAACGGCAGATAGTTCAATTTCATTGGATGTTCCAGTGTTAAAGTGGATTGGTCAACATAGTTATGAAATTTATTTATGGCAATATCCAGTTATTTATTTATTTCAATATAAAGATTGGAATACAAATTTTGTGATGTATTTGTTTGAGCTTGTGATATTGATTTTGTTGGTTGTATGGTCAAACTATTTCTTGAAGGTATTTAAATATAAACAAATTAAGCCTAAATTTCAAAAAGCCGTGTTGGCTTGTGGAATTGTGGGGTTTGTATTTCAAACCACAGGCGTTGTCGCCTTAGCAACTTCAAAAGAGATAGATTCATCGGAATTGCAGAAGCGTATAGCAGAAAATGAAAAGGCAATAGAGGCAAATAAGAGAAACGCAAAATCGGATGGTAGTGTTGAAAAAGGCAAAGTTGACGACTATGCTTCGAGTGGAAACTCACAGAAAGTATCGGATAAAGGATTGTTTTGTTTAGGGGATTCTGTCATGTTGTCGGCATATACAAATATTCAAGATATTTATCCGGATGCAACAATAGATGCAGCTGTTTCAAGACAAATATATCATGCTCTAGACATTTTAAGTTGGTATCAGTCTCAAGGGAATATTCATAATACAGTTGTGATTTCGCTTGGAACAAATGGTGTTTTGGATGAGAATACAGTTGAACAACTGTTAGAAATAATTGGTAAAGATAAGTCTATATTCTGGGTCAATGTGTATGCGCCTGGAGTTGAATGGGAAGCTAGCAACAATAAATATCTGAATGAATTGGCTAAAAAACATTCAAATGTCACAATTATAGATTGGAACTCTTATATTTCTAAGCATACAGATTTAGTAGAAGCAGATGGAATTCATCCGATTGAAGATGGCGCTAATGCATATGCTCATTTAATTCAAGAAAAAATTAATGAGGTTATGCAAAAACAAAAAGAGATTGAAAAAAAAGCGAATAAATAAAAGACTGCAGAGGAATTAATCTTCTGCAGTTTCTTTTGTATATGAATCTAAATCATTTGGGAAATTGATTTTATTTAATTTTTTGATGCTAAGTTCGATTGAAATATCAATATCTGCACTTGCTTTATCTACGGTTTGTTTACCTGTAAAGCTTAAAATCAGGTGTGAGATTTTTTTGCTTTTGATAGTTGCTTCAAGCGTTGCATCATCTAGTTTTATAGACCCCATATTATCTAGAAGGGTGGCTAATTTAGATGTGTTGACTTTAAAAGTATATGTATCATTTTCTTTTTTAGAGGAATCAAATAATTCGCATAATTGATCGTCAGTTAAATCTAGAAATGGGTTGTATGTATTTAATTTTGAATTCTTTTTAAGTCCGATCTTATCGACTGTACTTTGGGTTTTTGTACCCATAGAATTTAAATATGTTTTTCCATCTTTAATGTAAAAGTTTAAAAAATTATTTTTCACATGATCGCCTGCAACTAAACCTATTGAAGTAGCAACTTGTAGATCTTCTTTTTGAAGAATTTGTGCATCAATATTCATTTTTGAATCTTTCATATCCAATGTTCCATTGATTTGGACACTTTTTAGATTTAATGTATTACCTAATGCATCAAAGAATGTAAGGATGTCATCATTGTTTTTTGAGTTTGAACATCCTGCAAGGCTAAGCGATAAAAAACAAGTTATAATTAGGGTTAAAAATTTTTTCATTCGGAACTCCTTTAAACGTTTATATTGTATGCACAATTAAAGGGGATGTCAAAATGGACAAATGAAAAAGCACCTACTTTGTGCAGGTGCTTAAAAAGGATAGGCAATATTTATAACTCATTTTTTAAATTTTGTCAAGTTTTTATTGACATTTGGTGGTTTTACTAGTAGTATAATAAATTGCATAATAGTGTGTGTTTTCAGATGAAAACCACCTAGTATAGTACAAATTCGAACGAAAGGATGGCATGCCCGCCGAGATTACTCAAAGGTTAGTGGTAAATTAGAGTTACCTAATCTTGTCGAAATCCAGACAGATTCATTTAAATGGTTTACGCAACAAGGTATCCAAGAAGTATTTGAAGAAATCTATCCAATTGAAAACTATGGAAAAAACATTCGCTTAAATTTCCTTCGTTATCATTTTGAAGAACCAAAATATAACGCAGAAGAATCTATGTATAGAGAATGCAACTTTGCAGCACCTCTATATGCAGATATGGAATTGGAAGTTACAGACTCAGAAACTGGGGAAGTTGTAACTAAGAGTGAAGAAGTATATTTAGGGGATTTCCCTTTAATGACAGAAACTGGTACATTCATCATCAATGGTGCAGAACGTGTAATCGTTAGTCAGATCGTACGTTCTCCAGGAGCATATTTTGCGGACAGTTATGATGAAAAAACTGGTAAACAAAACTATAGTTGTGAATTAATTCCAAGTCGTGGTACTTGGTTAGAGTTCATGACTGAACAAAAGAAAACTACAAACGGACGTTTAATTAATGTTTCTATTGACCGTCGCCGTAAAGTATTATTCAGTATTTTATTCAAGGCGATTGGTATGTCTTTGAATATCGGAGTGAACGAAGATACTCACGATACATCAATGATGGAAACATTCCTTCGTGCAATGGGACGTAACTGGTCTGATGTAGCTACAGATGCAGAAGATCGCGAATACATGAATATGTATTTGTTGTTGTATACTGCTTTCTTCGGTAAATATGAAGAAATTGAAAACACTTTATTGAACGATAAAGTAAAAACAACTCAGGAAGCTTTACTTTCTTTCTATGAAAATCAAAGAAGTGATGAAATCCCTACATTAGATGGATCAATCACTTTGATGCAAGCTAAATTCTTTGATCACCGTCGTTATGACTTGACAAAAGCTGGTCGTTATAAATTACGTAAGAAATTAAATGCGATCGATCGTATGTATGGTATGAGCCTTGCTCATGATATTGTTGATGTAAATGGCAACGTATTCATGGAAAAAGGTACTATGGTTCACCGTGATGAAAGAAATGCATTACGTGAAGAATTGGCTAAGGGTACTTATTGTGTCGCTTATCCATTCCGCTCAGAATTCCATGAAGAAGATATCGTTTCAATTCCAACAAGCTGGACTACAGGATTAATTGGTCGTGTATTAGCTAGTGATGTTGAAACAGAAGATGCTTATTTAGATGCTGGTACAGTATTAACTGAAAAAGATGTTTTAGCAATCCAAAAGGTTGTTGAAAATGTTGATATTTTTGCAGGATTGTTTGCACAACCAGTTAAATTAACAGCCGAAAATATGGATTCTGTATTTAACTATGGTCAACGTTTATATGCTCTTGGACGTTTAACAAATGCTCAAGGTGAAGATATTGTTGATGCAGATATGGAATTAGTTGCGAACCGTTATATGGTTGGTGTAACTCCAGATGCCATCGATAGTGATGTTGAAACACAAGTTAAACAACGTGCTTTAAGTGAAGATATCACAGCATGGTTGATTGGTGCATGTGTCCAAGAATTATATATTATTGACGATAATGGGGATGAAGTCCGTGTTGCTGGAAATGACCCATTCGCAAATAAACACACAATTACAGTTTCAGATATGTATGCATTCTTCTCATATAGCTTAAATGTTATGGAAGGTGTAGGAACAACAGATGATATCGATATGTTAGGTAACCGTCGTATTCGTTCTGTTGGTGAATTGATTCAGAACCAGTTCCGTATTGGTTTATCTCGTATGGAACGTGTCGTTAAAGAACGTATGTCAATTCAAGAAATGGATAGCTTAACTCCTAGAAAATTGACAAACATTCGTCCTTTGACAGCTGCAATTAAAGAATTCTTCTCTAGTTCACAGTTATCACAGTTCATGGATCAACAAAACCCTCTAGCTGAATTGACAAATAAACGTCGTATTTCAGCCTTAGGTCCAGGTGGTATCAGTCGTGATCGTGCAAGTTTCGAAGTACGTGACGTTCACAACTCTCACTATGGTCGTATCTGTCCAATCGAAACGCCTGAAGGGCCAAACATCGGTTTGATCAATAACTTAACTACATATGCTCGTATCAATGAATATGGATTTATTCAAACGCCTTACCGTAAGGTAAATGCGGATGGTACTGTTAGTGAAGATACAGTTTACTTAAGTGCTGATGAAGAAGCAGATTATGTAATCGCACAGGCCAATGAGGTTCGTGATGGTCATTTAGTAAATGAACGTGTCGTAGCTCGTAAGGCTGGTGAAACTATCATCGCTGATCGTAACGAAGTAGAACTTGCCGATGTCAGTCCAAAACAGATCGTATCTGTAGCGACTGCCTGTGTCCCATTCTTGGAAAACGATGATGCGTCTCGTGCCTTAATGGGTGCCAACATGCAGCGTCAGGCCGTTCCATTATTAGTTCCTCATTCACCTTATGTAGGTACTGGTATTGAATATAAAATTGCTAAGGACTCAGGTGTTGGTATTGTCGCAAAACAAGATGGTGTAGTTGAATATGTAGATGGTTTGCGTATTGTAGTTAAAGATAATGAAGGTGAAAACCACACTTATCAGTTACGTAAGTTTGCTCGTTCAAACGCAAGCACTTGTATCAACCAACGTCCAATTGTAGAAGTTGGTGAAAAGGTTGAAAAAGGCGATATCTTAGCTGATGGTCCAAGTATGCAAAATGGAGAATTGGCTTTAGGTCAAAACGTTGTTATTGCATATACAACATGGCATGGATATAACTACGAGGATGCCATCATCATGTCAGAACGTATGGTTAGTGATGATGTATATACTTCAATCCACGTAGAAGAATATGATATTGACTGTCGTGAAACTAAGTTAGGTCCAGAAGAAATCACTCGTGATATTCCTAACGTTGGTGAAGCAGCAGTTCGTAAGTTAGATTCAAATGGTATCATCATGGTTGGTGCCGAAGTTAAAGAAGGAGATATCTTAGTTGGTAAGGTTACTCCAAAAGGACAAAGTGAAGTTAGTCCTGAAGAAAAACTATTATTAGCAATCTTTGGTGAAAAATCACGTGAAGTTCGTGACAATTCATTGAAAGTACCTCATGGTGGTGCTGGTATTGTTCATTCTATTCGTGTATTTAAACGTGGAGATGGATCGGATCTTCCTCCTGGAGTAAATATGCGTGTTAAAGTATATATCGTTCAGAAACGTAAGATTTCTGAAGGTGATAAGATGTCTGGTCGTCACGGTAACAAAGGTGTCATCTCTAAGATTTTACCTATCGAAGATATGCCATTTATGGCTGATGGACATCCAGTTGATATCTTGTTGAACCCATTCGGTGTACCTTCACGTATGAACATCGGACAGATTTTAGAAATCCACTTAGGTTACGCTGCTCGTAAATTAGGTGTTAAATTCTCTACTTCTGTATTTGATGGTTTATCAAATGAAGACTTACAAGATGTAATGCGCGAAGCAAGCATGACTGTCGATGGAAAACAGGTATTATATGATGGACAAACTGGACAACCATTCGATGAACGTATTAGTGTCGGTGTAATGTACATGATCAAGTTGGCCCACATGGTTGACGATAAACTACACGCTCGTGCTACTGGTCCATATTCTTTAGTTACTCAGCAGCCATTGGGTGGTAAAGCTCAAAATGGTGGTCAGAGATTTGGAGAAATGGAAGTTTGGGCATTGGAAGCATATGGTGCTGCCCACACATTACAAGAAATCTTGACAATCAAATCGGATGATATTCAAGGTCGTATCAAGACTTATGAAGCCATCATTAAAGGTAAAGATATTCCAGAACCAGGTGTTCCAGAATCATTCCGTGTATTGATGCACGAATTACAAGGTTTAGCAATCGATATTCGTTTGTTAGATGAAAACAATAACGAGGTTGACATCACATTAGATGATGATGACCAGGACGTTCATCCAGCTCAACCTTTACCAGAACAAACACAAAAGGAAGAGCTAGTAGACGATATTGAAGAAGAAAATAACGAAGAAGAGGAGGCGTAGTATAAAATATGAGTATTAACAATTTTGCCTCGATTCAGGTTCGCTTAGCGAGTCCAGAAACGATTTTAAAATGGAGTCATGGTGAAGTAACAAAGCCTGAGACAATTAACTATCGTTCACAAAAAGCAGAACGTGATGGTTTATTCTGCGAACGCATTTTCGGTCCAACTAAGGACTGGGAATGTGCTTGTGGTAAATATAAAAAAGTACGTTTTAAAGGTGTTGTATGTGACCGTTGTGGTGTAGAAATCACAAAAGCAAGCGTAAGACGTGAGCGTATGGGTCACATCCACTTAGCTGCACCAGTAGCTCATATTTGGTACTTACGTGGTATTCCTAGCCGTATGGCATTGTTGTTGGATGTAACACCAAAACAATTGGAAGAAGTTGTATATTTCGTAAGCTATATTGTTACGGATCCAAAAGAATCTGGTTTAGCTTATAAACAAATTCTTTCTGAACGTGAATTCCGTGAAAACCAAGCTATTTATGGTTCAACAGGATTTACAGCTCAAACAGGTGCTGAAGCTGTACTACGTTTATTACAAGATGTTGATTTAGAATCTGAATATCAAGAAGTACAGGATGCGCTTGAAAAAGCACAAGGTGAAAAACGTAAGAAATTAATCAAACGTTTGGATACAATCAATGCATTCCGTAATAGTGAAAACTTACCAGAATGGATGATTCTGACTAACATTCCGGTAATACCACCTGATTTACGTCCAATGCTTCAATTGGATGGTGGTCGTTTTGCAACAAGTGATTTGAACGACTTATATCGTCGTGTTATCACTCGTAACAATCGTTTACGTAAGTTGTTAGATTTGGGTACTCCAAATATTATTGTTCAAAACGAAAAGCGTATGTTACAGGAATCTGTAGATGCTTTAATTGACAATGGTCGTCGTTCAAAACCAATTACAGGTGCTGGTGGACGTGCATTAAAATCATTATCTCATTCATTAAAAGGTAAACAAGGTCGTTTCCGTCAGAACTTATTAGGTAAGCGTGTTGACTTCTCTGGTCGTTCTGTAATTGCCGTTGGACCAGATTTGAAAATGTACCAATGTGGTATTCCACGTGAAATGGCAGTTAACTTGTTTAAACCATTTATCATTAATGAAATCGTAAACCAAGGATTAGCACAAAATCCTAAAAATGCAGAAAAATTAATCGAACGTCGTGATCCTCGTATCTGGGACGTTGTTGAAACAGTAATCGACGGATATCCTGTATTAATGAACCGTGCACCTACATTACACCGTTTGGGTATTCAGGCCTTCTTGCCTAAATTAGTAGAAGGACGTGCAATGCGTCTTCACCCATTAGTATGTACTGCGTTCAACGCTGACTTCGATGGTGACCAGATGGCCATCCACGTTCCATTAGGAGAAGAAGCTCGTGCTGAAGCATTAGTTATGATGCTTGGTTCTCACAATATCTTAGGTCCTAAAGATGGTAAACCTATCGTTACGCCAGGACAGGATATGGTTATGGGTAACTTCTATTTAACAATGGAAGAAACAAAAGAAGAATTCTTTGCAGAAGCTAAACACTACGAAGAAGTTGGCTGCCCATTAGAAGCAGCTCACTGGCACCGTTTTGGTGAAAGTGAAGGTCATGTATACACAGATGAAGATGAAGTTATGATGGCATACCAGTCGAAACAAGTTCACCTTCACACTCGTATCGCATTGCCTGTATGCAATATGCATAAAACATCGTTTGATGAAAAACATAAAAATGATTATTTAATTACAACAGTTGGTAAGATTGTGTTCAACTCAATGTTCCCTGAAGATTTCCCATATATTAATGAGGTATCAAAAGAAAACTTTATTAGTACTCCTGATAAATACTTTATTGCTCCAGGACAAAACATTAAAGAATACATCGAAGCTATGCCTTTAGTTGATGCGGTTAAGAAAAAAGATTTAGGTAAAGTTATTGCCGAAGTCTTCAAACGTTATGATGCAGATCAAACTGCTGAAATTCTTGACCAAATCAAATCTTTAGGATTTGAATATTCAACAGTAGCTGGTATTACAGTTGCCTTGTCAGATATCGAAGTGGCTCCTCACAAAGATGAATATATCGATGAGGGTCGTGTTAAAGCCGATCAGTTGAAACACTTACAACGTAAAGGTATGTTGACAATGGAAGAATGGGAACGTCACTTATCTAAGATGTGGGATGATCAAAAAGACAAGATCGTAACATCATTGATGAAAAACTTGCCTCGTAAAAACCCAATCAACATGATGGCGACTTCTGGTGCTCGTGGTAACGCGTCAAACTTTACTCAGTTAGCTGGTATGCGTGGTTTAATGGCAAAACCTGGTCACGCTAAAGCTGGTGCTGGTGAATATGTACCAACCATCATAGAAGTTCCTATCTATTCTTGTTTCCGTGAAGGATTGAACGTAAGTGAGTTCTTTATCTCGACTCACGGTGTGCGTAAAGGTCTTACAGATACTGCCTTAAAGACAGCCGAATCTGGTTACTTAACTCGTCGTTTGGTTGATGTTGCCCAAGATGTAATTATCAAAGAAGACGATTGTGGTACAGATAAGGGTTACTGGATCGAAACATTAATGGATCGCAAAACAAACTCTGTTATCGAACCATTACAAGATCGTTTAGTTGGTCGTTATTCTAAACAAGATGTAACAGATCCAAAGACAGGTGAATTAATTATTGCGAGTGATGAATTTATCACTGATGAACTTGCTAAGAAAATTGTAGATGCTGGTGTTACAGGTATGTATATCCGTTCTGTATTTACTTGTAAGTCTCGTTTAGGTATTTGTCGTAAATGTTATGGACGTAACATGGCTACAGGTAAAGACGTTGAAGTTGGTGAAGCTATTGGTATCATGGCGGCTCAATCAATTGGTGAACCAGGTACACAGTTAACAATGCGTACATTCCATACAGGTGGTGTTGCCGGTGCCGGTGCAGAAGATATCACTCAAGGTTTGCCTCGTGTTGAAGAATTGTTCGAAGCTCGTTGTCCAAAAGGTGTTGCGGTAATTGCTCAGATTTCAGGTGAAATTACTTCAATTGAACGTATTGAAGGAACAATGCGCCAAGAAGTTATTATCACAAACGAACACGAAAGTGTTTCTCATAAAATTAACGCGAACCAGTCTATGCGTCCATGGGTTCAGGTCGGTGCAAAGATTGAAGCCGGTGTTGCGTTGACTGAAGGTCCATTAGATCCAAAAGAATTATTACGTGTTGCTGGTGTACGTGAAGTTCAAGACTATATCTTGAAGGAAGTTAAGAAAGTATACCAAAGCCAAGGTATCGAAATTAGTGATAAGCACTTGGAAGTAATGATCAAACAGATGATGAAGAAAGTAATCGTTGTAGATAGTGGAGATACTGATTTAAATGTTGGTGTTCAATTATCATTGAATAACATCACAAAAATCAATCGTAACGCATTGTTAAGCGGTAAAACTCCTGCTACATTCAAACCAGTATTATTAGGTATTTCTAAGTCTTCTGTTGAAACAGATTCTTTCTTATCAGCCGCTTCATTCCAGGAAACTACAAAGGTTCTTACAGATGCGACTATTAAGGGTAAAGTTGACCACTTAATTGGTTTGAAAGAAAATGTTATTATTGGTAAGCTGATTCCTGCAGGTACAGGATGCCAGGGAGATCGTCCACAAAATCTAATTGTTGCAGAAAAGGCAAAAGAACTTCGTGACAAACGTATTGCACGTATGAAAGAAGTTCATGATGAAGAGTTCGACAAACTAGTATCTGGCTCTGATGATAGAGATACGATGGATAGTGTAGAAGCTTCAGTAGAAGAATCAATTCTACAAGATGCAGAAACTGCAGACAATAATTCAATGGATATCCAATCTGAAGAATAAGAATATAAGGAGTAGGTAGATACCTATTCCTTTTCTTTAGGAGTAAAAATGGAAAAATATTTTGATTTAGGTAGAGCGTATTACACATATTTAAAAAGCAGCACAAATAAAGATCAATGTACTGTTAGTGTAATATGTGATGATATTGATATTAAACATAACATAATGGATGGCCTATTGTTTGCGGGTGCCTATATATATGATGGATACCAAGAAAATACAGACGGATCTATCACTGTTTGTGATGGAAACATTTCAGTTTATGGATGTGAATTGTCAGATTTAAAGTATGAGAATTATATATCCAATTCCAATGCTACGATAATAAAAAAGTAGGACAATTGTCCTACAAAATTTGAATATTATTTTTTAAGCATGTATCGACCATGACTTCAGGCCATAAGCTTGCCTGGACTTCTCCGATATGTGCTTTTTTTAGTAGAAGCATACATAGTCTGGATTGACCGATTCCTCCACCTAAAGTGTATGGTAATTCTTTATTTAGAATGGCTTTATGGAAAGGTAATTCACATCTTTCCAAACAGTTTTCTTTTTTCAATTGTTCTAATAATGTATCTTCATCCACACGAATTCCCATAGAAGATATTTCTAGAGCACTTTGTAGTGGTTCATACCAGAATAGGATATCTCCATTTAGTGTCCAGTCATCATAGTCTGGAGCACGACCATCGTGTTTTTCATTGTTTGATAATTTATCACCAATTTGCATCACAAATACGCAGCCATGTTCTTTTGTGATGGCGTTTTCTCTTTCTTTTGCGTTCATATTTGGATACATATCTAATAGTTCCTGAGTTGTGATAAAGAAAATATCATCAGGTAAATGATTAACTGCCTGAGGGTATTTGTACCAAACTTCATGTTCCATATGCTTGATGACTTTAAAGATAGTACGTACATGTTCTACTAATGTTTCTTTTGTGCGTTCATTTTTAGAAATAATTTTTTCCCAGTCCCATTGATCGACATAAGCAGAATGAAAGTTATCTAATTCTTCATCTTTACGAATGGCATTCATATTTGTATATAAGCCTTCATGCAATTTAAAGCCATATTTCTTTAAAGCCATACGTTTCCATTTTGCTAAAGAGTGCACAACTTCCATTTGTTCACCAGGAAGTTCTTTCATGGTAAAAGATACGGGTTTTTCTGTACCATTTAAGTTGTCATTTAAACCAGAACTTTGTGTAACATATAAGGGTGCTGAAATTCTTGATAAATTTAATTCTTTACCAAATTCATATTGAAATGTATCACGGATATATTTAATAGCTTCTTGTGTCTCTCTAACAGTTAATACTGGATCGTAGTTTTTAGGTATAATAAGTTTCATATCATCATCTCCTTAATGTAAGTATTGTATCACAAAATATGAAAAGATTTTCAATTTATTTTGTGATAAAATCATATTATGAACATTCTATTTTCAATTAACGCAAAATTCATAGATTTGACAAAGACATGTATACGTTCCATCATTCGGTTTGACAAAAATATTGATTTCTATATTTTGCATCATGACTTAAATCAAAAACACATGGATGATTTAAGACGTTCTTTTTTGGAATGTACTTTTCATTTTATAGAAGTAAAGGAAGAAGAATTTAAGGGGTTTCCTATTTCATCTCGATATCCTCTAGAAATTTATTATCGATTATTCGCTTCAGATTTGTTGCCTAAGACATTGGATCGAATTCTTTACTTGGATGTGGATATTGTTGTGATTCAAAGTTTAAGGGAATTGTATAACATGGATTTTGAAAGTAATCTTTATATCGCTTCGAGTCATGTAAATGAGCGTATGACGCATTTAAATGCGAAAAGATTAGGGCTAAAAGAAGATGTGCCATATATCAATACTGGGGTCTTGTTGATGAATTTAGAATTATTGCGTAAGCAATTAAATAAGCAAGATATTTTAAATTATGTGAATGCATATAAGAAAAATCTTGTACTTTTTGATCAAGATGTATTGACGGCATTATATGGAGATAAGACAAAACTAGTAGATTATCGTAAATATAATTTGAGTGAGAGAATGATGAATTTCTATAATCTAAGAAATCCAAGAAGTAGGATAGATCTTGATTGGGTGAAAAAGAATAGTGTTATCATACATTATTGCGGAAGAATGAAGCCTTGGAAAGGTAAATATATAGGATGTTTAGATTGTTTTTATAGGGAGTTGGAAAAATGAGAGATAGGTTTTCAAATCGTTTAGGATTTATTTTAATTAGCGCAGGATGCGCAATAGGAATTGGCAATGTTTGGCGCTTTCCATATATTGTAGGGCAATATGGAGGTGCTGCATTTGTCTTGATTTATTTATTTTTTCTAGTCATATTAGGATTGCCAGTTATGGTTATGGAGTATTCGGTAGGACGTGCCAGTCAAAAAAGTGCAGCCCTATCTTTTGATGTGTTAGAGCCAAAAGGGACAAAGTGGCATTTTATGAAGTATGTGGCAATGGCAGGAAATTACATACTGATGATGTTTTATACTTCGGTTTGTGGATGGTTGTTTTATTATTGCTACAAAATGTTGATGGGTGATTTTAATGGATTAAATGTGGGTCAAATTAATAATGAATTTGGTTTAATGTTGTCAAATCCCTTGATTCAAGTAGGTATGATGTTTCTAGTTGTTTGTATTGGTTTTTTCATTTGTTCAAAAGGCTTGCAGAATGGTGTGGAAAAAGTATCAAAGTATATGATGTTGTGTTTATTGGTGTTGATGCTTGTGCTAGCTGTTCGTTCACTCATTTTGCCAGGGGCTATGGAGGGCGTAAAGTTTTACTTGTTGCCTGATTTTTCAAAGATGCAAAATGTATCGGATGTCGTATTTGCGGCCATGGGCCAAGCTTTCTTTACTTTGAGTTTAGGTATTGGTGCTATTGCGATATTTGGAAGTTACATTGATAAAAGTAAGAAGTTAACATCTGAGGCCATTACGGTTGTGTGTTTAGATACATTTGTTGCATTGGTTGCAGGCTTCATCGTGATTCCTGCTTGTTTTGCGTATAATGTGGATCCTGGGCAAGGGCCTGGGTTGATTTTCCAGACATTACCTAATATCTTTGCGAATATGCAGTTTGGAAATATTTGGGGTGCTTTGTTCTTTTTGTTTTTGAGTTTTGCCGCATTAACTACAATTATTGCGGTATTTGAAAATATCATTACAATGACAATGGAATGGACAGGATGGTCTCATTCAAAAACAATCAAAGTAAGTTTTGTGCTTGTTTTTGTGTTATCTTTACCATGTGCATTAGGATTTAATGTATTGTCTTTTGTTCAACCTTTAGGTGCTGGTTCAACCATTCAAGATTTAGAAGATTTTATTGTATCGAATAATCTATTACCTTTAGGATCACTTTGCTATGTATTGTTTTGTACATCTAAATATGGATGGGGATTTAAAAACTTTTTAAAGGAAGCCAATTGCGGAGAGGGAATTTCTTTTCCTAAACAAGTTGGTTTCTATGTTTCATATATCATTCCTGTTATTATTTTGGTAATATTTATACAGGGATATATCTCTAAATTTTTGTAGGAGGAGCCATTATGATTAAAAAGAGAAAAGTAGTAATTGTTGGTGCAGGAAATGTAGGCGCAAGTACAGCTTTTTGTATGATCAATCAAGGAATTTGCGATGAAATTGTATTAATTGATATGAATACAGAAAGGGCTAAAGGTGAAACATTAGATATGATTCATAGTATTGCCTTTATGAATCGTAATATGGAAATTAAATTGGGAGATTATACAGACTGCAAAGATGCAGATGTTTTGGTTATTACCGCAAGTGCTCCAATGGGTAAGGAAAACGATCGTTTAGTGGCTTTAAAATCAAGCTCTAAGATTGTTACAAGTATTGTTTCGAGTGCTATAGAAAATGGATTTAATGGATTTATCGTAGTTGTTTCAAATCCAGTCGATATTATGACTTATGTGGCTTATAAGGTTTCTGGTTTACCAGCAAATCAAATCATTGGTTCAGGAACGTTATTAGATTCAGCTCGTTTACAATGTCATATTGCTGATTGTATTGATGTAGATCCAAAGAGTATTCATGCTTATGTTTTAGGTGAACATGGGGATAGTGAAATGATTCCATGGAGTACAGTTCGTGTGGGTGGTAAAGACATTTACCAAATCATTAAAGATAATCCAACACGCATGAATGAGGGGATGTTTGAAAGTATTCATGAAGCGGTAAAGAAAGATGGTTGGGAAATCTTCAATCGTAAAGGAAATACATGTTATGGTATTGCCGCAAGTACAACACGTATTGTTCGTGCATTGATGTTTAATGAATCCGTAGTACTTCCTATTTCTACGTATTTAGATGGTCAATATGGACAAGATGGTGTATTCACAAGTGTACCGGCTATTTTAGATGCGACAGGTGTCAAAGAGGTTGTTGAGATTGAAATGACAAAAGAAGAAAAAGAACAGTTTGATGCTTCTTGTAGTCATCTACAAAGTTTTTACAAGGAAGTTTAAGCTTCCTTTTCTTTTAGTAGTGTAGGAGGTGTTAGGGTTGGCACAAGGACAAAAGTTAATGACATCTGGATCGATTCCTAAACAGATGGTTTTCTTTGCGTTACCTATTTTATTAGGAAATTTATTTCAGCAATTATATAATACAGTGGATTCCTTAATTGTTGGAAACTTTTTGGGGAGTCAGGCACTTGCGGCGGTGAGTTCAAGTGGAAACATTATATTCTTGATGATTGGCTTCTTTAATGGGGTTGCGATTGGTGCAGGTGTAGTCATTTCGCGTTATTTTGGCGCAAGAGAAATAGAGCGTATGCAAAATGCGATTCATACAACGGTTGCGTTTGGATTGATTGTAAGTTTTATTATGACACTTATTGGTGTTTTCTTTACACCTACATTGCTTCGTTGGATGGGAACTCCAGATAGTGTGATGGCAGCTTCGGTAACTTATTTTAAAATATATTTTTTAGGTTCTTTTGGATCGATAATGTATAACTTTTTTGTAGGAATATTGCAGGCTGTAGGAGATAGTAAGCATTCGTTATATTATTTGATTGTATCAAGTGTAGTGAATATTGTCTTAGACTTATTCTTTATTGCGGTACTTAAGATGGGGGTTGGATCGGCTGCTTTAGCTACGATTATTTCGCAATATATTTCAGCAGGTCTTTGTCTCTATTTATTGTTGACGACAAAGGGAACGCATCGTATTGTTCCTTCTAAAGTAAAAATTCATAAAGAGCTTTTAGGTGAGATTTTGAAGTATGGTTTGCCAAGTGGATTTCAGAATTCAATTATTGGTCTAGCGAATGTTGTAGTTCAATCGAATATCAACTCTTTTGGCGATATGGCGATGGCTGGATGTGGAGCTTATTCTAAGATTGAAGGATTTGCGTTCTTGCCGATTACCAGCTTTACAATGGCGCTTACAACGTTTGTCGGACAGAATTTAGGGGCTCGCCAATATGATCGTGTTTTAAAGGGTGCTAAGTTTGGTATGATTTGTTCGATGACTTTGGCAGAAATTATTGGTGTAATCATCTTTGTTTTTAGTCCTCAGTTTGTTGCAGCCTTTGACGCAACACCTGAAGTTATTCATTTTGGTACTTTGCGTGGACAAACGAGTGCTTTCTTCTTTTGTTTATTAGCGTATTCACATTGTGTGTCGGCTATTTTAAGAGGGGCTGGGAAGTCAATGGTTCCAATGATTGTAATGATGGTTTGTTGGTGTTTTGTGCGTGTTACAGGTCTTACAATCATGGGGGCTTTAGTGCATAATATTTGGTGTGTATATTGGATTTATCCAATTACTTGGTCTTTATCAAGTATCACGTTCTTTATTTATTATCATAGGGTAGATTGGCTTCATGCATAAATTTGACAACTGGATTTAATAAGTGATAGACTTATATCGAGGTAGATAATTATGAAATCAATGTTAGAAGAATTAAAAGATGTAATAATTAAAAAACACACAGTTACATCTATTGAATATGATTGCAAGTCTGAAGAAAAAGAGGACGAAGTATTTGATCAGGTTCATAATATTGTCACAAATCATTTAGATGACTTCGCAAAAATCACTTTTGATGTGGAAGCGGATCACAAAGTAAAAGTAGAAATTAGTGAAAACTAGTTGGACCATTTTAAAAAATGGTCTTTTTTTTGTTTTTGTATAGTTTCGATAATTATATATTTGATACAATGAGTACAAGAAAGATATGTAGGTACTATAATATGATAATTAAGAAAATAACATCAAAACAAGATGGGTTAAAATTAGAGATTGCGATTATGGAGTGCAAGAATCCAAAAGGAATCGTACAGTTTTCGCATGGTATGGCCGAGCATAAAGAGCGTTATTTTGACTTTATGCGATATTTAAATGATCGTGGCTATATTTGTGTGATTCATGATCATAGAGGTCATGGAAGTAGCGTGAAATCAAAAAATGATTATGGATATTTCTATACTGAAAATGCGGATTATATTGTGGAGGATTTATTCCAGGTTACGGAATATGTACGTGAAATGTATCCTGGATTAGAGGTAACGTTATTTAGTCACAGTATGGGGACTTTAGTGGCTCGTTGTTACTTAAAGAAATATGATGC
>QWCB01001156.1_pt1 | contig 26230 bp, 23 predicted proteins | sample 1972511 | NCBI WGS metagenome assembly QWCB01 (sample SAMN09866719, study PRJNA288562) | Human gut metagenome isolate term5_stool, whole genome shotgun sequencing... | isolation source: gut | host: Homo sapiens | place: USA: California | reverse complement strand
TTAAAATTTCACAAAATGATGAGATGAAATTTTAAATTCTACACTGTAATTTACAAATTTCATATAAAATAAATTTATTATGAAATTTCAAAATATCCTGACATAATAGAATTTCAACTTTTTATATTTGATGATAAAATTTTATAGTTTTACAATGAAATTTAGTTTCTAAAAATATTTTTTTGCAATATATTTTAAATATAAACATTAAAAAACTTGCAAAAAGATGTGCGCAAAAAGCACACATCTTATAGACTACGCATAAAAAAGATAAGTGACAAGTGTCAAAATGACAGCGCATGAAAGACAAAGCGCTACTCCACACTTAATCATTTCTATTTGTTTTATGTGTCCTGTTCCAAAGACTATCGCATTCGGCGGTGTAGCTACCGGCATCATAAATGCGCAGCTTGCGCCAATTCCAATGATAATAGTCAATGTTTCTTTCGGAAGTCCGACTTCTGCGGCAACTGATGCAAAAACAGGTAATAAAAGTGCCGCACTTGCGGTATTACTTGTGAATTCAGTAAGTGCAATTACAAAAATTGCAACTACAAAAATTATAATTATTTTTGGAAGACCCACAACTACGCCAGCTACAGTTTCTCCAAGTACTTTAGAAGCACCTGACATCTCAAGTATCGCGCTTAGCGCCAAACCGCCACCGAAAAGTAGCAATACACCCCAGTCTGTATTTTCAGCGATGTCTCTCCAAGTAGCTAATCCTAAAACTACTATAAATGCAGCCGCTAAAAGCGCAATCAATCCATCAGCTATTTTAAAGCCGACAAGCCCTGAAAGAGGTTTAGCTAAAAGCCAAAGCAACGCTGTGCATACAAATACGATTGTGGTTAAAATTCGGGCTCTGTTCCATGGAATATATTCCGCTTCAAATTCTATTTTGCGGTTTAGATTAGGTCTAAGCACAAAATACAAAATAATAAACATAAGCGGCATAAATATTATTACCATAGGAAGTCCGATTTTCATCCAATCAACAAATGTAAAATTTAAAGCTTGTCCTGCCAAAGCATTTGGCGGTGAACCGACCATAGTGCCAAGTCCTCCGATACTTGCAGAATATGCTACGCCCAAAAGCACAAATACAAATGTACTTCTGTCTTTTTCTTTGTCAACCGCGCCTAAAAGTCCAAGTGCAAGTGGAAGCATCATTGCCGCTACGCCAGTATTTGAAACCCACATTGATAAAAGTGCAGTTACAACACAAAGCGAAATTACGGCAATTCCAAGATTGTTTCCGGCAAGCGATATTATTTTAACGGCGATTTTTTTGTCCAATTTTTGGATGTGCAAAGCAGTAGCTAATGCAAAACCACCGAAAAATAGATAAATCGTAGGGCTTGAAAAACCGGCAAGTGCATCTTTGAAGCTTAAAGCTTTAAAGCTTCCGTCTTTGGCATATGAGCCTATGCCGATTAAAATCGCAATTATCGGCACCATAAGTGCTGTAATTGTGATGTGAACGGCTTCGCTGACCCATAAAATCGCTATAAAAAATAGCATACAAAGACCTTTATTTGTGTTAGCCTCATAAGGCAGCACGTAAAAAAGTCCAAAAGAAAGCACTGCAGCAATCAAAATAATAATCACACCACGAAGCGGAAACGATTGCATATCGCTTAGTTGTGCATTCGGATCTACATGCTTTTCGATTATTTCACTCAATTTAACTCCTTTCAAAATTTTCGTTATTATACATTTTTTTGAATTTAAAACACTTAATAATATTATTTAAATTAAATTTTTAAATTTTGTTTAAAATTTTAAAAATTTGAAATGTATTTTTGTGAATTTTTTGATATTTAAATAAAATATAAATATCTACAAAATATGGTTTAAAGGCATTTTTGTTAAAATATTTTTATTTTAACAAAAAATTTTGTTTCTTTAAAAACTATAATTTAAATTATAAAATTTATATAAAAATGTTATAAAGTGAAATTTAAATTCATATTTTTAATCTTTTTTACACCGTTATTAAATGTTTTTCTTATAAAGTTTTTTAATAGATATTTTTTATAATAAGAACTGCATTTTTACAAAGTTTATCGCTCAGCTTTATTTATTGAAGATTTATCAAAAGAAAATTTCAATTTTGCATTAAAATTTTCTTTTAACGAAAAAATTAGATATTTTTGATTATTTCTCGTACTGTATTTTCTATTTTTTTGATTGAGCTTATTTGCACTTTTTCATTTACACTGTGCGCACCAAAGATATTCGGACCTATGGAAGCTACTTTAAGATTTCTATTTTTTGTGATAAATACGCCACATTCAAGTCCTGCGTGAATCGCATAAAATTTCGCATTAGGCGAAAATTTTTGTAAATTTTTCAGAACTAAATGCGAAAAATCGTTAATTTGCGGTTTCCAAGGTTTTGAAAAATTTTCAAAACATACTTTAAAACCAAGTCTTTCACCTAAAATTTTTGTTTCAAACTGTAAATTTTCAAGTTCATTCATAGCTCTTGCGAAAATTGAAATTTTAAATTGTCCTTTTATTTCTTCACAAAGTGCGATATTTGCGCTACTTTCCGGTATGTTTAATGTATTGTTCCAAGCGCGAACGCCTTGAGAAAAAATGCAGATAAAATCTAAGATTTCAGCACTTTTTTCATAAATTTCATATTCGTCAAAACCGAAAAATTCCGCTTTTAAAAATTCAGGTACTTTTGAAATTTCGTTATCAAAAACTGCTTTACACATTGCATTTACAGGAATTGAATTTATTCTTTCGCCGCCTTTAAAATTTACTATGCTTCCGCTGTTTTCGCGGATAAACTTAGCCAAAGATTTTATTGCATTCGGTAAGTTTTTATCTATTTCGCTTCCGCTGTGTCCGCCTGGAAAATTTTTTGTTTTAAATTCGTAGCAAAAACCTTTTTTTAATTTACGGTAAGTATCGCAAAATGCCAAAATATCAACTCCACCTGCACATCCTACGCATACTTGTTCATCATTTTCGCTGTCAAGATTTAAAATTTTGTCACTTTTGATTTTATAATCAAAATTTTGCACGCCCCAAAGTCCGACTTCTTCGTCATTTGTGAAAATTACTTCAAGGTTGTCAAACTCATCCATCATTTTTAAACTTATTGCTACGCCGATTCCGTCATCTGCACCGAGGCTTGAGTTTTCTGCTTTTATAAAATCATCTTCGAATATCACTTTTACCGTATTTTCTGAGCCGACTTTTACCATATCGTAGTGGCTTTGAATGCAAATTTCGGGTTCGCCTTTTTTTGCATAAATATTTCCTCTCTGATCGATTTGTGTTATAAAATTTCTTTTTTTACATTCGTCAATCAGCCATTTTGCAAGCTCTTTTGTATTTCGGCTGGCATGCGGGATTTCGCAAATTTTAAGAAAATAATCAATTACATTCATTATTTATCCTTTTAAAATTTTTAAAATGATAGTATAACGCAAAAAGGAAATTTTATGAACGAAAATGAAAAAAAACTTTTAAGTGATATTGAATGTTTGCCGAATGTTGATTGTAAATGCGATTTCGGTGATATTGTGCGAGCTTTTGCGGATTATAAGATAAATGACGAATTAAAATTTAAAGTGCGACAAATAGCTTTAAATCTGCGTCCGTGGCGAAAAGGACCATTTGAAATTTTAGAAACTTTCATTGATAGCGAGTGGCAAAGTTTTATGAAATTTAATCTTTTAAAGCCTTTTATGGATTTACGAGGAAAAAAAGTAGCCGATATCGGTTGTAATAACGGTTATTATCTTTTTAGAATATCTAATTTAGGAGCAAAAAAGCTTATAGGATTTGATCCGGGCGTGCGGACTTTTTTGCAGTTTCGTTTTTTGGAACATTTTTTAAAAAGCGGTGTGATTTACGAGCTTTTAGGCGTTGAAAATTTGCCTGATTACGGTGAGAAATTCGACAGTATTTTTTGTCTTGGTGTGCTTTATCATAGAAGCGATCCAGTGCGTGCGTTAAAAGAACTTAAAAGTTCGTTAAATAGTGGTGGTGAAGTATTTTTGGATACTATGTTTATAGATGGCGACGATGAAATTTGTCTTTTTCCACGTTTAAGTTACGCAAAAATTTCAAATATTTATTTTTTGCCGACTATCAGGACTTTGCAAAACTGGTGTGAAAGGGCGAAATTTAAAGATTTTGAAATTTTAGCCGTAAAAGCGACGGACGAAAATGAACAAAGAAAAACCGATTGGATTTACGGACAAAGTTTGGGTGATTTTTTAGATCCGTTTGATAAAACACGCACTATAGAAGGATATCCTGCACCAAAACGTGTATATGTAAGGGTTAAAATTTAAATTTTATTTCATTCGCATTATGTGCGATGATAAAATTTTTAAATAACTTCCGTTTTACAAAAATAATTTATGTGAATTTCATTTTTTCTTTCAAATATAAAAATTTAATGAATTTTTATATTTTTAAAATTGCAAAAATTTTTATTTATTGTGAAAAAATGTATTTTTGTAAAAATAAATGATAAAATTTATAAATTTTTTATAAAATTTTTGTAAAATTCCAAAGTTTGTAGAAAAGCAGTTGAAATTTTTGTCAGTAAGATAAACATTAAATTATATTTTTACAGCCAAGTATCAAAATTTTATAATTTTATAGAAAAATAGTGTAAAAATATAACTTAAAAATAGATTATTTTATAAAAAATAAAATCTTATAATTACCGTTTTAAGGTATTTTAAGACGCTTTTTAAATGTTTGCTATAAATAATTTTTTGTGATACAATACATTTTTGAAAATTTTTGATAAGGATAAAAAATGAAAAAATTCTTAATTTTTTTGGTTCTTGCGTTTAGTTTATTAAACGCCAACTCACTTGATGAAATCAGATCAAGTAAAACATTACGTGTTGGCGTTTATGATGCTCAACCGCCTTTTTTACAATTAAAAAGTAGCGGTGAGTTTGAAGGATTTGAAATCGGTTTTGCAAAAGAGATTGCAAAAGGGATTTTTGGAGAAAGTGGTGGAAATGTAGAATTTAAAGCCGTATCAGCAAGTGATAGAATAAAATTGTTACAAAATAATAGTGTTGATTTGGTCATAGCTACATTAACAATCACTGATGAACGGGCAAAACTGGTAGATTTCTCAAATCCTTATTTTGCCGTAAATATTGGGGTTTTGACGCGTAAAGATGATGAAATAAAAGAATTTTCTCAATTAAAAAATAAAATTATAATTACCCAAAAAGGCGGAACTGCCGAGGATTATTTTAAAAATTTAGGTTTTAATGTAATGACTTGCGACAACGGAGCTGCAGGTTGTTATAAACTTTTAAAGCAAACTCCAAACGCCATAGGTTTTGCAGATGACGTTACAGTAGCACTTGCATATGCCGTGATAGATAAAAGCGTTGAAGTAAATGTTAAAAATTTGGGTGCAAGTGATTTTCTTGGTATCGGTGTACAAAAAGGCAATAAAGAACTTTTAAACGTAGTGAATGATGAACTTATAAAATTAAGTAAAGAAGAATATTTTAAAAAGCTTTTTGATACTCAAATCAATACATTTTATCATGGTTTAGCCGATAAAAAATACTTTTTACTGGACGACATCTATAAATTTTTCTTATAAAATTTATAGATGCTTTTTTAAAACACACAAAAGTTCGATAAAAAGAATTTAAATTTTACAGCAAGGCTGTTTATCATTAATATCTATAACAGAAATTAATGATAAACGCCATTTGCATAAAAATATTCACAAATTATCAATAATAATTAATGCTACACATATAAGATGAAATAGTTTAAAATTTATCGTAGCCGTTTATGGTATACAATTTTTCAAATTTGGCGGTTTGGATATAAAATAAATCAGGCTGTAATAAATAAAGATTTTTTGTTTTTTTTGTAAAATGATTTTCTTAACAGACGGCAAAAAAAGATTTCTATAGATATAAAATTATAAAAACTACTAAAATTTTAAAGACAATATAGCTTTCTTATCGGTATTTAGCTGCAATTTTTAGAAGCTTTACATTTAACGATTTGAAAACGATAACTAACGCAAATGTATTTGATGTGAAAATAGGTAACACAAATTCACAAACATTTTAGCAGTGTAAGTTTGGAAAAATGTTTTTAAAATAAATCTAAAAACTTTTATTGACGATGTGAAAATCAGGCTTTAATTTTTAAACCTCCAATATTATAAAGACAGATATTTTTTTATTAATAATACAATGCGGTTGTATTTATTAAAGTTTTTTAAATTTCGCTTATTTTGTCGAAATTCGCTTTGATTTTTGCGGAATTTTGAGCGATTTTATTTGATATATCGTTGAAATTTTGCGAAATTTTTACAAGTTTATTTATTAATTCGTTTTGCATTGTAAATTCCGACGAAAGAGTGGTAATTGCATTTTTTATTTCATTTAAATTTTGACTTATCATTTCGTCTTTTAAAAATAATTTTATATTAAAAAGCATTGCAAGCAGCGTTGTCGGCGAGCTCAAAAATACGGCTTTAGCGTTTGCATATTCTAAAATTTCTGTAAAATTTTCACAAACATAAACGAAAATAGCTTCGCTCGGTAAAAATAAAATCGCGTATTCTGCAGTAAGAGGCGGCAAAATGTATTTTGAAGATATGTCGTCGATATGTTTTTTCATATTTTTAATTAACTCATTTTGTCCTTTTTTCAGCTCGTTTTCATCTTTAGCCGTTATTATTTTTTCGTAGCCGCTTAGCGGAAATTTTGAATCAATTGCAAGAATTTTTGTGTTTGAAATTTTGAAAGCACAATCGCAAATTACGCCTGTCGGAAGTTTTTTTTGCATTTCATAAAATGAGCTGTTTTCTCCGTAAGCGATTTTTATGACATTTTCAAGTCTGAACTCTCCAAAATTTCCACGAAGTTTTTGATTATTGATTATTTTATTAAAATTTACAATTTCTTTTTGTAAATTTTCGCTTATTTGCGTAAAAGTATCTATTTTGGCGACTTTTTGCGTCATATCTATAAAATTTTGATTTATTGTTTTTAAGTTAAAATTTAAATTTTGACTATTTTGAGAAATTATCTGATTTAGATTTTTATTTAAGTTTAAAAACATAGAATTTAACGCGATATTTTGTCTATTTATCTGCTCTTTTTGTAAAAATATGAAAACGGCGAAAATAATTAAAATTAAAATAAGTAAAGCTAAAATAATATAAATTAAATTTTGCATTTTTACTGTTTCTTGCTTTTTGCGTCGGTTTTTACCACCATTTTGCCTTTTTGCGAGAATTTTTCAGGCAAAATTTCATCTTTCGGTAATACGTTTTTAAGTTTAAAAGGATCCAGAATTTCATGTTTGTAGCGTAAAAATTCAAGTTTATTTTTCAATGCTCCGTTTTCTTCCGTAAGAACATCGTGTTTGATATGCAAATCTCCTATATCACGGCTTAAATAATAAATTTCATTTCTAATGTAAATCGTAGGAAGTGTAATCAAAAAAATTACACCGGCAATTAAATATGCATTTATCAGCTCAAAAAATGTAAGATTTTTTTGTTTTTTTCTTGCTTTGTCGATATTTTCTAAAATTTCGCTATTTGCTTGCATTTTTACCTTTTTATTTCAAAGACGCGTAATTTGGCGCTTTTTGCGCGAGAATTTTGTTTTAGCTCATCAACGCTTGCCGTAATTGGTTTTTTAGTCAAAATTTTTCCTATTGCGTGATTATTTCCACACTCGCAACGCTCAAAAAATGGCGGACAAATGCAGCTTTGCGCCCATTTTTTAAACCTGTTTTTTACAATTTTATCTTCAAGCGAATGAAAAGTGATTATAGCTATTTTTGCATTTTGTATCGCTGAATTTTCTATTGAATCCAATAATTTATTTAACTCGTCAAGCTCTTTATTTACTTCTATGCGGATTGCTTGAAATGCAAGTGTAGCTGTGCTTATACTGCGATTTTTAAAATTTGACGTTCCGATTATTTTTGCAAGTTCTTTTGCGCTTGTTATCTCTTTGTCAGCTCGATAATTCGCTATTTTGGCAGCAATTTGTTTTGCGTTTGTCAGTTCTGCAAACTCATAAAATATACGTTCCAAATCGGATTTGCTGTAATGATTTACTATAAATTTCGCATCAAGGCTCGCATTTTTATCCATTCTCATATCAAGCGCATCGCTTTTCAGACTGAATCCGCGATCGTTATTATCGATTTGAAGACTTGAAACGCCGATATCGGCTAAAATTCCAACGACATTTGATAAATTCAAATTTTCATTTGTTTCCAAAAAAGGTAAAAAATTTGAAAAACCGGATTTAAAAATTTTAATTCTATTTTTAAAAATTTCAACTCTTTTTTTACTGAAATCTAAAGCCTCGTCATCTTTATCGCAAGCAAAAATCCGTATGTTTTCATTTGCGGATAAAATCGCGCTGCTATGCCCTGCAAAACCCAATGTACAATCAATCAATAAACCTTGCAAATCTTTAAAAATATCTACAACTTCATTCCTTAAAACAGGAATATGCGGAATTTCCAAATTTTCATCCTTTTTAATTTTATTTTTAGTATAATATCAAAATTTCTTGTAAAAAAGGTCAAAAATGAATATTGATTATTACGCGGAAAAGATGCAAAAAATTTCTCTTTCTATGTTTAGAAAAAGTTTTTTTGGTATTTTTCATGGCTCTATTTCTGCAAAAATTTCGGATAATCAATTTTTAATAAATAAAAAAAATGCTATTTTTGATAATTTTTCAAAAGACGATATGGTGCTGCTATACACAAAAAAAGACTATCGCTGGAATGACGCCAGTATCGATAGCGACATACATTTGAACATATATAAAACTATAAAGGAAGCTAAATGTGTTTGTTATGCTATGCCACCTCAAACAGTTGCTTATACGCTTAAACATGATTTTGTAATTCCGAAAGATTATTTCGGTTTTGCAGAATTCGGAAAAGTCGAAATTTATGATATTAAAAAATTTGATGATTGGTATGAGCGCGCTCCAAGTGAAATTTCTCACTATATGTTTGAAGAAAATACTGATGTAATGGTAATAAAAGGCTATGGAATTTACGCTTATGCAAGAAATTTAGGCGAACTTGCAAAAAAAATAGCGATAATCGAAAATAGCTGTTATATTTTAAATTTAGAAAATTTTTAAATAAATTTAAATTTTTTTGCTAACAAAAATTTAAAAATTGTTAGTAAAAAATGCTGAAATGCTGGTGTTTTCAAGGAAAATTTAAGTTTTTTGTTAGTATAATATCAGCGATTTTGTTATTAAAAGGTAATTATAATGATAAATTGGATGCAAAAGCACAAAAAATCCTTAATTCCTACCGTCTGGATCAGCACGATAGCTTTCGTAGGTGCCGGATTTGTCGGTTGGGGTGCTTATGATTTAAATAAAAGCCGTTCAACTTCAGTAGCAAAAGTCGGCGATACGGCAATCAGTATAAAAGAATTTCAAAATAAATATAGTGAAGTATATAATTATTTAAAAAGTATCACTGATGTAAATTTTACGGATGAACAAGCCAAAAAAATGCATCTTGATGAAATGGCTATAAATGCTTTAATACAAGATGCGATTTTATTAAATTTTGCAAAAGATTTAGGCATAAATGCGAGTGACGAAGAAGTTGCGCGCGAGATTATAAATTCTGATAATTTTAAAACAGACGGCAAATTCAGCAAAAAACTTTATGAAAACGCTATGAAAAATGCCGGATTAAGCCAAAATGAGTATGAAAAAGAGCTTAAAAAAGTAATTATTTTAGATAAGCTAAAAAAGGCAATCAGTATAAAACCTAATGCCGATGATATAGAAATGCTGGCAGCAAGCGAATTTATGCAAGATAAAGTAGAAATCGCTATTGTGGATCAAAATGTAAGCACAATAACTTTTAACGATGATGAACTTAAAGATTTTTGGGAAAAAAATAAAAGTAAATATTTAACGCAAAAAACTTACGAAATGGACGCTTATTTTGTAGAACCGGAAAATAAAAATGTTGATGAAAAAACTTTGCGTGAATTTTTTGAAAAAAATCGTGATTTATACAGAAATGAAAATGATAAGCTTATGAGTTTTGAAGAAGCTAATGCAAGCGTTTTGAATGATTATTTGGCGGATTTTAATAAAGACGAAGCTATTAAAAGATATTTAGATATAAAAAAAGGTAAAATTTTTACTAACAAGAAGTTAGTCTTAAATGATAACGATGAAATTATAAAAAATTTGCAAAATATGAAAATAGGGGAGTTTAATAAACCTATAAAATATAAAAATGGAAATTTAATAACAAAACTTACAAAAATAAATGAGCCGCAAATTATGGAATTTGATGCAGCTAAAAAATTAGCAGGAAACGATTTATTTGAAGCAAAAAAAGCTGAAGATTTAAAAAATTTAGCAGAAAACAGCTTGGGAAAAGTTACGATGAAAGATATCGGTTTTGTTTCAAAAGCAAGTGAAAATACAACCAACGGAATTCTAAGCGACGAAGAATTTGCAAAATTTATTGGTTCACTCTTTGCAAGCGATAAACAAGACGGATATGTGTTATATGATAATAAAGCTCTTATTTATAAAATTACGAGTCAAACGCTTGATAATCCTACGAGTGCAAAATATATCAGTGCGCTTGAAAGTTCACTTTCAAAACTAATCAATACAAAATTGCAAGAAGATCTTATTTCTGTTTTGCAAAAACGATACGAAATACAAAGATATTATAAAGGTGGCGGCGTTGAGTAGTTATATTCTCGGGCTTGATATCGGTTCTATTGATATAAAAGCCGTAATTGCCAAATCCGATACAAACGGATTGTCAATTTGCGGTTTCGGCTTAGCGAAAACAACCGGTGTCAAAAAAGGCGTTATAACAAATATAGAACAAGCCTCAAACTGTATAAGAAAAGCTGTTTTTGATGCTACAAATACGGCTGGAAGACACTATGACAAAGTTATAGTTTCTATTTCCGGAGCTTATACCAAAAGTGTAAAATCTCAAGGCGTTATAACAGTGCCTGATAATGAAATCAGTATAAATGAAATAAGACGAGCTATGGAAGTGGCGAAAGATACTGCTAATGTTCCGAATAATTATGTAAAGCTTCAAATTTTACCTTATAAATTCAAAGTTGACGAACAAGACGGTATAGAAGATCCGCTTGGAATGAGCGGAATGAGACTTGAAGTCAGCACTCACGTTATTATAGTGCCTGAAAATTCCATAAAAAATCTTACAAAAGCGGTCGAGATGGCCGGAATAAATATTGATAATATAGTTCTTTCAGGTTATGCTTCAGCAATTGCGACGTTAAATGAAGATGAAAAAGAGTTGGGAGTTGCTTTGATAGATATGGGTGGAGCCGTTTGTGATATAGTCGTACATTTGGGCAATTCGCTTATGTATAATGACATTTTGCCATTCGGTTCAGCTAATATTACAAGCGATTTATCAAGCGGAATTCATACTTCTCTTGATTATGCTGAAAAGATTAAACTTAACTTTGACGATCTCTCAGTCAACGGACAAAGCGATATAAACTTACCTGAGCTTGGTGAAAATGGACAAACAAGAAATGTCAGTTTGGAAGTTATAACTCAAATTTTATTTTCTCGCATTCAAGAGATGTTGGTTGAAATTTATAAAAAAATATCAGCAAGCAGTTATGAAAACAAAATCGGTGCCGGTATTGTTTTAACCGGCGGTATGGCAAAACTGCCTGATGTAAAAGAGTTGACAAGAGAGATTTTTAGCGGATTTTCAATTCGTGTGGCAAAACCGCGTAATTTAGAAGGTTTGCATGAAATTTCTCAAGATCTATCAAATTCTTGCGTTATAGGACTTTGTCTTTATGGAAGCGGAAATTTTACACCTTATGAAATTGATTCAAATGGAGATTTGAAATTTAAAGGTGATAATAAAATACTTTTTGGAAACGATGTGGAAAATGAGTTGAATGGTGCTTTAAATGATAGTAAAAGTGATGAAAATACAAAAGAAAATTCGAAACTGTCATTGCCTGATAAACAGGATAGACCTAATATGGTAAAGCGAATTTGGAATTATATAAAAAGTTTGTATTGTTAGGAGAAATTTAAATGAAAGGTTTTAGCGTGGAAGAAAATAGCAGTGTTTATGGTGCTAAGATGAAAGTAATCGGTGTAGGCGGCGGCGGCGGAAATATGATAAACCATATGATTCGCGAAGGTTTTGTTTATGATAAAGTAGAGCTTATCGTTGCAAATACTGATGCTCAAGCACTTGATAAATCAGAAGCAAAAACAAGAATTCAATTAGGCGAAACAAAAGTCAAAGGTCTTGGAGCAGGCGGAAAACCTGAAGTTGGAAAAGAATCTGCTGAAGAAAGCTATGATGAAATTAAAAATCAACTTGATTACGCGGATATTGTGTTTATCGGTTCAGGTTTTGGTGGTGGAACAGGCACCGGTGCTGCTCCTGTTGTAGCACGAGCTGCTAAAGAAAATAAATCTCTAACAATCGGCATTGTAACAACTCCTTTCGCTTTTGAAGGCTTAAAACGTATGAAACAAGCCAAAGCCGGTATTGAAGAACTTAAAAAAGAGTGTGATTCTATAATAGTAATACCTAATGAAAAACTTTTAAGCCTGGTTAACCCGAAAGAAGCAGGAATAAAGGATTGCTTTAAACTCGTAGATAATGTATTGATGAGAGCCGTTAACGGTATGGTTTCGGTCATTATGAATTCAGGTAAAAGTGACGTAAATGTAGATTTTGCAGATGTAAAAACAGTAATGTCACATCGCGGTATCGCTATAATGGGTGTAGGCGTAAGTGAAGGAGATGAAGCTGTAAATGAAGCGTTAAAAGATGCTCTTCAATCACCTCTTTTGGATGATATTTCAATTGACGGCGCAATGGGTGTTTTAGTACATTTTAGAATTAACACTAAATGTTCTCTTTTGGAAATAAGCAAAGCTATGACTATGGTTCAAGCCGCTGCAAGCGATGAAGCGGATATTATATTTGGAACTACAACGGATGAAAGTATTGAAAATAACCGCGTAGAGGTTACTTTGATTGCTACAGGTTTTGAACCTCCTAAAGCAGGCGAAAAAGATGACGGAGGCAAAGAAGAGCCGCATGATTTCAGAAAAGATTTTATAAAAAAAATGAGAGCTGCAAGCGGTAGTGATTTTACAAGCGATGATTATGATGAGATGGATAGAGAGCCTGCTTATACACGAAATAGAATGGATTAAAAATTATAAAATTTCAGCTCTTTACGGGCTGAAATTTTGCGAGTTAAAATGAGACGACAAGATAGAAATTTAACTGATATTGAAGCTTTTGAAATTATAGATAAATCTCAATTTGCAGTACTTTCATGTTTTGATTTCAGAAATGAACCTGAAATTTTTGCAATTCCGATTTCAATCGTTAGAAGAGGCAAAAGTATCTTTGTTCACGGTGCGAAACTTGGAAGCAAAGCTGAAATTTTTAAAGATAACACTCCTGTTAGTTTTGTTTGTGTTAGTTATGCTCATGTTCCTGAACACGATATTTCTTATCTTCAAGATATAAAAAAAGATTATAAAAGACTTGCTGGTGAAGTTTTTACAACAGAATATAAAAGTGTAGTAGCAAAAACAAAAGTATATAAAATAAAAAACGAAAATAAAAAAATTGAAATTTTAAAACTTCTTTGCGAAAAATATACACCAAAATATATGGATTTTTTCGCAACTGCCGCAATTCCTGCGCTAAGTAAAACAAATATTTACGAATTTAAAATTTATGAACTGAGTGCAAAAGCGAAAATTTTATAAAAAATTATTTTTTAAACATAATTTAAATTTCTCTAAAAATATTAAAAAAGGAAAATTTTATGAGTTTAGCTTTAGATTACAGACCGGATAAAATTGACGATATATCAGGACAACACGAAATTAAAGCAATTTTTAGAGAATTTATAAAAAAGGAAAAAATACCGAACTCTATTTTTTTTGGACCTGCCGGAAGCGGTAAAACCACTCTTGCCAAGGTTCTGGCTAATGAGCTTAATTATACATTTTATGAACTTGATGCGTCAAATTTGAAAGTTGAAGATATTCGTAAAATTTTAAATATGCATGAAAACAGTCTTTACAAGCCGCTGATTTTTATTGATGAAATTCATCGCTTAAGCAAAAACCAACAAGAAATTTTGCTTATTCCACTTGAAAATCAAAAAGCCGTGATTATAGGTGCTACCACTGAAAATCCGCAATTTGTTTTAACAAGCGGTATTCGCTCGCGCTGTATGTTTTTTGAGTTCAAGGCGCTTACAAATGCCGATTTGTGCGAACTTTTTGAAAAGGTGCAGAAATCTTTAAATTTCACCATCGATAAAGAGGCGAAAAATTATTTGATCTCTTCAAGCGGCGGCGATGCAAGAGCTATGTTTAATTTGCTTGATTTTGCACTTTTAATTGATGAAAATATAAGCTTAAAGACATTAAAAACTCTTCGTGCAAATAGTATTGCTGAAGGCGCAAACAGCGATGATACGCATTATCAAATAATTAGCGCTTTTATAAAAAGTATCAGAGGAAGTGATATAGACGCTGCGATTTATTATTTGGCCCGTATGCTTGAAAATGGAGAGAGTCCTGATTTTATAGCGCGCAGGCTTATGATACTTTCTGCAGAAGACGTCGGCAATGCAAATCCGCATGCTTTAAATATAGCTGCAAGCACACTTTTTGCTGTTTCAAAAATAGGTATGCCGGAAGCCGGAATCATTCTGGCTCAATGCGTTGTTTATTTGGCAAGTTCACCTAAATCAAACTCAAGCTATAAAGCGATAAACGGCGCGATTGATTTTGTTAGAAATAACGAAAATTTTGCTGTTCCAAGCTATTTGATAAATACTTCCAAAGAGCGTGAAAACTATCTTTATCCACATGATTTTGGCGGTTGGGTCAAACAAAACTATACAAGCAAACCTGTAAAATTTTATGAAAGTAAAGGAATAGGCTTTGAAAAAACTCTAAATGAGTGGATTGAAAAAATTAAAAATAAGTAAAATTTAATAACACTTCAAAAAATATAAATTGATTTTTATAATTTAAAATTTTGAAATATTAAAAAAAGGTAAATAATGATAAAAAGGGGCTTTGCGCCTATTTTTGATAAAAACTCAAAAATTTTGATTCTTGGAAGTATGCCTTCGATAGCTTCTATAAAATTCGGATTTTATTACGGGCATAAAAATAACAGATTTTGGAAAACTTTGGCTGCAATCTTTGATGATAAACTTCTGGTATCGCGAAATTTGGAGCAAATTATGATTTTGGATTTGCAAAGTACTGAATTTTCGGCACAACAAAATTTTAAACAAACAGAGTCTAAAAACAGCGAAATTTATGCGAAATTTGCAATAAACGGAAAAATAAATGTGCATATAAAATATAAAATCGACTTTTTACTACGTGAAAAAATCGCACTTTATGATACTGTAAAAAGCGCCGATATAAAAGGATCAGCGGACGCTTCAATTAAAAATTACAGAGCAAATGATTTGGATGAAATTTTAGAAATAGCAGATATTAAAGCTATTTTTGCAAATGGTAAAAAATCTTATGAAGTTGCTAAAAAAGTTTTAAACAATGATAAAAGGCTAATGCTTCTAAATTCCACAAGCAGCGCAAATGCTAGAGTTTCGCTTGATGATTTGATAAACGAATGGTCGCAAAAAATATTTAAATTTTTATAAGGTATTTCGGATATTTTCTTTAAATCTGCAGGCGCGAAATTTAAAAAATCTCAAACTGAATTTTGTTTTTGAATTAAAAGAATTTTTCAATTTTTTTAAAAATTTAAATTTTGATTTTACAGTTTGAAATTTTAATGATTTTAAACTGTAAAATGATTTTTTATGATTAAATGCTGTTTTAAATCGCCAATGTTTGTTTGATACTTATCCGCTCTTGGATAGAGTTTGTAAAGCTCATAGAATTTCGGTTTATTTATAAGAATTCGCCTGTGAATTATTATAAATTTTTTATTTTTGTTTTTAGACGCTGTATTTGTAAATAAAAGATAATTTCAAATTTCGTTTCATTACAGTTTAAAATTTAAGAATTTTAAAAATTTAAAAAAGATAAATAATTTTTTTAATTTAAATTAAAAAAATAACAAAAAAAGAAAAGAAAAAGTTGAAATTTTAAACAATTAAAATAAGAATTTCCCCTTAATTTTAAGGGGAAATGTTCGAAAAATTTAAACGTCAAAGTATTGAAGTAAGAAACGTTTAAATTATAATCAAAAAAACAGACAACTCTATTTAAAAGTTGAAATGGAGTACAAAATTTACCATCCATACACAAATCTAAGATTTGCACTGAGTTCATCTATTTTGCCGCCCATTGCTCCGACACCGAAGCTTATATTTGATAGAGGTTTTATATCGTAAGCAACACCGATTTCGCCTCCACCGCTAAAGCCTTTATTTTTACTTTCTACAGTTTTATCTATATTAGGTGCATATATACTGCTTTTACCATCAAGCTCATATATAAATTTCGCTCTTGCATATAGATTTGTATCCGTATTTGCTTTATAGTAAGCTATACTGTCAAATTTGATTCTTTTTGATGAGATATCTTTAATATTTAAAGTTTCACCATTTATATCTAAATCATAACCATCAACATTTGAATAAGCATAACCAAGTCTATTTGTCAGTTTAAATCTATCAAAGTAAGAATCATGTCCTAAAAATGCTCCAAGAGAGTAAAATGTAGAGTCTTTATCTATTTTTAGATTATCATAACCATTTAAAGTGTAGTTGTTGTTTAGTTTACCTATTTTTGCGTAAGAGTCTATAAAGAAGTTGTTTGTTAAATCAAATCTTGCTAACGCTCCTATTGCATAAGCATTTATCTTTCCATCACTTGAATAAGAGTTCGCACTTCCATCGTAATCTGCGTAAGAGTATTCAAAAAATCCACCCATTAGCATTATCAGCTCTACTTGCAATACCTACATCTATAATTGCTCCATTTACATCAGTATCGCTTTTACCGATACCAAAAAGTATAAAACTACTATTATATGGGCTTTATCTCCGATTAAGAAAACTCTGTTTTAATTAATCGGTAACTTTTTCGGTAACTGTTGTTAAAAGCATACAAATCTTTAGATATATGTAACAATTTTCACTTATTTGTAATTGTATTTAAATTTAACTTAATGAAGCCTAAAAGCTTTTTGCTTGGCCAATGTTATATTGCCTAGCAAACTTTTATCATTTTTTTATATATACAAATAATTGTTTTATTAAAATTTCTAAATCAATACATTAGCCCAAAAAGCCAAAGTGGTATTTTGCTTCCAAATCCAATCTCTAAATTATCAGAGGCTACAAATGAGTTTTTATCATTTTTTATTTGATTAAAACTTTTTTTAGCTCCGCCTATTTCAAAAATAAACTCACCAACTCTAAAATCTCCATTTTTGCTAAAATAAATTTCACCAACATTTCCAAGTTGATTTACAAAAAATGTTTCTCTTAAATTTCCAACCTCTGGTCTATTTAAATACATTAAATTTGTATTTTCAAGGTAGATTTTATCAGCTTTATCCATATTTTTTAAAGAGAGCTCATTTCTCATAAGAAGCCTTATGAGTCCAGCATTTTCTAACATTGTAAGATATTCTTTTAAAGTTCTATCATCTTTTACATCTATCATCTTTTTTAAATCAGTATAGTTTGGAGAGTAGGGAACATTTCCACTAATTGCGTGAAGTAGTAACTTTAACTTTCTAGCTGTATTTCCACTTAAGTTTGGATATACACTAAGCAAATCACTATCAATAGTTGTTTCTATGCTTTGTCTTAGAGTTTGAAAAAACACTATCTCATTTGGCAACTCTTTGTAATATGGATAATATCCAAATTTCAAATACTCTTTAAAAAGCTTGATGATGTATAAATTCTTTTCTTTTAAGCTTTCTATAACACCACTAGCGATATCTTGATGGGCGGTTAAGATAGTATCTAAATCAAAAGTTTTAAAATCAATGTCATAAAAAAGTCCTAAATATTCCCTAAAACTCATTCCATACATTTTATAAATAATTGCTCTTCTACTTAAGTCATGTGAACTTTTTAAAATCTCAAGAGCCGATGAGCCAGTTGCTACAATATTTAAATCTTTAAAATTATCATAAGCAAATTTTAAAACTCCAGAAATATCTTTGTTTTTATGAATTTCATCAAGGTAGAGATATTTTCCACCATTTAATACAAACTCTTTAATAATCTCTGTAATGTCATTTGAAATTTCTATATCATCAAGGCTTAAATAAAGACTTCCTTGGTTTTTGTTTGCAAGCTGTGCAAGAGTGGTTGTTTTACCAATGCCACGATTTCCCAAAACTATACTTAACCTGTTGGTTAAATCAGTAGTTTGTATAAAATATCTTTTAAATTTTTGGTTATTTAGTTTTATTAGGGCATTGCTTTTTATAAACAGCTCATCTAACATTTTTTATCCTTTTTATGTAATGCAATACAATTATATCATAAAAAAAATGGATTATATTACATAAAATTCATTTTAAAACTGCTTATCTCATGCACTTAAATGCTAGTGGCTGTCGTTATATTTATCTAGGTTATTTGTTGTTTTATGACTAGAAATTTAATAAACTAAATTTTTCTTAGGCAAACAAAAAAATTTATCAAATTTATTTACAATATTTAATCTCTTCTAAGCAAGCATCGCAAAATTTTTACCAAACTAAATATTTATAAAAAGTTTTAATTGAAGTTGTTTATATTCACCTATTATAAGCGGTAAAAAATAGCCTTCATAAATTTTAATCAGTTTAAAGTAAAAATCTTTTCGTAAATAATAGGCAGGTTTGCAAATTTTAATGAATATACATGTATTTGGAAACATATTTAGCTACTTATCGTTAATTCAGGATGGCTTTTAGTATTAATTACTCTATAGGAAAAACTATTAAAATATAAAATCAATAAATTTCTAAATATGATATTGAGAATTTATCGGCTTTGCATAATTTTTAGGATAGCTTATGTATAAAGACTCATGAGTTTTTAAAGCTTAGGCTATGACACAAAGCCAAATAAATTTAAAAGGATGTAGAAATTTGAAGCATTTACTACTAGAGCTTAGTTAACTCATGAAAGTAAAAATTCAAAATCTACTATTATGTTTTTTAACGAAGAGTAAAACTATACTCGATGAGTATTTAAGTTTAAGGCTATAGGGCTCATTAATTGAGTTTATTTTTAAAGAAATATTTCGTATTAAAAATGAAGAAAACAAAAACTATATTATTAATTTAAGCGAAACTTTTTTATTTTTGTGAAAATTTAGACTGTCTAGGTAGTTAAACTTTTATCATAAGTTATCTTTAATTTAAAAGTTTTAAATAAATAATCAAAAATATGCAACTCATTGTTATTTTTTGTAATAAATTTAAAAATAATTAAATAGTATTGTTATTAATATATTTTATCTGATTTGATTTATATCCATTTATTTAAAATTTCTTTATAGTTGCTATGAAATAATTTATCTTCATATAGGCATCTATATAATGCAGTTTTCCAACTATTTACATCATTTTCATTGTGTATTTCATACTGTCTTTCCAATTCTAATAATATATCTTTAGAAGTTATATTATTTCTTGCAAAAAATTCTATAAGTGGTAATATTTCACTTGCAGCATTGTCTGAATATAGCTCATTTAAACAAAAAATTTTAAAACTAGTCTCTATTTTTAATTTGTATTTTGTATATTCTTTAGGAACATCAACATAAAAATCAATGCAATATTCTTGCCAATTCAATTTTGCATAAAGCCAAGGATATTTTGAAAAATCATCAAAATATGGATGAATCACTCTATCCAATTTATTGCTTTTGTTAGTATTACAATCTTTACAGCAAGGTATTAAATTATTTGGATATACAGAAAATATTGAGAATTTATCTTTTGGCAAATAATGATCCAATGTAGAAACTACTCCTACACCACAATTTGGACATTTACTAAGCTTTGCATTGTACTTTATCCTATTGTAATACTTTTTTGGCTTTTTATTGTTTATAAGGCACTTATATAGGTTTTTAATATCGTTCTTTATGTCCTCATAATTAACAAAATTTTTCATATATATTGGCATTCTTATATCATTATCATTATTGTTTTGTATTATTCTTTGATAGTCACAAATATTTAATAAATAAATGTATAAATATTTTAGTAGTTTATTTGCCTTTGCTTTATCTTTTATACTATTATAGGAATCATTGTAAATTTCTATTTTATTTATATCTGGTTTTTTTAATGGTTTCATTGTTGTTTGTTGTTTATCATAGATCTTAATTGAAGTCTAGCTTCTAGACCTAATTGATTTTTATATTTATTTAAAATTTCATCATAATTAAGACCGCTTTCAACTTCCCTAGAGAGCATTGAATAAAAACCAGAATGAAACACCTCTAAACCAAAAACATCTCTTGTAAGAGTAGATACAGATTCTCCAAAAGTTTCTATATCCAATCTTTCTGCTTTAGTTTGGCTAAGTAGATAAACACAGTTTTTAGGCACCTCTTGCAATACTACAGGTGAATGCGTTGTGACAATAGCAACTGAGTTTTTCTTAATCAATAAAGTTGAAAGTGCTCTCATCAAGGCCGAAAGCAAAGGTGGGTGCAAATGACTCTCAAGCTCATCTAAAAGTACTAAATTCTTCTCTCCGCCTATTTTTTCAATTAGTTTTGTAAGCATAAGCAAAACTATTGAGTGGCCAGAACTAAGAGACTTGAAAAAAAGTTTAATTTTTTCATCATCATCTTCTCCCTTTAAAGAAACAACATCTTTTATTTTAAAAACTGGATCGGTATAAAGTTCTTTCATGATTTCATCCCATTCATTTGATTTCATCTTTTGAACAAATCTAAAACTTTTGCAAAAGTATCTAGCTAGTTTTTCATCTGTCTTTAAATCATTATATGAATTTTCTAATATTTGCCCCAATGTTACGAGAGTATATCTATCTTTATGTTCTTTACTTTCTTTTGGTGCTGATGAATCAAAAACACTAAAAGATATATTTATCATTTTAGAAAAAGTTTTTATATTAAATTCTTCTTTGTCAAACAATTGTCTTTCATAAAATTTTCCATATATATTTTTTTCTAAAAAGCTGTTTGCAATCCCATTTAGTAGGTGTGTTTTCCCAACACCATTTCTACCTATTATAACATGTATGTTAGTAGGGGGTGTAGATTCTTTTTTTACGATAAAATCCAACTCAATGCTTTTATCATTATTTATAATCTCATATCCAAATTTATAATCTGTTAATTCTGCACCACCATCTAAAACTCTTTTATATTGACCTTTTATGTCGGTCATGCTTACGCCTCGTAAAAAAGAGACTTTAAACACATCTTTGTCTGAAACTTTGCTTAAAATAGTTTCATCATTTACAATATCTCTCATAATTTTTAAAAATTTATTTTTTATTTCTGGTGATAATTTGCTTATTTTCTTATAATACTCAATATCTGAGCCCATAGAAAAAAATTCACCATCTAAGTCTATGGTACCATTTTTATATTCCATGTTTGATATGTGTACATATCCTAAGTCTTTTAATTCCGAATTTTCATCAAATAAAATAACGCTATATGTTGTTTTATATCCAAAATCATCCCAATTATCATGGCATATATAACACTATTATGTCTTTTATTTTTTACTTTATTAAATTTGTCCCAATATACTTCATAGATTTTTAATTCCATGGATATCTCCTATATTGTAAAGAGTTGTTATAGCTTACTCTTACTAAAAAATAAATTAACTATGCTAAAGCACGGTTAATTTATTTTATACTTTAACTATTGTATATCTGCATAATATCATTATTTTTAAACTCACTGCTGAAATTTAAGTTTATTGCATTATCGTTATATGAGTTTAAATCTTGTATGATTTTATTTATTTGGTTTTGAGAGATAAAGCTATTTAAATTGTTATCTAAATCTACAGTCAGGTTTTTATTTAAATTTGATAAATTGTTTTTATCTAAATTGTCATTATTTACAATATTATTTTGATTTAGTTCTTTAGTTATATTATGTAGATCTTTTATATAAGAGTTATTATTAAACTCTATCTTAGATATATTATTTCTTCTATTTTTAAAGTGATCTTTTATAGTCACTGAATCTTTTAGTGAATATTTTATAACTAAATCATCTGCTATTTTTGTAAAGTTTAGATTTTTTATATCGCCATTAAATTTAATAGTATCTTTTCCTTTATTGTCTATGATAGTATCATTACCATCTCCTAAGTTAAATATATAAGTATCATTTCCAAATCTACTTATTAATATATCATCTCCTTTGTTTCCTATTATTACATCATTGCCACTATTTGTTTTTATAATATCATTTTTATCTCCACCAATTACTACATCATCATAATTATTTGTAGTTATTAAATTTTCTTTATTTTTATGTCCTACTATAAATTTACCTTTGCCTTTATTGATATAGAAGTTATTTGAAGTATCATTTAAGAAATTATAAGTGTTAGAAGAGCTGTTTGACATAAAGGTTAGGGTCTCTTCATTTATAGTGTAGTCTTTAAATTTAATACTTGTGATATTTGGTGTTTTGTTTTTATATGCTTTATCATTGTTGAAAAAATTTATTACTTTTACATAGTTTAATGGACCACCTTTTGTTTTATAATCAATTAATAAAAGATCGTTTTTTTACTTTTACAAAGTCTATATCATTTACACTTCTATCTTTAAATATTATTTTATTTTTTCCTTCATTGTCTATTATGGTATCATTTTCAAAAGAGCCTTCAAATAAATAGGTATCATCTCCTTTTAAGCCTTTTAAAGTGTCATTGCCACCTTTGCCATTTATAGTATTATTTTTATCATTTCCTATTATGGTTTCATCTTTAGAGGTGCCTTGATTGCTTATATCAAATAAAGCATCTTTTAATTCATCTATGCTATTTGGCTGAAGATACAATCCATTTGTTTCATCAGATAATCTTTTAAGATTTAAATGATTGTTATTAATTGAAATTATATTTATTTTTACACTATTATCAAATTTAGATTTGTCATTAAAAGCACTTCTTAAGCTTATTGATGAGCCAAAATTTTTAGCTTTATTTATAACCTCACTCATTCTATGGTTGTCATCACCACTTTCATCAGTCATTAGATAAATTTCTTTACTTAGACCATTATCTTTTGTAAAATTACTCATTCCTTCTAAAATTGCAGCACAATGATATTCTCTTCCACCACCTTGTTCATAAACTTGATTTATTCCTTTTTGAAAAGAGTTGTAATTATTATATGAGCCAAGTGTTTTTATATTATTATCACTAAAAGTGACTATAGATATTTTAGAATATACTTCACTATTTTTATTATTTGGTTCGTTATTGTTTAAATTTGATCTAAAGATGTTTTGAGCGATAGCTTTTGCACTTTCTTTGGCTGCTTCTATATCATCATACATAGACCCGGTTGTATCTATAACAATAGCTACTTCTTTTCCTGGGTTTTTAGATAAGGAGATGTTAAGGCTTTGTTTGTTTATATCATAATTTTTTATTGTTAAAGTTTTATTACCTTTTAAGATAGTTAGAGTTAATGTGCTTTCATTAAGTTTATAACTTATTGAGTTATTGCTAGAATCTATATAAGCTTGTTTATTTTCATCCCAAACTCCACCATTTAGTTTTTTATACCATCAAAGATTACTTCTCCGCTATGGTCGCTATCAACGATGATGTCTTTATCTCCTGCGTGGTAGGTGTCGTAGCCTTTGCCACCTTTTAGAGTATCTGGTGAGTTATCATCAACACCAGTATTATCGTTTGAATACAATATATCATCAAATTTTGTGCCTGTAATAGTATCTGAGCCTTTACTGCCAACATAGGTTATGCTTTTACCATAATAGCTTGGAATATAATGATTATATATGCCAACAAACCCACTATATAAAGCTTCATTAAAATTCATATTTGTAGCCTGTGTATTTACCATACTATCTGAATTATTACTACCAAACATTACTAACTTATTATTTTCATCAAGATAGTCAATAACACCACTTTTAATAATTGTATTATTAAAATATTTTTCATAAGCATCTAAATTTGGAGTTAAATTTTTACTATTATCAAATTTTACTTTCAGTTTATTGAAATCGTCTTTACTAACTTTTATATGATCAATTTTATCTTTGTCGGTAAAATTTATTTGAACTGTTTTTCCTATGCCAGAAGGATCTGTTAACTTATTTAGATAATGGTTTGCCACTTTTGCTATGACTCCACCGCCTTCAAAATTAAAATCATCTTCGGCTGGTTTTATTTGAAGATTATCTATAAACTCAGGTTTAAATGTTTTAGCATTTATTAAGAATTTAACATCTTTAGTAGTAAAAGTCATATCCGAACTACCAAATACAAAAGCCCTTTCTGCATAATTGTTAGAATTTACATCAAGCGTATAATGACTTATGTCTGTTGATAGTTCTTTATATTGATTATTAACAAAAAATGGATTTTTACCTTTTCCATAAATTATATCTCCCATTTGTCTTATATCTAACTCATAAAAGCCATCTGAATTTATAGTAGCCCCAGCACTATACATTTGTTCTTTTGTATATGGAACGCTTACTATTGTAGTTCCAGCTATTCCAGTAGGATGGGGCACTTTATTATCAAAAAACTTCTGAAATATACCAAAATTTGCTGCACTTGTATATTTATCTACATACTTCATATATTCTTTTGCAGATACATTTAATGTAATTTCTTTGTTTTTTTGAAGCCATTTTCCATTAGCTATTTCGCTTTTATTGGGTGCCGTTGCTTGACCCCAAAGATAATAACTTAAAACTTCTACTCCATAACCACTTTTACTTAAATCCAATGTTGCCATAATTTATCCTTTGTATTGAAATTTATACTCCATCAAAACTATAAGGTGTATGTTCAAATCTTTGAAAATAGATATCTCTTATATTGATATCACCACACTTTGTTACAGGTATATTTTCTATTATAAGCATATCATTTTCTGTTGAATATATATCTTTTTTAATATAATGCTTAATAAAATTAGGCATAAGGTCGTATGTATATATATATTTAAGTCTTAGATAATATCTACTATATTCATTTGTTATACTTGGAATTTTTCTAGTTGGATTATTTTCAAATAGTGTATTGCTTTTTTTCATATCATCCCAAGATAATATTTCAAAACTTTTTGGCAAATACAGATAGAAATAATTATATTTCCTATTATTGAATCCTATTGAAACTTTTAAATTTCCATTCTCATCAAAAATTTTTGCGTTTTTTATGTCTGTCTTTTTGCCATATTGCTCAATAAAATCGGTCTTGCTTATTTTATATATAGTTTTCATAAGCTTGTTGTAATCATCCAAATTGGTAAAATCAAATTTATAAAAAAAGCAAGAATCACCATCACTACAACGGTAGCTATAGTAATATTCTTCTTGCATACCGTTCCAGTATTTTGGATTTTCGGCGTCTTTTTTTATAACAAGAAAATAGTTTTTAACGGCTCTTTTAAATATTTCTTCCTTACCTAAAATCCTATCTTCTTTTAAACAATATCCCTGTTTGTATTTTTTATAATCATTTATCGAGACAATTTTATAGCCAAATTTAGATGAATAATCTGGAACTATTTTTATAAATAAAATGCATGATATCAATATGATGATTAAGCTAAAAATTATTTTTTTCATACCATACCTTTTATTTTTTTATAACAGCATTCTACTAAACCCAAACTTAATTGATCATAAGTTTGATACTAGTTTTCAATTAGTGAAATTTGTTGTAGTTATTTTAAAATTAAGCTATTGTAACTTATCTTAAACCAGCATTAAAGGAATATTAATATAAATAATATCCCTTTATGTATATTTTATACTTTAACTATTATATATTTGCATAATATCATTATTTTTAAACTCACTGTTGAAATTTAAGCTTAATCCTTTATCATCGCCATATGAGTTTAAATCTTGTATGATTTTATTAATCGTTTCAGTACCAAGCATTGTGCCATCTAGATTAATATTTTCTATAGCAGAGTATTTATTGGTTTG